>Ga0268262_10002706_pt1 | contig 20124 bp, 19 predicted proteins | sample TergutNc150P3_FD_190354 | JGI IMG/M metagenome (GOLD analysis project Ga0268262, IMG submission 190354) | Nasutitermes corniger P3 segment gut microbial community from laboratory colony in Florida, USA - Nc150 P3 (SPAdes) (version 2) | ecosystem: Host-associated > Arthropoda: Insects >... | reverse complement strand
CCCCCCCGCCACTTTTTTAGCGGCCTTTTTAGGGGGGCATATATAATGCCCCTTAAATCAACGATAAAGTATTGGGGATATATTTTTGATCCCCCATAAAACAACGTACTGTAACACGTTTTACACGCGGTTTACCGGTACGTGTTTTTAGCGTTTTTGACCGCTTTCGGTTTTCCGCACACGATTCACCGTAATTGGCTATTTCTTTGGTATTGTGTATCCGAATTTGGGATGATCCTAGAAACGGATAAAAACATATAACTTTTAGCGGAAGGATTTAAAAATGAAATGCGACTGGTGTGGGAACGAGTATGAACCTGGTACGGGTAAATGGGGTTATTGCAGTACCCGTTGCAAACGAGCAGCAGAAGACAGTGATGCCGCTAGGAAAAGTGAGGGTGGAGGTGGCGGTGGCGGTGGCGGATGCGGCGGAGGTTGTCTTTCCAAGAGTCTTAAAATAATTGGCATCCTCGTTGTTGTTATTTGCGTGATCGCTTATTTCGTTGGAAGATCGTCGGATACATCGGGGGAAGAGAGTACGCCGGATGTGCAAAGCGTGCCGGATGTACAGAGTGTTCCGAAGAAGGCCGAACCTGATCAAAGTTCCGCGTCCGCGTCTACCGAAAACGCAAAAAGCCCTGCGGCTCTTGTACCAACCGGATATAAGATTCTTGAGGAAGTTAAGGGCGATTTGAACAAAGACGGTCTTGATGATTATGTTTTTGTTATTACGGGAAAACAGGATGAGAGCAACCGTGGTCTTGTTGTTGCTTTCAACAAAGGAGAAAGTTACGAAAATATATTGGAAAACCGCTCAATATACAGTGGTATCGTTAGTATGAAAGTTACCATAAAAAAAGGGGTTTTAAGTATTGTAGTGGGAGAAACTTTCGCTGATGGCCATCGATATGAAGAATATAAGTTCAGGTTCCAAAATTCAGATTTTGAGTTAATAGGCTATGATTATTCTGAAAAAAATGGAGGGTCTGTATCGAATAGAAGCATGAATCTTCTGTCGAATAAAATGCAAACAAAAGAAGATGGTGACGAAAAATGGAACGACATAGTAATCAAAGAACCGATAAAACTGCGAAAAATCAATAACTTTGAAAGGTTTGATGTTACGAACTATATATCTGTGAAATAGGTTATAAAAATCACAAATCGGTCAGGCGTCTCCAATCTTATAGGGGCGGTTCAATCACCGCCCCTATAAAAAACATCAAAAACAACGGAGTATAATATCGGCAAAGCCATTATCTTTTTAGTACGTCTGTATCAAAGAATCCCGCACCAAAACGTCTGTAAGTTCACCCCGTCCTGCTCCGCTTACATGATTTTGGCGGTAGAAAAGCACGGGTGGGCGAAAGGTCTTTTTAAGGGGATCGCCAGAATAATCCGCTGTAATCCTTTTTCTAACGGCGGGGAGGATTATCCGTAGTGTATGCGCGTAATAGCAAAATAATAAGTGGTGTAATTATATCCAAAACGCTATAAATTGTCAAGTTTCTGCTTCTGTAACTCATTATTTATCAACGTGTTACGCCAATAATAGCCGTATTACACCGTATAAAAGGGAGGTTTTGCGCTAAATTGGGGCTGCGGGGCTGGGTACATGGACAAGGTCGGTTCGGGCGTAGGGTGGGTTGGTCGTATTTGACCGGAGTCCGAAGAAGTTTTGGAGCCAAAAGATATACACGCGGGTGGAGAAGGCGGGGGAGAAGAAGGTTACGATTGTGGGGTGCTGAGTTTTTTTATCCAAAGTATTGATTTTTGAGATACCATATATTATCTTATTAATATGGAAACGACATTTGAGAAGTTTATCGCTAATAATTCGCAAGAGAAAGAACTCTTCGATGAAGAATACAAACAATTTCTTTTGTCTGAGTTGTTATTGGAAAAAACGGAAGACGCTAGGATTCCAATAAAGACACCGTCGAAAGAGGGTTGCCTTACGGCGAGATAAACAAGTTGCAGTGTGATGGTATGAGGTCATGGAAAAATACGGCGAGACGGTTGCGCCGCCGCGCACTATTGAATAAGACGGCGATTAGATTGGCGATAAAGTAAGAAAAGGCAGAGTAAATGCAATACAAAAAAGATAAAAAAAGCTACGAAGCTGCCCGCAAACGCGGCAAAGTCTACGGAAAGCTCTATAAGGAGCAAGGATTCGACGGCAAAAACGACGTCGCGAGCGCCTATAAGGAATATACGCGGTCTGACGAGTACAAGAAAGATTTTCCTGACCCCATAACGTCCGACGATACCGCCGAAGCGATCAGGATTGGGTTTCAAAGCGGGTATCGGTCTATGTTCGCGGATAGGGTGGCTGAGGCGTGATTTAAAAGAAGGAGCAGTAAAAGAGAGGCGGTTGACGGGAAAGGAGTTACGGTCATCTGGCGCTGAATCGCCAAAAAAAATTAAAAATTGACTTTTTGGATATCCATATTATATGTCATAAAAAGATATGCGAATAAATGACGTCTACAATTTTTTAATGAGAGGGTTATTATTATGAGAAAAGATCTGTATGTGGAGACGACATCTCTGGAACGTAATATTTATGAGGTTTTACAAGATATTCGTAGCGGTCAGATTATTTTACCGCCGTTTCAGCGTAACTTTGTATGGAAAAAGCAGCAAATAATTAAATTGTTTGACTCAATAATGTTGGGTTATCCTATATCTACATTTATTCTTTGGGACATAAAAGGACTTAATCTTTCTCAAAACACTTATTTTTATAAGTGTTTAGAACAGGTCACTTTCGACAGTAAAGGAAACTCTAAAGAAAAAGATACCCGGGCGCCAATCCGAACAAATGACGATAACGTAGAAAACAAACTGGAGGCTGTTTTAGACGGTCAACAAAGATTAACGTCTCTTTGTGTCACATTGCTTGGGCAATTTAGGACGACTCCAAAATACAAGAAGTTTGAAGATTCGACGCCGATGGAATTATATCTTAACCTTGCCGCATCTTTTGACGATGAAGGATTGGAGGGAGATGAAAGCGACTATGAAGACGAAGACAGCGCATATAAGTCTCGTTGGCTGTTGGCAAATGAAAACCCTGATAAAAGAAAATGGTTTAAAGTAAAAGAAGCCGGTAATAGAAAATGGATGGATAAGAGTGAAAGAGAGCAAGAAATTAACCGTGTTTTGTCCGGTATTGAAAAAAAATATCAAATTAATGCAAAAAACAATTTGGAATTATTGGCAAAAAGAATATTTGATGATCAAATTGTTAAAGGTTTGATCTTAAATAATAAATGTGGATTTGATGACGCGATAGAAATATTTACCCGCTTTAACAGCGGTGGAACGAAATTAACAAATTCAGAATTAGTATTCTCGACTATTGAGGCAAGATGGCCTGATGCAAAAGAAGAGGTAGAAAAATTCTTAGAAAAATTGAATCATAACGGAGATTACAATTTTGATAAAATTTTCTTTGCGAGACTCATACTAGTATTATTCGATAACGACAAAAATGGTAAAAATATTCAAAAAACACGCATAACCAATATAATTGTTAATAGATTAAAAAATAAAGATAACTGGAAGAATATTATTACCGCAACTTTTGTGGCGCGTCAGTTTCTTAAAGATGAATGTGGTATCACTGACGGTAGAGCAATTAGTTCATACATATCTATAATTCCGATTATTTATTCTATCTATAATAACAATTGTCAGGTTAAGCGTGAGAACGATATTAAAAAATATATTTATCGGTCGTTTATGTTAAATATATTTTCTAGAAAAACAAACACATTGCTTGTAGAGTTAAGAAAGTCGATAGATAACTGCGGTCATTGTATCAAGATGTCGGATATTGAGAATAACATCAGTGAATTTAGAGTTAATGATGAGATAATCAGGACTCAAATCATTGAACATGAAAAATCATTAACAACGCGATTGATACTTCATTTAACAGGTAATAACAACTGTTATTTCAATATAGATAACTCAGATTATAACCAAGACCATATATATCCATCGGCTGGTTTTAAAGATATCAGTAATAAACCGAAAAAAGTATCGGTTGCCGATTGGAGGGCATGGGGAACATTGAAGAATAAATTGCCGAACCTTCAGTTAATAAAAAGAAACCGAAATCAATCAAAATCAAAGAAAACTTTGGGAGAGTGGCTTGGTACTGATGGTGCGCCGACACAAAGGAAATTTAGGGAATATTTTGAACTACCAGTAAGTATAAGCCTTGAAGGATTCGAAGATTTTGAAAGATTTTACGAACATCGGAAAAAAAAGTTAATGCAAATATTAAAAAAAATGTTACTGTAATAAATATAAAGAATTAATCCAATATATTTGGTAATATGACACTGTATTCCATAATGTCCGACGACACCGCCGAAGCGATCAGGATAGGGTTTCAAAGCGGGTATCGGTCTATGTTCGCGGATAGGGTAGCGGAGGCGTGATTCGAAAACGTAGAGTAAAGAGTATCTGCGTGGACCCCTCAAAGAATTTTTACCGAAAGTATTGACTTCCCGCGTACCCATATATTATCTTACTGATAGGAGTTTACGCCGTATAAATCGGGGAGGGTTGTGTTGATGAAGAGGTTGATTTTGACGCTGTTGTGCTTATCGTGTTTCACGTTTGCCCAGGAGGCTGAAAAGCCCGGGGCGTCCGCCGCTTCTTCTCCAAAGGCCAAGGAGACGGTCGCCGTGTACATTGCCGGTAAGGAGACCAAGGAGTCTCAGGGGATGCATTCGGTGTTGGGCGGGGAGCTTGTGAGGGCGATAAGCGCTAGCGGCGTGTATTCCGCGGTGGACCGTACGGTTCAGGCGCTCGCCTTGTTGGAGAAGGAGCATTTGTACCAGCGGGGCGGGGCGGTGAGGGACGAGGATGTGATGGCGTTGGGGAAGCAGTTGGCGGCGCGGTATTTGTGCATGGCGGAGGTGCAGCCGGTGAGGGGCGGGGCCTATTATTTGAACGTGCGTTTGATAGATGTGGAGACGGCGGCCACCGTCGCCTCGGTTACGGAGACCAGCGCGTTGGAGGATGTGGGGGAGATGAGGCGGGTGGCGCAGTTCTTGGCAAACACGTTGCTCGGCGGCAAGAGCGAGGCGGTTGCGGCGGTTTCCTCGCCTAAGTCGGTTGAACCCGCGCCGGATCCGATAACTGCGCGTTCGCGGAGGGCGGACGCGGAGGCTGCCGCCGTAGCCGCGTCGGAGCAATACGCCGCAGGGGCGGAAGGGGATGCGCAAACGGGAGCGTCCGATCATTCTGCGGCATCGCGGGGGTTTGAATCGGGGTGCGGCGATGGCAAGGACGGCGGGTTCGGAAAGATAAGGTACGGGGGCAGGCTCGCGGGGTCATTGCTTTTGCCGGGCTTCAGCGTAGAAGATTGGATTGACGGCGGGGGTGAATGGGGGATTGACGGAGGCGTGTTCGTTTCGTTGGGGCTATCTATGAACGTCCCCCTTACGAACGCGTTATCACTGAATCATGAACTGCTGCTTGACATCAGGAGCATGGATTTAGCGGTTAATGATACCAAAAAGAGCGTGACGGAATACACCATATCGCTTCCGGTGGCAGTCAGATTCGAGATCTCGTATTTTTACGCCGAGGCAGGATTAAGGTTTGACTATCAGTTGGCGCCGGCCGACCTTAGCTTTGCGTATACCGACAGGGAACAGACGAATATGGGTTATGTCGTAGGGGCCGGGGTAGCGTTTAATTTATCGTCGCTCAGGTGTTACCTCGGCTACAGGTTTGAGGGCGACGCTACGGATTTTGATAAAAGCAAAGACTTCGTAAAGCTATATAGGAACACGATCGGACTAACGCTACTGTTTTGATTAATACGGACGGGTACGGATCATTTGACGTAAAGGTAAGTTTCTTATGTTGACTAAAAAGATATTTACAACTGCTGGGCTCGTATTAGCGCTTCTTATATATTCTTGCGGAACAATTTCTACGGCGGATTTAGAGCAGTCCGTTAAAAGCGAGTTTCAAAAGAAGCTTGCCTCCGACTCCTTATACATTGAGTTCGAGATGACCGTTTTGGAGGTTAGTTTAACCGAAGCGAAACCTGTGTCCGCGTCCCAAGCGGGGGCTGTTGAGGCGGAGAAATCGTGGTGGGCGCGGTTGATTGACGCTATAAAGGGAGCGCCGGTCAACTTTGACGGCGTTGTGACGGTGTTGTATGATCATGACCGTTGCAATGTTCCCATAACCGCCGAAGCAAGCGGCGCGGGGCATTCGTGGGAGTTGGCGCCGGCGGCGTTTGATTTTTTGAAGAACGCGGTTTATATACCCATGATACCCGTTAAGGGCGATGAGTTTCGCATGGGTTGCACGAGCGAGCACGGGAACGATTGCTACAAAAAAGAGAGCCCGGCGCACATTGTGACATTGAGCGACTTCTTAATCGGCAAGTATCCGGTAACTCAGAGGCAGTGGACGCTGGTGATGGGTGATGATAATCCGTCTGAGTTTAAGGGGGATAGTTTGCCGGTTGAATCCGTTGATTGGAATGACGCGCATAATTTTATAAAGAAGTTGAACGCCGTGTCGAACAAGAGGTATCGTTTGCCTACGGAGGCCGAGTGGGAGTATGCCGCGCGCGGCGGGATAATGAGCGAAGGGTTTAAATACGCCGGGAGCGGCAACGCGGAGGAGGTGGCCTGGTATGATGAAAACAGCGATGAGACGACCCATCCGGTAGGGACCAAGCATCCGAATGAATTGGGTATTTACGATATGAGCGGCAATGTGGCGGAGTGGGTGGAGGATAGGTACGGCGTGTATACTGACGCTCCGAGGACGAATCCGACGGGGCCGTCGTCCGGGTCCACCCGTGTAAACCGCGGCGGCAGCTGGGACGTGGACGCGAGATACTGCCGAACGTCGAACCGTAACGACAACACTCCGGAAAGCCGGTACAACTCTCTTGGGTTTCGGCTTGCTCGTTCGGTGAAATCGCAATGAGTTTGATTTCTTATTCGTTATCCGGCTTTAAAGACGTTGACGTCATGATAAAAAACGCGGCTCCAAGAAGTGAGAAGTAGGTAAACATTATTGAAAAGTTTGCGCACATACTGTCGAGTAGCCCGTGCGCGGAGAAGGCGACGACGGCGAACGCTACGGCGTTGGCGACAAGGTTGTCTTTGTGTTTGCGGAAAATGGAGATTACAACAGCGGTGTTGAGGGTAAGCCATCCGAGCAGACCTAGCAGTCCCCAGCCCAGCCAGATTTCAACGAAAAAATTGTGGCTTGACATAACCTTTCTGGTGTCGAACCACTGCGGGAACCCGTAGGCGAATTTCATTTGGCTGAAGTTATTCATGCCTATGCCGAAAAAGTAGTGGTTCTCTTTCAATATTTTATGCGCCGAGCGCAGCATTTCCACCCTGCCCATATTGGACAAGATGTCGGCGACATTGGGGCTGAGCAACCGCTCCGTCAGGCGGGCGCCTAAGGTAGATACTATGATTACCGTGCATACCAGGACTCCAAGTATCAACAGTTTTGAGCGTTTGCGCCAAATGACGTACGCGACCAAGATCGCGATTCCGGGAAGGCTGCCGCGTGTGGCGGCCAGTATTATCGCGAAAACCATGACCAACGATATAAGGTAGAAAAATATCTTTTTCAAGAAGTTCCGTTTTTCAAAAAACGCGGTAAAAAAAGCGCACGGCAACGCCAGATCAAGGTAGGCGGTAGTAATATTGGGGTTTACGCCTACGGAAAATCCTAAGCGCTCGCTGAAGATCGTGGTCGGAGAAATGCCGTTGGCGGCATATTTTCCGACCACGGCGCACACTATAACTATGCCGGAAAGCCCTATATAGCGGATCAGTTTATCAGGGGTCAGAAGTTTTAGCCTGAAAGCTATAAACATCTCGTAAGCGACCGCCAATCCGAGTAGAAAAAAGATGTCGTACATGAAGAAATATTTAAGCTCGCCGTAATTGGTAATGGACAAATAGATCAACGATACCGCTCCGCCGGAGAGCAACAGCAGCAGCGGTTTCACGCATGGCGGAGCGGTCAGCTCGTTTGAGAACGCGCCGCGTCTGAGCGCGAGCGGGAAGAACAGCAGGCTGATCATTGTTATGTATAAAGACAGTGGCAGGCGGAATGATACCGTGAATTGAATCAAAAAAAATATGTATACGGATCGGCTGAAGACATTTCCCGTCAGTAAGAAGATCGAAATCGCGAAAAAGAACAACATCCCGCCGCAGACTATAAGTTCGCTGCTTTTATACGAAAATATCAGCACCAGAGCGGACAGCAATACGGGTATCGTAAGCGCGGCGTATATGTTTATCCGGCCCCCGTGCTCGGCGTAGGGTTGCCCGGATACCGGGTATGTGGGTTCCGCCATTTTGATCAGCCTTGTTTTAAGGCGTTGACGAAAACTTTAAACCTATCGCTTTTCGCCAGAACGTGCCTGAAATAGAAAAAATACGCGAGAATGCCCAAAAAGAGCATGCTTTCCGCGAGTACTATTGACATCAAGACGATAGCGCGTCTTGGGCGCGCCTTGTATTCCGGAATGAAAGGCGGGTCTACTATAATGAGGGGCGACACGTCCCTGGCCTCTTGGAGTCTTGCCTGTTCAAACTCTTTGGTAAGCAGGAGGATCAGTTGATTTTGGACCTCGATATCCCTAAGCATTTTGGCGTACTCCGGGAATAGTTTCGACGACCTATCCAAACTGAGGATAACGTTTGGGTTCTCTCCGGCCTCGTATTCTTTGAGTTTTGTCTCGTAGATGCGCTGATTTCTTTTGAGTTCCGTCATTTCGTGCGTTTGTCCGGTGAATTCTTTTCCGATGGAGGCGATCTTCAGCTCGTTTAGGAGCGCTACGGATTTTAGGTCGGCGTAGGCCTGGAGGGAGAGCCTGGCCTGTTCCGGCACGTCGTAGGCTTTGTGGGTATTTTGGAATACTTGAAATACGGTCTGTAGGCTGTCCATTTTTTCGTTTTGGAGGGCGATCTGCTTTTCAACGAATATCCGGTTCCGTTGCGCCTTGTCTATGCTTATCTCGCGGATGACCGAGTCAACGATGCCGAAGGTAAAATCGGCCATCATTTTTGCGGTATCCGGCGATGGGTAGTAGCATGTGATGCTGTAGGAGACGGTTTTGGTCATGCCCAGTCCGCCCTTCTCGCTGGCGTCGAGTATGACGTACTTCTTAAGGCGTCTTGCCGCGAGCACGAATTGGTTTCGGCTTTTCTCAAGTTTGAAGTATTTGATCATATTGAATTTATCGATGATTTTCCGCTTTGTGACGTTGCTGCTGAAAACGACCTCGACCTGTTCCGCCGACGCGCCGCCGCCGGTCAGGGAGAGGGTCGACGAGGAGAGGTTCATCAGCGAGAGTGCCGACATGCCGCTTTCCCCTGTCGGCGGCAAAAACGTCACCGTAGCCGAGTACTCTTTCTCCAGCAACAAGAACGTGTACACCCCGCCCGCGACGCACGCGATCAGAAAATTGACGATCAATAACCATCGTTTTCCATACAAATACGCGCAAAACGCGTCAAAAACACCCATATTCATAAACACCCCTTGCCGAAAACGGCGCTTTAACGTGCCATAAAATCACCCCATCCCCATAAAATATACAATTTGCCCGCAACATCCCGCAACATAATGTATATTTATATATCGGGGGCGGTCGCTGAGCCGACTGTTTGAGTCAAATTGTTGAGAGTGTCCCCGGATACGCGTAAACCGGTTCGTTTAAAGGAAAAGTATGAAATCAAGGTCTGCGCGCCGCGTAGCGGCGCTGATTTTGGCGTTTGCCATCGCGGGGTGCGTTTACGGGCAATCGTCGTTGACCCAAAGTATGGGGTTGAAGCGGGGGATGTCGCCGCTTAAGAGCGCCGATTCCCCCGCGCCCACAACGTCGGGCCTGGGGGGGGCTTTGGAGAACCAGACCTATATGTTGTCCCATACCCAGGTCGGCATGGTTCTGCCGGACGACAATTCTATAGATGAGAACGAGTACATGATCGGCGCGGGGGATGTCTTCTTCATCACGGTGGTTGAGTCGCCGTCAATCAGGTACACCGCCGCGGTCGATCAGAACGGCAAGGCCTACGTACAGAGCGTCGGCCTGATAAACATCGGAAAGGTATCCTACGCCGAGGCCAAAAAGATCATTTCCCAGTACATATCCTCCAAGCTGAAAAATCCGTCGGAGATATACGTGGCGCTCGTACAAACAAAAAACGCCACCGTTTCATTCACCGGTCAGGTGGGCGCCCCGGGATCCTACGAGCTCCCCGGCGCCACGCGTCTCCTTGACGCCGTAAGGGTGGCCAACGGTAACGAACTGCCCCACGCCTCCGACGCCGACCTGCGCCGCGTGCTGTGCGTCGGGAGCGGCGACAGCGCCGTGTACTACGACCTCTTGGCCTATCTTCACAAAGGCGACGCCGCGCAGAACCCGTACGTCTATCCGGGGGACAGGATTCGGATAAGCCCCACCACCGATAAGGTCTTCATCAGCGGCGCGGTGAGGTCGCCGCCTCCGGGCTACTATCCGCTCAAGGACGGTGAGACGCTTAGGGAGTTTCTGTCTATGTTCACTCTGGACAACACCGCCGACCTCAACGCCATCATCGTGTATCAGCCGACCGACAACTCCAAAAAGACGCTGTCGAGTACGGATGGCTACGTGCTGAGAGACCTTGACGCGATCACCGTCCCTGTCAAGAGGAATTTCTCGGGGATATACACCGCCTCCATAGCTGGCGAGATCGCCAGCCCGGGGCACTACCCAATTGTGGAAAACGCCACCACCGCGCGTCAGCTCATAGACATGGCCGGCGGCGCAAAGGCGTCAGCGTTTATGGATCAAGCGGTCGTCATCCGCCCGCTCAGGACGTTGCCGGATCGCTTCAGCGGCAGCGCGCCGCAGATGGGCGCGGTCAGACCGGAGCGCGGCTCGGCTATCGCCGTCGCCTCCGCCTCCCGCGACTACGCCATCATCCGCCTTGTACTGTACAACGCGGAGAGTATCTTTTTAGAGCCGCAAGACCAAATCATCATCCCCAAGAAGGACAGTTTCGTCTACATAAGCGGGAGCGTGAGGAATCCCGGCGCGTACCTCTTCCTGCCTGGAAAGGACAGCCGCTATTACGTGACCCAGGCCGGCGGATTCAGCAGCAACGCCGACAGGTCCAACATTCAGGTGTTCCTCAAGTACGGCGACGCCGTGCAGAGCATAGAGCCGCGCTGCGTGGAGCCGGGGAGCGTGATTGTCGTGCCGTCGTCGGTGCAGAACAAGTTTTTAACGCAGGTGCTGCTGCCGATCATATCCACGCTCGCCACGACGATAGGCGTGGGGCTGGCGATATACAATTCGGGGAAGTAGCGGTATTGACGTCATTGCCGCAACATTACCTCTTCCATAGGCGGTATCTTCGCCCCTTTGGGCGCGCAGTCGGCCGCTCTCTCGTAGTAGCGCCTCCCGGCGCTTTCGTCGCCGGCGCCGAACTTTATCGTCGCGAGTCTAAGCAGTATCCTGCTGCGTTTGTACCGTTCTTGAGAGGCCTCAATGACGGTCAGGGCGCTGTCAAGGTAGTTGACGGCGGCGGCGTTGGCGCCCTTAGATATTTCTTGGTCGGCTTTCAAAATGTATATCGTCGATATTATACGATTCTCCTTGGATTTCTTGTAGAATGCCAGCGCGGCGTCTACGGCGCCTTCGTCGGTTATTTTTGCGGTCAGGCGTAAGTCGATCATGCCGCGGATCACCGCGAGGTAGTGTCCGGAGCCTTTAGGGTCGGCGGACGAGGCGGCGGTTTTGAGCCAGTCCCGCGCCTGCCCCCCGTCGCCGCCGGTCGCGAGGCAGAGGGCGAGAAACGCCGCGGCCATCGACGCGTGGGCGCCGTCGTCTATAGCCCTGAACTCTTCATAGGCCCTGCGGTGGTACAGGACGGCGCTGTCCATAGCCCCCATCTCGTAAAATACCCGCCCGATATTGGAGAGGTATCTCGCCGCCCCTTGGCTGTGGTCGGTTTTGCGTGCCGACGCGTAACCCTTCTTGTAGGTTTCGATTGCTAACGGCATGTTGCCGTCGAGGAAGTAGCCGTATGCCCGCGAGCCGTAGACATCGTCATCGTGCGGTTTAGCCTTGTTGCTGCCGGCGCAACCGATAGAATTGATCAGTATTAATATAAAAATCACGAGCATTGATGATATTATATTTTTTTTCATAGCGTTATTGTCTTTGACAATGTGTTTTTAATACTATAATCATTAATAATACTATAAATCCTAGTTCAGACAGTGTTTTACTACGGCGTTTCCGCGAGGTGCGGGTTTTTAGGTTTCGGGCCGCTCATTTGCTTGAACATCCAGCCCTCTTGCAACGTTTTTATCATGTACTCCGCCTCGTCCAAGTCGCGTTGCAGCCTGTTCATTATCTCCGGAACGTCGTCTGAAACTTTTTTTACGTTTTCCAGGATGCCGCCGATTTGGGAGATCGTCCCGTTGGCCGTGTTTATCAAGGCGGAGAGCGTGTCGACGAACGTTGCCCCGCCCTTGCCTAAAGCGGTAATCGTAAGCAGTAGCGAGTCCGTATTTCGGACCGTGCCGCGGATGTCTTCGGTGATCTTCCCGATGTTTGAGGTTGCGGCAAGCGCGCCGGCGCTGGTGTTGTTGATATTTCGGAAGAGAGCGTCGTTTTTGAGCAGCTGCCCGACGGTGCCCTCCCCCTCGTTTATCCCGCTTATGATTGCCGCCACGTTGTTCAGCAGCGCGGTCGCGGTGTCTATTATGCCCATCGCCGTTACGATAAGCCCGTCCATAGAGGGCACCGCCTCTACCCTGAGAGTGTCGCCGTCCGCAACTTCCGCCGTTCGCGCCGTTCCGCCGAGCAACTCCACCTCCCAGTCCCCTACAAAGCCCCGCTGCTTCAGGCGGGCCTTGGTGTCGCTTTTTACCAGATGTTTGTACCGGCCGTTTATGTTGAAACTCACATGCACTTCCCCCTCTCTTACGAGGTCGACGCTTGTCACGTGGCCGATGGCCGTCCCCGACATGCTGACCTGGTTGCCCTTCTTTAGCCCCTCGCTGTTCTCGCAGACGGCATACAGCGTGCACCACTTTTGCAATAGGTCGCTCTTAACTATGGTAAAAATCAGCAATACCGGCACGGTGAGCACCGGTACAAGTATGAAAAGCCCAACAAAAATGGGACGGTGCCTTCGAACGAAAGGTTCTACCGTCGGTTGCGATCTATGTTTATTTTGCATCATGGCCGTATCTCTGGTTGTATTTCAAATTGCGCACTTTGGCGAATGCTTCCTCCGCCGGTTCCAAGCGCCCGCCGTTTAGCATAAAGCGTTGCGCCCCGTGCTCGGGCCAAGTGCCGAGCGAATGCGACGCCATTATGATGCTCATGCCGCCCCTCTTCCATCTTCCGTGCAGGACGCTCGCGATCATGTTCGCCGTAACGGGGTCAATCCCGCTGAACGGTTCGTCGAGGATCAGGAGCGCCGGTTCGCTCACCAGCGCCCTCGCCACGGCGACGCACTTGAGCTGCGCGGCGGAGAGCGCCTCCGGAAACCGTTTTTCAATTTCGCGGCCTATGCCGAGTTCGCCCATAAGCGCCCTCACCCGCTTTTCTATAGCCTCGGAACCCAGATCCGCCGCGCCGCACTTGAGCGGCAGCGCGATGTTGTCGAAGGCCGAGTGGTTCGATATCAGCGCGTGCCCCTGAAATACATAACCCATGGACTTGCGCCGGCCGTACAGCTCGTAGCGCGACATCCCGGTTATGTCGTCGTCGTTCCACAGAACGGCGCCCCCGCGCGGCTTGGTCAGGCCGGCGCAGAGTTCGAGCAACGTCGACTTCCCAGATCCGCTGCGCCCGCCCACTATGGCGACGTCTCCGGGCGGCACGGTCAAGTCAACACTATCTAATATAGTATTTTCCCCGTGCCAAAACGACACATTGCGCAATTCTAATCTAAAGGACATAGTACCCGAAGCTCAGTAATAGGTTGACCGCGATGGTGAAAAACATCGACCCCACCACCGCGTTTATGGCCGCGATGGGCACCATGCGCACGTTGCGCACGCCCAACCCGTAGTACGAACTCGTGAGCGCGACAATAGTGCCGAACGCGACGCTCTTGAGCAGGCTGACGGCCACATCCTTGAACTGCAACGCGTCGAACACCCTGCCGAAGGATATCCCCAGCGGCACGCCGGTAGAGAGCCACGCCACAACAAGCCCGCCGCAGATCGCTATGGTGATGAAGTACAGGTTTAGACAGATCACGGAGGCCACGATGCCCACAAAGGCCGGCTGCACGATGAACTGTATCGGGTCGATCCCCATCACCTCCAGCGCGTCGACCTCGCGCGATACGCGCATTGTCCCTATGTAGGTGGCAAGCGCCGTGCCCGAACGCCCCACGACCACGAGCGACGTGACGAACGGCCCAAGCTCGTCCACCAAGGCGATGATCAGTATCTTGCCGAAATACTCTCCCACGCCGATCTTCGGCATGTTGAACATGGCGACCAGTATGATGGCGCTGCCGCAGAGCACGGCGATAGACCCCACGAGCCAAAAGGCCTCCACGCCGGTATATAGTATCTGACGGTTGATCTGGCTCATTAGGGATAGATTGGGCGTGCGCCCCTTGCGGAAGGCGGCGTATACGGTGTCGAAGAGCAGGCCGGCCATGCCTATGGCGGTATACCAAACGCCGGCGAGCCGTTTCCAAGAACCGGACGCTAAGTGATTTAGCCCTTTTTTCGCGTGATCTTTTAACATTTCCGGCTTCCCACGCCCATCACGCGCCCACCAGTTCGGCGCGGCGCGTGGTCGGTCGCGGCTCTTCTGTCCGCATTGCCCGTATCTGCTCCGGCGTCAGCAGCCTCTCCGGATGCGCTGCCTGCAAGCGCAAAATATCCGCAGCAATTTCTTCATGCGTGACGTTTTTTAATATTTCCTTCCGATCTTCTACCCAGTTTCCGCGCTTCTCAAAATTTTCAATTTCTTCATCAAGTTCAGCGTCGCCCGTCAACGGTTCGGGTATTGCCTTTACTGTCGCCATAATAACCGCCTTTCAAAAATTTATAGGGTTTATAACTTTTACCGTTGTAAAATTTGGCCGTGAAGCCTTTTTTAAAAATTCTTTGTCCACGGTTAAGAGATAATCAGCGCCCACCATTTCAGCCGCCGCAAGGTGAAAACTGTCCATTTCTTTCAGCCCTTTTGACTGTAATTCCTGCGCCCGTGATATACTTTGTCCCAACACCGGGACTTCGCCGCTTTTGATTCGGTTGTAAAGTCTTTCAGTAATCCGCCGCTCTTTATTGTCGGGGTTCCGATTAATTTCAGCGACGACGGCAAAACTGCCTACAATACTATATTCGTCCGAAAAGCGGTTGCGGATAATATGCCGAATCCGTTCAGCCTCCGCTACTACGTCCGGGCTTATTTTGCCGTCGAATAGCCGACTGTAACAACACGTATCAAGATATATGATTAGTTTACGGTTCACGCTTTGCCCTCTCTATAATATAACACTTGGGCGACGACCCCGCCATTATTTGGGTTCATACCTCCTTCACCCTCTCCGCCGCCGACCCCGACCGACCACCGCTGAACGGCGGGGACGCGGGAGGTGATACGGCTAGCGTTCTCGCTTGGTGGTGGAGAAATAGAGACCTAGCATTAGTTGGTGGTTATAGCTAAAATCATTATAAGAAGAACCGGCAATGTAACGGTAGACATCCTTCCATCCCACAAGTCCTCTGTACGTAAGTTCAACAAACTTCCAACGTAGTTTGATAAAAGGAGCAAGAAAATTATAGGATTTATGGCAATCATCCTCATCACCATAACCATAATAATAATAATCATGATAGTGTCCATACCAAATACCCACAGATCCACCGTAAACCAACTGTAACTGATTCCCAAAATCATATACATTGCCGAAACTTACACCTCCTCCAGCAAATTCATTGTCATAATAACCTACACCGAAATCCACACCCGCAAACATCCCATTCCCCCAAACCAACCCTCCCTCAAGATTACCGCCAAACCACAAATAATCCGCCCCCTCCGTTATCACTTGTTGATACTTAGGCGCGAAGTAGTAGTCGAACTTCCTGCCTTCAATCGTCACGGGTGTGGACTTCTTCGCAACCGCTTTCGGTTCAACGTTGGCTTTTGATTTCCGCGCAGACTCTTTCACCCCCGCAAATTCCCTATACATATTCCCGCAAGCCTCCGTAGCCATCTCCAAAAGTTCCCCCTTAGTCTCCGCCCGCACCGGTTCCGACGATATGACCAACGTCCCGTTATCGGTTTCATACAACTCCACCAGCAACGTGAGTTTCGTCCCGAACTTGCTGATAATCCCCCGCACAATATAATCCGCCCCAATCCTGCTCCCAAGCGTGATGACGCAATTTTCGTCGGCGCACTCTTCCAAAACCGCGCCGCCCATAGATTGGACGGTCTCCGACGTCATGACGCTGTATCTATCCGGCGGCAGGTTTTTGGCGGCCTGTCTGCGGAGTTCGGCGGTAACCTGCCTAATCTCAGCCGGATTGATGTCGGCGGACGCGCCGGAGGAAGCGTCCACATCCGTCTCCACGACCGCCACGTACTTCGCTCCCGCCGCCGTCCCCGCGAGGAGGAACGCCGTCAACGCCATAGCCCTAATCACCGTAGTAACTCTCATTAAACACCCTTTCAGGGTTAAAACGTATCGTATCGGGCGGGTTCCGCGCCCCGATTCCCTACCTAAATATAATAAACCGCCATAAAATCAAATTCATTTTTAGACGAAAGGCGCTACGCGCCTTTCATAGATAAATGCGGGGCTAAACCCCGCATTTTCAGTCAAAATCAAAGTCAAAACAATGTAGGGGCGGCCCCGCGTGGCCGCCCGATGTTTTGACGTTGACGTTGCTGTTGACTTTGACTGAAAATCGGGGCGAAGGCCCCGATTTATCTATGGAAGGCGAAGCCTTCCGTCTAAAAAAGATTTAAAGACTTTGATTTTAAGCCTTCCGTCTAAAAAAGACTTTAAAGAATTTGACTTTAGCGGATCGTCATCTGTTCTTGCGCCATGTTTCGAATCTATCCCAAAATCTGCCGCGAGAACCGTGTTCCAATGATGAATAGACCACCGGTTCCTCGGTAAATCCGAATATCGTACAGAATTCATTGACCTGTTTCTTCTGCTGTGAGCGCGACAGTTTGTCCCCCTTAGTCAGTACCGGCAGAACCCGCCTGCCCAGTCCGGCTAACCACACGTTTGCCTCCATGTCCGCCTTAGAGCCGGGGTGGCGGATGTCCAGCAGCCAGATGATCCCGGCCAGATTGCCCCGCTTGCCGCAGTAGTCGGCTATCAGTTTGCCCCACCGCTCCTTTTCGGCGATGGATGCCTCGGCGTAGCCGTAGCCGGGGAGGTCTACCCAGAAGAGGCCGTCGTCCAGTTTATACAGGTTGGCCAATGTGGTTTTGCCGGGCTTTTTGGAGACGCGGGCAAGCGGTCCGCAAGCCAAGGAGTGGTTTATGAAGGTGGACTTCCCCACGTTCGACCGCCCCAAAACGGCGTACTCCTCGCCTGCGGGCGCGGGCAGCTCCCTGAAGTGCGCCGCCGAGCGCACGAACTCCACGGAATATTTTTTTTGCGCCTCCGCCATTTTTCATCCATACTTGAGTGTGTTATAATATAATTTATGTAACTATGGACATCCAAACCGCAATCAAACAAGTGACGTCCGGCAAAAGCCTCTCCGTCGCCGACGCTTCCGAGGTCTTCGCCTCCATCATGGAGGGTCTGGCCACCGACGCGCAGATCGCCGCGCTTATCGTAGCGCTAAGGATGAAGGGCGAGACGCCGGACGAGATAACCGGCGCCGCCTACGTTATGCGGGACAAGGCCACGCACATCTATTCCAACTCCCGCAAAAACCTCATAGACACCTGCGGGACGGGTGGCGACGGCTCCAACACCTTCAATATCTCCACCGTCGCGGCATTTGTCGCCGCCGGCGCCGGTGCCAAGGTGGCGAAGCACGGCAACCGCTCCGCCTCCAGCCGCAGCGGCAGCGCCGACGTCCTGGAGAGTTTAGGGGTCAATATCGGTCTGAACGCGGAGCATATCAGCGCCTGTCTGAAGGAGCTTGGGATAGGCTTCCTCTTCGCGCCGGCGCTCCACGCCGCGATGAAGTACGCCGGGGCGGCCCGCAAACAGATCGGCATAAGGACGATATTCAATATAATAGGCCCGCTGGCGAATCCGGCGCGCACCACAAGCCAGCTGCTCGGCGTCTTCTCCCCGGATCTTACGGAGACTATGGCCCAAGCCCTCAAAAACATGGGCAGCGACAAGGCTTTCGTCGTTCACGGCCTCGACCCCTTAGACGAAATATCCATCTGCGGCCCGACCAAAATATCGGAGATACGCGGCGGCGAAATCGCCACCTACCAGATAACGCCGGAAGACTTCGGCTTCAAAAGGGCGGCATTGGCCGATATACTGGGCGGCGACCCGGACCGCAACGCCGCCATAGCCGTGGACATCCTGGATGGAAAGAAGGGCGCTCCCAGAGACGTGGTGGTGCTGAACGCCGCCTTCGCGTTGTGCGCGGCATCGGTGACGGAGACGCCCAAAGAGGGGATAGCGGCGGCGGAAAAGTCTATAGATTCGGGGGCGGCTAGGGAGAAATTAGAGAAACTTAGGGAACTGTCTAACCGGCTGGCTAAAGCGGATTAGTATTAATAGGATTATTTAAAGAGATTATATGATTTATAATCATTCTAGCTGATGTCATAAGTTGAGTTTTTAGTGTGTTTGAGGCGTTTTTAGTCTCTTCGTGCGTCTCCGCTTTTTTTCACCGCACCGCGGGACGCTTTGAGGGCTTACTTCCTTACCTTACCACGTCCGGCAGGCGTCGGGTTTTTCTATGTCTAATTTCTCCTCTTCCTCACGTATTTCTACGACGTATAGGCCGTTTTCTAATGCGAAGGCTTTGACCCTCGGATCAATGTATATAGCGGCCACCGCTCCGAAAAGTTTCTTGCCTTTGATCTCGGCCTCATCTTCGTAGTCGCGGAATTTCTGTAACCGCTCCAAACGCTCTTTCACATGGTTTATATTGAGTTGCGCCTTTATTTCGACAGCCATTGCTTCGGCGACGGTATCGCTGAATAAAAACATATCTATCTCGCCAATAGTGTTCTTTCCGCCGGCAACGAGCGCGCTGACCTTTTTGTCTACCAACACCCTGTTAAAGGTATGCTTACCGATAGCGTTTATGGCGGTGCGCATTTTGGGTATGACGACGACCTCGACGAGAGTACCGAAACTGTTATTAAGGCCGCCCATATTTTGGGTCAACTCTCGGACGAGAGCAGTGGCTTTCCGAACCTCGTCGGCGGTTCTATCGTTTTGGGCAGTCAGCCTATCAATCGCGGCCTCTGTTTTGGCGTGGGCGGCCTCTATCTTGACGTGGCCTTTGGCGAGATCGGCGACGATGGCGGTCAATTCCTCAAGCGTGATCTTCGTCTTCGGAAAGGCTTTTTTGGCCGGCGAATAGGTTTTCTTCGCGGCTTTCTTGGATGTCTTTTTTGCTGCCATAATATGGGACTCCTCGGTTTGGGTACTTGTAATATATATTATGGGCGGGGCGGTTGCCAAAAAAAGTTGGGCGGTTATGCGGTCGGGTGGTCGGGGTTGGGGAACCGTATAATTTAAACGCAGGATTAATTTATACAACAATGCCTATCTAGTTAAAATGCTATCTGGACATGGATAAAGTCAAGTTTTTTTCACTACGTCTCAAATCTTAAGTCTAAATCTTTTTTAGACGGAAGGCTACTAAAATCAAAGTCTTTAAAATCTTTTTTAGACGGAAGGCTTCGCCTTCCATAGATAAATCGGGGGCTAAACCCCCGATTTTCAGTCAAAATCAAAAGAAAAAAGCCTTTTTTTGGTGACTTTGACTTTGACTGAAAATGCGGGGTTTAGCCCCGCATTTATCTATGAAGCCGAAGGCTTCGTCTTAAAAAGATTTATATGTTTTAAGGCTTCGTCTAAAAAAGATTTAAAAGATTTTGACTTTAAA
>Ga0268262_10002705_pt1 | contig 20124 bp, 14 predicted proteins | sample TergutNc150P3_FD_190354 | JGI IMG/M metagenome (GOLD analysis project Ga0268262, IMG submission 190354) | Nasutitermes corniger P3 segment gut microbial community from laboratory colony in Florida, USA - Nc150 P3 (SPAdes) (version 2) | ecosystem: Host-associated > Arthropoda: Insects >... | reverse complement strand
CGAGTATTTTGCGCGGATCGAACTCATCCGGTTTCTCAACTAAAATTTTGCGGATTAAAGCCGTCATGGCAAGGCGTCCGTCTGAATCGATATTGATCTTGCAGACCGCGCTCTTTGCCGCTTTGCGGAGTTGTTCTTCGGGGATACCGACAGAGTCCGTAAGTTTTCCGCCGTACTTTTCTATCATGTGCACATATTCAATGGGTACTGACGAAGAGCCGTGCAGAACGATTGGGAAGCCGGGTATCTGTTTTTCAACTTCTTCGAGGATGTCAAAGCGCAGCGGAGGGGGGATAAGAATGCCGTTGGCGTCTCTGGTGCATTGTTCGGGTTTGAACTTCGCTCTTCCGTGGCTTGTCCCGATGGAAATCGCCAATGAATCGACCTTTGTCTTTCCGACAAAATCCACGACTTCGGAAGGCTGGGTGTAATGGCTGTGTTCCGATGAAACATCGTCTTCCACTCCGGCGAGAACTCCAAGCTCTCCTTCTACAGTAACATAATCTTTTTGTGAATGGGCAAGCTCGCAGACTTTTTTTGTAAGCGCCACATTTTCGTCATAGCTTAAATGCGAACCGTCTATCATTACAGAAGAAAATCCGGTCTCGATACAGTCTTTGCAGAGTTCAAAACTGTCGCCGTGGTCAAGGTGGAGTACGATTGGGATATCGTATCCAAGTTCATGTGCGTATTCTACAGCGCCGCGAGCCATATTTTTCAGGATATTCTGATTGGCGTATTTGCGCGCCCCGGATGATACCTGCAAAATAACGGGTGATTTTGTTTCTACGCAAGCCTGAATAATCGCCTGCATTTGTTCCATATTATTGAAATTGTACGCCGGAATGGCATACCCGCCCGAAACCGCTTTTTTAAAGAGCTCTTTCGTATTTACAAGCCCTAACTCTTTATAACTAGTCATAATTTTCACTCCTTTTTGGTTTTTCCCATAATACCCGTTTTTTAAAGATTTGGCAATAGTATATAGTATGTCCTCTTTAACGCTAATATGCTAAAATACTGGTAATAAATGAAACTTAAACTAGAACTAAACAAAAAAACGGCGTTTGCCGCGATAATCGTTTTGGCGGTCGCCGCCGCGCTCTTTGTCTTCTATATCCGCCCCCCCGTATTGATTGTAACGGAACAGTCCTTTATCGAGATTTACGGTAAGGAAAGGATACAGAACGAGGCTTTTTCATCGGCTCTTGCCATGTTCAGACCAGTTAAAATTGTTACGGTTGCCAATGACGCTGGCGAGGATGCTGTCCCTTTTGCCGTTTCATCAGCCGCTATTAAGCCTTTTTGTGTGATTTTCCCCCTCAGATTTGCCAAATCGGCGGTACTTTACAGGGAATTAGCCCCTAATATCCCTATTGTCGTGCTGGAAGGAAGGTATTTAGAGGAAGAAAACCCCTCGGAGAACATTCTCGGCGCTGAAAAATCAGAATATTTTGTCTTTAAGACCGATATAAATGACGATTTTTACAGAATCGGGCTTGCCGTAACCGCAATTAAGCAGAAACCGAGTCAAAAATATGAGAATTTCATCCCTGATGATGAAAAAAAGGGCAAAGTCGTCCTTTTTATCGACCGTAAATTAAACCAGATGAAGGATATTTTTTTACGGGGCTTGTATGACAGGGGGGAACTTTTTGAAACTTTTTTTTACAACAGTTATTCCCAGCATCTGGAAATACCTGATCTTTCCTGCGTCGTCCTGGCTGGCGCCGGCGCTGATTTCCTGGACAGGAAAGCCGAGGTTCCGGTAATATCGTTTACATGGATTAACCCGTCCTTATTGCCCTTCGATGTGGTTATGATTGTTAACGATTCGCCGCTGGCGCAAACCCGGCAGGCGGTCAAAATGGTCGAATCCGGGGTCAAAAACGGGCTTATAAAGTCCGAATTCCGCATATTAGACAGGACAAAATTCGACAGAAAAGTTATTGCCATAATTAAAAAAAATAGGTAAAATGCTAAAAAATGGTAGTGAATCATTGACAAACATTCTTCAAACCAATATAATTTATTTAGATTATTAAAGGAGCTTTAATGATGAAACAAGGTAGCTTGAAATTTATCTGCCTGATTATTTGGGCATGTATAACGGTTTTATCAGTCCACGGTCAGTATCAGGGTCAGTACAGAGCTGAAAACCTTAACAACTGGGTTTTAGAGAGTTTTAACGGAAACGGCGACTCAATATACAAGTGGAAAACTGATTCAAGCCGTTTTATTAGCAAAAAAGGCGACATTCAATATCCGGTAACTGGTTATATTGACGCTTATCCAAGTCAGGCTTTCAGGGCGGGAAAAGTTGAAGGCGCTCCAAGAAGTCTTGGAATCAACGGCTGTTTTGATCGCAGAGGTTATAACTGGATAGATATTTATCCGGTTCTGGCGGACGACAAAGAGGAAAAACCGGTAGGGATTCCTATTCCCGGCAGACTGAAAAGAATGGATATGTGGGTATGGGGATCAAATTTAAAATATTACATGGAAGTTTATTTTAAAGATAATCAGGGCGTAATTCATGTTCTTAACTTTGGAAACATTACCTATAAAGGTTGGAAAAACTTATACGTCAATGTTCCCAGTAACATTAATCAAACGATATGGACGCAGTCAGAGCCTCTTCAAAGAGCCGGTGAACTTGGACTTGATTTAAGCGAAAAGCCTCAGATTCGCGACGAACCCGCTTATCCAAGTCTGCACTTTATAAAATTCCGGTTGTGGACTCAGCCCGTTGAAAGAGTAGACAGTTTTTATGTTTACTTTAAACAGTTGAAGGTTCTTACGGATACAAATGAAGCGTTGTTTGACGGCAGCGATCTTCAGGATCCAAATAATATCAAAAAGCTTTGGGCTGATAAAAAAGACTGATAAAGGAGTATCAAAAAAATGAGAAAGTTTTTAATAATTACATTAATCCTGAGTATCGGCGGTTATCTGTTTGCCCAGAATCAAGGGGTAGGTGCGCCTGATCCTGAGAGACTTGGAATTGAAGCCGGTCAACAGTTAATAAAGGAAGTATCCGTAGATAAGTTTGAACATGATGGTTTCTGGAGATCCAAAATGTCAGGCGACGACGGTTATACGACAACCAGATTATTTGTCGGCGCGCCGGCGGCAAAGCAGAAAATCCCCGAAGAAGAAGGCATGGATATCCCCGATAAATACGTACTTGGTACAAGGGTAGATTTCCTTCGCAGAAGTTACAGTCATTTTATAATTTATCCCGCGCGCCCGATTCCGGTAGAGGGTATTACAAAAACCATCTCCGTGTGGGTTGCAGGTCGTAACTTTAATCATGAACTTTATGTGCTTATTCAGGATTTCTTCGGAAGAAATTATGAATTCAGCATGGGAAAATTAACTTTCATGGGCTGGCAGAAAATGACAGCAACCATTCCGCCGGCTCCTGAGGACGGGTTGAGCGGCGTAGCCCAGAGAAGCTACCATTATCAGGGCAACTTTGGAATCAAAATAACCGGTTTCAGAATTGACTGCGATCCAATGGAAGCAAGAGGCAGTTACTATATCTATTTTGATGATCTTCGCGCATATACCGACTTATTCTCCGAGAGCCACCGTGATCCGGACGACATGGTCGATGGCTGGTAGAAGCATGAGGCTGTTGATTGTTAATCAATCGACAGCCTTTTTTTTATTAGTTTTATTAGTATCCAAATGATTTTACATGGTAAGGGAACTGCCCGTGGGTTTGCCGTAGGGCGCATATATATCTACAATGAAAAATTTAATATCCCCGTAGAAAGTACAGTTCCTTTGGGAAAAGAAAAGGCGCAGTTAGATCGTTATTATTCAATAAAAAAAGAAGCGCTTAATGAACTTGATAAAATCAAACGCTCTTTGGAGGATGTTGATCCTTTAAAAGCGGAAATTTTTGACGCGCACAAAGAAATAGTGGAAGATATTATCATTAACGAAGAAATTCCGGCAAGGATACTGAATGATCGCTGGGCTGGCGATTGGGCTATTTATCATGTTTACGGAACAGTTATAGCCGTTTTAAAAAAGACAGCGGATACGCTTATCGCGGAAAGAGCGGCTGACTTTGACGACGTGCGCGCTATGCTTTTGCGTTTATGGTACGGGCAGAAGACAAGCTCCCTCTCAGATTTAAAAGAACCATCTATAATCGCCGCGCATGAAATTAAACCTTCCGGGGCGGCTGGAATTAACAATGGGAAAGTCCTCGCGATACTTACCGAAGAGGGCGGAGTAACGTCTCATGCCGCCATTATCGCTAAAAGTTTCGGTATACCAGCGGTGCTGGGCATTGACGGGCTATTAGGTTATGTGAAACAGGGGCAGTATGCCGCGGTTGACGCGCAGGAAGGCTCTGTTATCCTTGACCCCGAAGAAGATGTTATAAAAAGCTACCGTAAAAAAAGCGGCGATTTATCACGCGACAGAAAAGACGCGGAAGTGTTTTTGAAAAAAGAGGGGAAAACAGCCTGCGGTGTAAAAATTGACATAGGGCTTAATATTTCAAGCGCAAGCGACGACGAGCTTAACGCGCAAAGTTATACGGATTCTGTAGGCTTGTTCAGAACAGAATTCCTTTTTTTGGGACGCGATACTTTGCCTTCTGAAGAAGAGCAATTTATCGCTTACCGTAAGGTTGTAAAAAGTTTCGGGAAAAAACCTGTAATCTTGCGTATACTTGATATTGGCGGCGACAAGCAAATATCAAGTATAGAACAAAAAAAAGAGGATAATTCTTTTTTGGGGAATCGCGGCATAAGGTTCTGTTTTAGTTACCCCGATATTTTTACAACCCAATTAAGAGCCGCTTTCCGCGCGTCTTATTACGGGAATATGTGGATAATGCTTCCTATGGTCGGCTCTCTTGACGATATAAAAAAAGCGAAGGAAATAATTGAGGAAACAAAAAATAAATTAATAAAAGAGAAGGTTCAGATTGGCAATGTAAAAATAGGGATAATGATAGAAGTTCCCGGTATTGCACTGATTGCGGATCTTGCTGCGAAGGAAGTGGATTTTGCGAGTATAGGATCAAACGATCTTTGCCAGTATGTGTGCGCGGCGGACAGAATGAACGCGGCGGTGGAAAATTATTATCAAAGTTATCATCCTGCTGTTTTTAAATTGATAAAAGAGACGGTATCCGCTTTTAAAACGGCTGAAAAGCCTATTTCCATCTGCGGAGAGATGGGCAGCGATCCGCTGGCGGTTCTTGCTCTTATCGGCTGCGGTCTTAGAAAATTCAGTATGGGGTCAGCGTCCGTTGCTGCTGTAAAAAGGGCGATTGCCGGTATAACTGTGGCGCAGGCTGAGGAAACAGCGCAAAAAATGCTGGAATTGTCTACCGCGCAGGAAATTGAAAATTTTTTAAATACATCATATAATATCAATTAACATATATGACCAGAACAAAAGCCGGATACGTTGAAGGCGCTGTTTCAATAATTATTAACTTCTTGCTGTTTATACTTAAAATGTGGGCTAGCGTAGTTTCCGGCTCTATCGCTCTTGCCGCCGACGCGTGGCATACGCTTTCCGACTCATTAAGCTCCGTAGCGGTTGTTATCGCCTCAAAATTAGCGTCAAAAAAAGCGGACAAGGAACACCCGTTCGGGCACGGCAGATGGGAACAGATAGCGTCGTTTTTTATCGCGGCGATTTTAGCCGTAATCGCGTATGGTTTTTTGGAAAACTCAATCAGGCATTTTTGGGAGAAAGAGAGGGTTGAGTACGGAAAAATAGCGATAATTGTTACCGCTGTTTCTATTGTTGTAAAAGAACTGCTGGCGCAGTACGCGTTTTATATGGGGCGCAAAGCTGATAATTCAAGCGTAAAAGCCGACGGCTGGCATCACAGGTCCGACGCGCTTTCTTCTGTGGTTGTGCTTGCCGGTATTTTATTCGCAAAGCGTTTCTGGTGGATTGACAGCGTACTGGGAATAATTATCGCCCTGATGTTGTTTTACGCGGCTTTTGAGATTTTAAAAGAATCAATAAATAAAATATTGGGCGAGGAGCCCGGACAGGAACTGATAAATAAATTAACTGACGAAATTAAAAATATATATTATGATGATTTAAAAATCCATCATTTGCATATTCATAATTATGTTTCCCACAAGGAATTAACTTTTCATATACGGCTTAATAAAGATTTAACAATAGAGAAAGGGCATAAGATAGCGTCGGATATTGAGGAGCTTGTTTTAGACAGATTTGGCATGTCCGCGACTATCCATGTAGAGCCTATTCGTTAAAACGCTTTAACGTAAAGACCTTAATAACGCCCTTAATTCGGGATTTGCCGCGCTTTCCAGCGCCGGTTTATTTGATTTATTAGCCTGTAAAATTATCTCGTCTCCCGGTTCGATACGGTCAAAGAAACCGTTTCTTACCAAAGTTCCAATGGCTATTTCCTCATCTACGTTGGTGATTGTCAGTTTTCCCACAAGATCGTCGCTTGAATAAATAACAGCGATCCCTTCGTTTGCCGTCTGAGAACGATCGCGTTTTACAACGTCGTATACCGTGTCTTTTTGAATCCCGTCGGCTTTTCCCTTGTTAATCAACGCCTGCCCCTGCTTTCGGATAAGCAGTCTGCCGCGAACCGGCATTGACGCTGAAAGCTGGGCTGCTATGCCGCGCGAGGCGTCGCGCAGTCTGTCTACGCCTGTGCGGTAAGTGTAAAAAGTTCCTGCCGGGGAACCTGTCCTTCCCACAAAGAGTTCGGCTTTTATTGAAATATCGCGTTCGCTTTCCGAAACCGAAACGAGCATAAAGTAATCGGCTCCGCCTTCCCTTGCCTGTTTAAACGCCTGAGAAAACATTGCTTGGCGCTGTTCAAGATTCATGGGGGTAATGTTCCTGTCGTGTACAAGCAATTCCTTGATGACTCCGGCGGCGACAGAACCGGCGTCCGCGTGGTAAAAGCTTGACTGCCCGGCGAGGGAAAAGACCGCTATTTTCCAATGCCGTTCAGCCAGATCAACGGGGTTTACCTGCCATTGTTTAAAGAGCGCGTTGGAAAGCAGGGATGCGTAGGCTTCCACAGCGTCGTTTAGCGTTTTATCGGCAAAGCCCTGTTCCTGCAGGAAGCGGAGTTCCTCAAGGTATCGGGCAGGGTAGCCTAAAAGCCTTAAAATTTCGGCGTATTCGCGCCTGTCCTGCGCGAAGGGGTTCAGTCTTAATCCTCTGCGGTACTCAAAAAGCGCCTGTTCATTTAAGTTGCGCTGGCGGAAACTCTGCGCTTTGTTAAAATGCCATGTCGCGAATCTTGCGCGGCGCGGATCTTCCAAAGTGGTGGAAGAGATAAGCGTCTCTTCCAAAACGGCGCGGATAAATTCATCTTCTTCATTAACGGTAACCGCGTTTGAAAAAACGGTTATCGCGTCCTGATTGCGTTTCAATCGTATTAAGGACATGCCTTTTAAATACCACGCGCTCATATCCTGCCTGTTTCCGGCAATTAACGCGTCGCACAGCCGCACCGCTTCCTCATATTCGCCGTTACGGTAACGAAGGACAGACATTAAAGAGCGGCTCGGCAAGTGATCGGGTTTATAGTAAAGAGAACGCTCCGCGTAGCTTATTGCGTCCTTAATTTTGTTGTTCATGGAATAAATGTAAGCCGCGTAATAGAATACGCGGTAATCGTCGGGGTGTTGTACAAGAGCGCTGTTTATGTAATTAAGCGCGGTGTCGCCGTCTCCCAAAGAAAGGGTTACAAGGGCGAGTGAAATTAAAAGCCTGCGGTCGTCGGGGTAACGTCTTACGGCGTCGCGGTAACGAATCATTGCCTCAGAGGGTCTGTTTCGCGCGATATCAAGTTCGCCTGCGGCAAAGAGCGTCTCCCTGTTGTAAGGTTCCTTCGCCAGTATTTCGTTGACAAGGGAAGCCGCGCCTTCCAACTGCCCAAGCGCAATCAGGGTAAAGACTTCCAGATTCGCCACGGACATATTGGTGCGCGCAAGCTGTCTTGCCTTTCTTACCCATTTCAGCGCTTCGTCAAATTCCGCAAGCTCGTAGTAACATTCCGCAAGAGAGGCGGTTCCTTCGGCATGGGCTGGGTTGAGCCTTGTACATTCAAGAAATGACTCGACAGCGGAATACCAGTTTTCTTCCGCCATGAGGCTTTTGCCGCGCTCATAATACACCGCGGAAGACGCCTGCGTCTGCGCGGACAGCGCCGCAGGAAAGAACGATAAAACAAAAAAGAGACAAAATATAATCGCGAAACGCCGCATTGAAATACCCCCTCCCCTAAAAAAACTAGTCCTATTTATGGGTTATGATTTTGATCGAGTTGATTCTGTGCCCGTCAATTTTCTGTATGATAAAATCATAACCCTTATATTCTTTTTTTTCGTTTACCGTCGGTATTCTGCCGAAAAGATCAAAAACAAAGCCGCCTAGCGTATCAAAATCATCGATTGGAAAATCAATGTTTATTTCTTCGGATAGAAATTCAAGGTTTACCCTTGCGTCGCAAAGCCATATTCCTTCGCCGAGGACTACAACATCCTCGGTTTCATGATCAAACTCGTCCTGAATGTCGCCGATTATTTCTTCGATTATGTCTTCCATGGTAACAATCCCGGACACTCCCCCGTATTCGTCTACCACTACGGCGATATGGACTTTTTTTCTGCGTAACTCTCGCAAGAGGTCGTCGATATGTTTGGATACGGGGACAAAAAACGGCTTTCTTGCCAATGTGTTAATGTCGAACGGCTTATCGTTTATAAGCGCTTTTAATACGTCTTTTACGTGAAGCACGCCTGTTACGTTATCAACCGTATCTTTGTATACGGGAAAACGCGAGTGTTCGCTTTCGCTTATGAATTTAAGTAATTCCTCTTTTGAAGCGTCCGCCGAAAGAAAAACAGTGTCGGTTCTGGGAACCATTACCTCTTTTACCGTGGTGTCGGATAATTCCACAACGCCTCGGATCATCTGTCTTTGGTCTTCTTCCAGATCTTTAATTGCCTGTGTATTTATCTTAAAAGGGGTTTTCAATTTTTATCCCCCTTTTTGTGGATTATTTGTTCTGTTTTCAATTTATTCAGTATTTTCTCCTGTAATTCGAGCATGGGCTCGTCCTTTTCCAATGTTTCATGATCCATTCCGTCTAAGTGTAGAATACCATGAATCAGCAGTCTGCGTAACTCCTCGTCTTCGGGCGTGTTGAAATATTGGGCGTTTTCTTTCAAAGAATCAAGGGAAATTACGATGTCTCCCGGAAAAAACACGGTTTTTTCACCTTCTTTTACCGTTTCGCCCAGATTAAAGGAAAGTATGTCCGTGGGCTCGTTTTTGCTGCGGTATTGACGGTTTAAGTCCGTGATTGTTTTATCATTGCAAAAAAGAACGGAAAGCTCCCAATTATCGCGCTTTATTTCTTCAAGGACTTTCAAGGCGAAACTACACGCGTCCCCGCTCCACGCGGGCAGGTCGATTTCCTGCGCGTTTATAGTCACATTATTCATCCTTTTCCTCTTTTTGTTTGGGGTATTCAATTCTGGCGTGGTAATATCCGGCAAGCACCCTGACAAAAGATTTTTTGATTATTTCCAAATCGCGGAAGGAAAGATCGGACTCGCAAAGCTGACCGTGATCGATTTTCGCGTCGAATAACTGCTGGACAAATTTATCAATTTTGCTCGCCGTCGGCTTGTTTAAGGTTCTTACCGCCGCTTCGGTAATGTCCGCAAGCATTACGATTGCCGATTCCTTTGAACGGGGAGGGGAGCCGGGGTAGGCGAAATCTTCGGAATTAACGGATATTTCCTGTTCCGTCGCCTTGTTGTAAAACCACTCGATTATTGAGTTTCCGTGGTGTTCCGCGATTATGGCGATTACGTCTTTGGGAAGACCGAGGTTTTTCGCTTTTTCCACGCCCAGTTTTACATGGCTTCGGATTATTGTCGCGGAAAGGCGCGGCGCTATTTCGTCGTGCCTGTTATGATCGGTCTGGTTTTCCACAAAGTAGTCGGGGTTTTCCATTTTACCGATGTCATGGTAATAAGCGCCGACACGGGCGAGAAGGGCGTTTGCGCCTATGTCCTGGCAGGCTTGCTCGGCAAGGTTTGCCACCATCAAAGAATGGGTATAAGTGCCCGGAGCCGTCGTAAACAGTTTTCTCAGAATGGGAGCGTTTAAGTCCGACAATTCCAGAAGACGGAAGGGCGTTACGGCGTTCAGCGCGTGTTCAAGGGGCGGTAAAAAGCCGATGGTTAACATTCCGCAGATAATGCCGTTAAGAGCCGCCCAAAACAAAGGACCGGGGTATTCATACAAGTTCGCCTGATTTATCAGCAGAACGACGACAACCGCAAAACAATTTGCGGCAGCGATAACTATTCCGGCTTTTATAAGACTCATTCTGTTTTGCGCGTTTTGAAGAACCGTAGACGCCGCCGCGCCCGAAACAAGCGCGATAATGTACGAATTGAAATCAAAAGCGCCGGTGAAGTACGCGCCTAACGGTATGGCAACCGCCATAATAACTGCGAGTCTTTTTCCCATAAAAACAGCCAGCAGCATTATAAAAAGCCCTGTGGGAACAACAAGAGATAGGGGAAACTCCTCAGGGATGGAAGCAAGATTTTTTATCAGCACCGAACCGATTATGTAAGAGCCGGCAAGAGAGGCAAGCAGGTATCTTTCGCTGTTATTTAATTCTTTGCCGAGAATAGTGCGTCCCTGTAAAATTATAAACGTGGCGTAAACTAAAAACACAAGGAAAATATAACCGATAATTTTCCGCGCCTGATGATAAAAGCCAAGATTCTCGCATATAATAATTACTGCTATTGTGATAACGCATAACGCAAGAGTAAAAAACGACGGACCTGAACGAAGACGTTTTAATACCGAGTTAACGTCTTTTTTTTCTATTCCATTTTCATTTTTCGTTTTCATTGTATGCCTGTATTATTTTTTTTATTAAGGGATTTCTAGCCACGTCGCAAGTATGCAAAAAAGAAAAACTCAATCCCTCAACGTTCCTTAATATTTCCAGAGCGTGTAAAAGCCCTGAATCTGATTTACGGGGCAGGTCAATCTGCGTGTTGTCTCCTGTAATTACCGCCCGTGTGCCAGAGCCGATTCTTGTTAAAAACATTTTCATCTGTTCTTTGGTAGTGTTCTGAGCTTCGTCTAAAATTACCATGCAGTCATTGAGGCTCCGCCCCCTCATGTACGCAAGAGGGGCGATTTCTATTGAGCGTATTTCTTCCATTCTGTTTATCACGTCGTAGGGGACAAGCGATTCCATCGCGTCGTATAACGGTTTTAGATACGGGTCTATTTTTTGGGCGAGATCGCCGGGAAGAAAGCCAAGGTTTTCTCCGGCTTCCACTACTGGGCGTGTAAGGACAAGTTTTCTTATTTTTTTTGAAAGAAGCATTTGCAGGGCGTGGGCTATTGCAAGATAGGTTTTGCCTGTACCAGCCGGACCTATGCAGAAGCATATCTCGCTGTCCCTCATACCCTGAATATAAGAAGCCTGATTTCTTGTGCGCGGATAAACGCGGTTAAAGCCGTGGGGTATTTGAATCATTGAGTCGCGGAAAACACTGCCGCCTTTTTCCTCAGTTTCGGAAAACGGCAAATCATCCGCTAAAGCGCGGATATATTCAGCAGACGGCTGTTCGCCTTCATTAACCGCTGTGATAAGATTATCCATCATGGTCCTAAAGCGTTTGATACCGATTTCATCTTGGCTTTGAAAATGAATCTCATTTCCTCTTGCCGTTATGTAACCGCCCAGAGTACCCTCAATTACCTTGAGGTTTCCGTCATTTGCTCCGCAAATACCGGAAAGCAGTTCCCTGTCTTCAAAGGCGATAGTTATTCCGTCCTCCAAAAATACCTCTTTTTTATTTTATATCTTGATAAATAAGGTAGTCAAGACCCCTATTTGACAGTCCATTTGTCATTTTTGCCGTCATAGTTGATATCCGATTTAATTTCTGTGATTGGTTTCCACTGCACATAAATGGAAATATCTGAAACAATATCGATAGTCGGAATTTCTCCAGCCTTGGCTGGTTTCTGGTAAGGATACATACCGATTTTAAATGACGCCGTCCAATCGCCTAATAGATGGTTTAACTCAAGGTTAAACCTTTTCATTTTAAAACCTGATCTTTTGCGTTTTTCTTCATCAGAAAAATTAAACGAGTCAAATAAATCGGTAAAAAGATTATTTTGTTCGCCTTCATTGTACATGGCGGTTAGCTCTTCCATTCCTTTAACGCCCTTGAAATACCTGAATATTACGGCGTTTTGCGACGTCGCCGATACTTTAAGTTCCATAAACTTGGTAATGCCCATAGTAATACCGGTTTCAAATTGAAAGTTGGAACTTGTGTGTTCCTGTAAATCAAAGTTTAACGACGTACTTATATTATATGAAAGATTAAAACGGTTGTTAAAATATTTTGAACTAGGGAAAGAACGGTTATACGCAAGTCTTAAATCTTTTGGAAACAGCTCTTTTTCATCTTCTTTTACCCATCTGCCTCCCTCATAGGGAGCGTCGGGATTATCCGGTTTAAAAACGGATTTTTGCATCCATGTCATTGTATAAGTCGCGGTAAAGGAACTCAATAACGATAAAGATGAATTAAGATAGGTTATTTTATTTTCTTCTTCGGGCTTAGTGGTATCATTGCGCGGGGTATATGTCATGTTATGGGAAAATGATCCCACAGTTCCGAATTTTAAATTTTCCGTAAAGTAAAAAGGTTTAATTTGCCATCCTTCGTCCGTTTCCTTTTTTTCCATGCTGTATCTAAAAATAGTTTCGGTTATCCACACTCTGAATGTGGCATTGCTGTTAACAAGTCCGTCAAGAGGAGGCAGTTGCGCGCTGGCTGAAATACTTTGCTCTTTGCTCATTATATTTGCCGCAAGATTTGTCGTAATATTGTGGCTGTTAAGTCCCAGTATATCTTCGTTGAGATCTTCTTTTACCCATCCTCCCCATTGCGGCGTAAGCTCAGGTCCGTCTCCCTCTGTAAATTTCTTTGATTTTACCAAAGTGCCCCTGAATGAATATTGAAGATTTGTTTGGGCAAATACAGGATCCTCATAAAAAGGTTTTATAGTGCCGTTATAAGAATAAGAAGTAGTGTAGTTTGTCTGGCTGTATTGTTCTCTGCGTTTTCTTTCCATTGCTTCTTCATCTACTATGCCTGTAACCGGATCCGTATATTTTTCTTCATTCAAATATGAAAATTCGCGCCATGTTCCGTTGCCGGAAAGAGTGACAATGTTGCTGAAAAGTCCCGATGAGTGATCAAAATGGAAATTTAAATTTGTATTTCCTCCGTAACTTGTCAGTATTGATTGATGTTTAGACCAGTCCACGTCTTCATAAGTAAGCCAGAGTAGTTTTTCCTTCCAGTCGGTTGACATAAATTGCATTTCCGAAGAAGCTGTCGGAGCTATTGAATAATCAACGCTGAATGTTAAGTTTCCGTCGCTTGGCAGGGTAAAACTCTGAGCCAGTACAGGGGGGACTAAAATTTCCGCCGATGCCGATTTATCCTGGTTTGCGTCGTCCGCCGCCCACGGAGATATTGGAACGCCGATGCCGTTAAAAGGATCGTTAGGTGAATCATCATCAGGCGTATTTGAATCAGAATTGCTGTTAGAAGAGGTTGACTGTGTTCCGCCTACTTTAACCGGAGCTCCCGATATTGAACTTGAAATACTGTAAATTGTATATTTATCAGGCGCGAAAAATTTACGGTCGGGAGAATCAGGAGAATAATTAGGAGACTTAGAGTCGGTTCGAGCCGAATCGCTCAAAGTTTTAAAAGATACCGATGTAGAAATACTGGAAATCGAAATACCGGAAATGAAAGGAGAGAGTATCGGCAATGACGGAGTGAAGTTTCCCGACATTTGCCATGTATACGGAGAGAGTTCCCCTTCTGATGATTCTTCTTCAAAAGCCGCTCCCTGCTGAATCATATTCATCCAATCCATGCCTTCCGCGCGTTTATTAAAGTCTCTGTCTACATACGGATCGGAATAATACGGGATATTCCATGAAAGACTGCCGTAATTCGTGCTTATTCCGCTGTTAAATTTAATATTGTAACGGAACGGAACGCTCTCTGAGAAAAAATTTGATTCGTTATTTTGAAAAGTGCCGTCATAATCCGGCCAATAAGGAGTATAATTTCCCTCTATTTTTGAGACAGTTCTTGTAAAACCTAATCCTAAAGTTAAACCAATCGTATTTAAAATTCCTATCTTGGGAGTGGTAAGTTCAAGCCCCGTATATGTTCCAAGATTGACATAATAATCAAACAGAGCTTTAAGACTGAGTGAATTCGGATTTTTTATCGGTCTGCTTGTATTGCGGAGAAACAATCCCTGTAGTTCTTTCTCGTTTTTATCTGAATTGCCGATAATTCTGGTTAGCGAACTTTTCTCGGAAGTGCTTGCCTTTGGCTGTCCTATAAGATATGTTGTCGTCTGAACAAAACCGCCTTCTCTGCTGCGGTATCCGATGACAGGATGAAAAACAACGTCGTCGCCGGGAAAATAAAAGAACGGAATATACAATACGGGAATTTCTCCGACTTTTAAAATAGCGTTAAAAATGGCAAAATCAGAACCCGGCAAGAGCCATAGTTTTGATGATTTAATAGACCAGTATTCATTGTCATCTTCTCCGCTTGTGATTGTGGCTTTTCTCAGAACCGTTACATCCTGATCGCTTCTGTAAATTACCGAACCTAAAAAACGGTACGAAGAGCCGTCGTCTTCCATTTCTGAATTACCGTCAATAAAAATACTTGACCAGTTATCAATGTTAACCGTTATAGCTCTTCCGCGGAATGTTTCTGTTTTATTCGTCTCTATTTTTTCATATCTTACATTTCCGCTTGCCGTGATTATATTTCTTGTGCGGTTAAATAATATTTCATCCGCGCTTATTTTGTGTACCTTATCGCCGTCTTTTAAACTTATTTTTACATCGCCTTTTAACCTCGCGTAATCTTCGTCAATAACGTCGATTGTAAAATACTCGGTCGCCTGAGCGGATTCTATCGTTATTATTTTTACTTTTTCATTTTCCTTGGTTTTTGTTTCAGCCAGATTAAAATGTTCCATTAACCGTTTTGCCAGTTCTTCTTTTGTACCGCCTTCCGAAAGCCCCAGGTTGCGGCACCATAACGCAAGTTCGCTTATGGTTGAAGTTTTAATTTCCATCCTGATTCTGTTGTTTGCGTGAGAATCAGTTTCTCTTTTTGGTTTTTCTTCCGCGGCAGGTTCTTCCAAAGCCGGTTCTGTTAACGGCGGCGTTTCTTCCTGCGCGTACAATACCGCGCTAAAAAGAGATATTAAAAAAAATAATAAAAAATGTCCTTTTTTTATCATTGTTTTCTGTTTTTACGCGTCGCGTTCCTCTTTAGTATTTCCGCAAGAAATGAGCCGGTGTAAGAGTCTTTACATTCGGCTATTTGCTCCGGCGCGCCGGAGACAATAATCTGACCGCCTTTCTCTCCGCCTTCCGGTCCAAGATCGATAATGTGATCCGCCTGTAAAAGCACGTCGAGGTTATGTTCTATCATTATAACCGTATTTCCCTGATCTACCAACCTTTGAATCACATCCATTAACTGTTTTACGTCGGCAAAATGAAGCCCCGTCGTCGGCTCGTCCAGAATGTAGAGGGTTCTGCCCGTGGAGCGTTTTGAGAGTTCCAGCGCTAGTTTTACCCTCTGCGCCTCTCCGCCGGAAAGCGTAAGCGCGGATTGCCCAAGTTTCACATAACCAAGTCCCACCGATAGCAAAGTCTGCATTTTCCGGGAAACTTGCGGAATTGCGGCAAAAAAATCAGCCGCTTCCTCTATGGTCATATCTAAAACTTCGGCAATATTTTTCCCTTTGTAGTGAATTTCAAGGGTCTCCCTGTTAAATCTTTTGCCGTTGCAGACGTCGCAAGTTATGTAAACATCCGGCAGAAAGTTCATCTCTATTTGTATTGTCCCGTCCCCGTCGCAATTTTCGCATCTTCCGCCGCGCACATTAAACGAAAAGCGTCCGGGTTTATACCCCCTCATTTTTGCCTCGGGCATATTCGCAAATAAATCGCGGATGGCGGTAAAGCCTTCCACGTAAGTAATCGGGTTTGAGCGCGGCGTTCTGCCTATCGGGCTTTGATCGATATCAATTACCTTGTCGATGTGCTCCGCGCCGTCCATTTTTTTGTAAGCGCCTTCCGCACGGTTAGAGCCGTAAACTTTATTGGCGAGGGCGGGGTAGAGTACGTCGGAGAGCAAAGTGGATTTTCCTGAACCGGAAACGCCCGTGATACAGGTAAAAATCCCCAGCGGAATTTCCACGTTGATATTTTTCAGGTTATGCTCGCTTACGCCCTTTAATTTGATAAACGCGCCGTTCCCTTCGCGCCGTTTTTTCGGTATATCGATCTTTAATTCGCCAGCCAGATACTGCCCCGTAAGGCTATCCTTAACTTTCATCACGTCTTCGGGACTTCCCTGCGCGACTACGCGCCCCCCGTGAACGCCGGCGCCCGGTCCCAAATCTACGATATGATCGGCAGTACGCAGAGTTTGCTCGTCATGCTCGACGACAATCAATGTGTTGCCTAAGTCGCGCAGGTAGAGGAGAGTGTCTATCAGGCGCTGGTTGTCTCTTTGGTGAAGCCCGATAGAAGGTTCGTCCAAAATGTAAAGAACGCCGACAAGGCTGGAGCCTATCTGCGTTGCAAGCCTTATCCGTTGGGCTTCACCGCCTGAGAGAGTGGCGGCTTTACGCTCAAGGCTAAGGTAATCGAGACCGACATTTTGCATAAAGCCAAGACGGGCGTTTATTTCTTTCATTATTTGATAGGCTATTTTGTTTTCGTTCTTGCTCAATTTTATGTTCTCAAAAAATTTAAGCGAGTCTGTTACGGAAAGCTTGGAAAGTTCCCAAATGTTTTTCCCTGCGACAGTTACAGCTAATGATTCCGGTTTTAACCGTTTGCCGCCGCAGTCTTCGCACGGTTTTTGGCTCATAAATTTTTCAAGCCAGTCCTTTATGCCCTGCGACTGTGTTTCAAGATAACGCCGTTTAAGTTCTTCCAGAATACCGGGAAATTTTGACTGGTATTCAAAACGCCCTGTTCCCTCGCGGTTCACATAACGGACTTTTATATCGTCGTCGCTTCCGTAAAGAATCGCATTTGTTATTTTTTTCGGCAGTTTATTGAACGGCGTATCAAGGCTGAAATCGTAATGCTTTGCAAGGCTTTGAAACCGGCTGCGGTTCCACGCGCTGTCCGGATTGTAAGGAATAACGCCGCCCTCGTTGAAGGAGAGGGATCGGTCGGGTATTACAAGATCGGGGTCAAACTCCAGTTTTGCGCCAAGCCCTGTACAGCCGGGACACGCGCCGAAAGGGTTGTTAAACGAAAAAAGCCTCGGCTGTAATTCGGGGATAGATACTCCGCAATCGGAACATGAATTTTTCTGCGAGAAAAAATGTTCCGTATTTTTTCCGTCCTCGTTAACCAGAGCCAGCATAAGACCGTCCGCAGTTTGCAAGGCGGTTTCCACAGACTCCGCTAACCGCGAGCGTATATCCTTTGCAACCACAAGACGGTCAATGATAATTTCTATCGTGTGCTTTTTTTGTTTATCCAGTTTTATATTTTCGTCCAGGTTTACAGGAACGCCGTCTATTCTCGCTCGCGCAAATCCAGCCTTGCGCGCGTCCTCGACTATTTTTTGATGTTCTCCCTTTTTTCCGCGAATAACAGGAGCGAGCAGTTGTATTTTTGCGCCTTCTTTAAATTGCAGAATTGTCTCGATTATGGAATCTACAGGCTGTTCGCGGATTTCCTTTCCGCAGACAGGGCAGTGGGGCACGCCTATTCGCGCGTAGAGAAGGCGGTAGTAATCGTAAATTTCCGTTACAGTGCCTACAGTGGAGCGCGGATTGCGGTGAGTGGTTTTCTGCTCGATGGAAATTGCCGGGGAAAGCCCTTCGATGTAGTCCAAATCGGGCTTATCCATGCGCCCCAAAAACTGTCTTGCGTAGGCGGATAAACTTTCCACATACCGCCTTTGCCCTTCGGCGAAAATGGTATCAAACGCCAGAGAGCTTTTGCCCGACCCTGACAGCCCTGAAATAACGATAAGTTTGTCTCGGGGAAGTTCAAGATCGATGTTTTTAAGGTTATGCTCGCGCGCTCCCTTGATGATTAATTTGTCCATATATGGTAAGAATAGCGGTTTTTTTGCGTGTGTGGAATAGGGAGTATTTGCAGTAAACTCACCGATTTCTCGGGTTCTCGGTAGAATCTTTCTCTCTCTGGTTCTTAGTAAATTTATTCGTCAAAAGGTGGTTTTTTAGCATATTGACATTCGGGTAGATATATGGTACACTCGTGCGTATAAATTGAAACATTTTTTTAGAGGGGTGGAAAAGTGATAGTAAATGTAGAATCTGAGGTAAACAAATACAAAACTAAAGGTCGGGACGAGATTGAAAGAGCCATTCAAGACTTCAAAAGTCTTGCGATGCAGCACGCGAAAGATTTTACTATAGCAGGGCAGTACAATATGGTAGCGCAAAAGCTTCGGGAAATTTGCGACAGGCTTCCGCCTCCGAATTTGAAACCTCGTACCAGCAGTGCGCCGAGAGCTTCTGTAAAAACAGTTGCGTTAAATAACGAAGATAAAGCGAAAATAGACGCCGCTTGGGAAAAAAGGGCTGGACGCAAGGGGTAACGCCCGGTTTATAAAAGTAAATTTGTTAAAGATTGCCGGAGCGGTTAGACCATTCTATCGCTTTCTGCCTGAGTTCCTGTATATTATTGCATTGCAGTTTAATCTTAATATGCTCCTTATGAGTGTCAATCGTCTTTGTGCTTAAATGCAGGCGCGACGCAATTTCAATGGTTCCGAAGCCCTTGGCAATTAAAGCAAAAATCTGCAATTCGCGGTTGGAAAGCAATTGTATCGAGGTAATCCAGTCTTTAATGCCTGGTCTTGATTCTTCCGTCATTGCTTGAAGTATTCTGTCCCTTTCGTTCTCGCTTAAATAAACCTTGTTGTTCATAACCGTATTTACCGCCGCCATTATGCCTTCGGCGGATTCTGTCTTTAAAACATATCCTCTGGCTCCAAGACGCAGAACCCTTTCGGCGTAAAAACGCTCGTCGTGTATGGAGATTATTAAAATAGAAATATCAGGATTTATAGCTTTTAACTTCGGGATTAAATCCAAGCTGTTTTCCTTGCCCAGACGCATTTCCATAATCACCAAGTGGGGTTTTTCTTTTTCAGCCATTTTCAGAGCTTCGGTGCAATTTTCGGCTATTCCGGAAACATCAAATCTTGGATCTTTGTTAAGAATGATTGAAAGCCCAAAACTATAAAGAGGATAATTATCAACAATAAGAACCTTTATATGTCCGGTTTTTGCCATTAATTTATATTAGCATAAATTAAAAATAAAATAAACCATATTATTTAACTTTTCCATAATAGGTAGTTATGGACATCGGCGCGAGAATTACTGCCGCGGTGTTATGTGATGTCTGCTGTTTGCCTGTTTTTTTAAGGCTTTCGTTTTCCGACGTGCGCCATATTTCAAGCTGATCGAATTCCGCTCCCGTTAAATCCAAGAGAACGGAAAAATGAGTGATGGTTTCGTTTATGATTACTATCGCGATTTCTTTTGTATTCGGATTTTTGTACGCGCTTGAATAAATGCCTCCTCTGGGGGAAACGTTGCAGTCGATTCTTTGCCAGCCGGGACGGATAAAACGCGAATATTGCCCCATCGCGTAAAGGCGTTTAGAGGTAATTATTTCGTCGTCGTCAACTTTTATAAGCGCTCCGGAAAAATCCGCGACGGAACTGTTTGTCCAAAGCCACCAGTAGAGGAAGGCGTTTGTCTGCGCCAGAGTCATATCCCAATGAATCATTCTTGCGTAAAAAAGCGCGTTATGAATTCCATGCCCCTTGGGGAGAGCGGAACCCGAACCGGAAACTTCCGTCTGCCAAAAACGTTTGCCGGACTCAATAATCTCAGGGAATTCCATTGATCCCGCTCTTGAAGACGAATCGT
>Ga0268262_10002704_pt1 | contig 20126 bp, 16 predicted proteins | sample TergutNc150P3_FD_190354 | JGI IMG/M metagenome (GOLD analysis project Ga0268262, IMG submission 190354) | Nasutitermes corniger P3 segment gut microbial community from laboratory colony in Florida, USA - Nc150 P3 (SPAdes) (version 2) | ecosystem: Host-associated > Arthropoda: Insects >... | reverse complement strand
TTGATAAGCCTGTTAAACCAAAAGTTGATTTATCGCTCCTTGACGGTTCAGAACCTGCTGAGACTGCCCCTTGTTACAGTCATCACACCGTCTGCCATAAACGCTATGAGTGGGTTGCGGGGGTGACAGCAGAAGGCGAGCTTATCCATACGAACGGGATTGAAAGCCATTGGGCGATACTCAAGCGTAGCCACATCGGGATATATCATTCTATATCCCCTAAGCATAGGCCGCGCTATCTCAAAGAGTATGAATTCCGTCAGAACACAAGAACAATGCCCCCTCTTGACGTGTTCGACCTCTTATTAAAACAGAGCGTGTTGAAATCATAATCGTTTACGGGTCGTCCGAGTGTTCTTTCTCGGACGGCTCTCTGCTTTCCTCCCATATTTTTAATGTTTCGTACCCGGTTTCAGGGTCTCGGTCACGTTTTATGTAAGGTATGTCAGGGGAAAGATGGGTAGACGTGAGGGGATACATCTCTAATAAATTTCATATATAACGTAAATTTGAGATGTATACAAAACTTTTGTTCATATACAAGTTGTTAGGCAACATTGGATTTGCAACTTAGTCGGAATATTTATGGGATAAATTAATAGAAAATGATTAAAAAATGTTCATTAATATAATTTGAATTTGCCGATAATAATAGAAGTTTCGCATTTAGGAGGTAAAATAATGCAGCATTTTAAGGCTTTAAAGACACGTTCATGGTTCGCAATCTCCTTAATTATGGGCTTCGTTTTGGTTATTTTTGGCTGTACTGCAAGCAAGCTTGCTACAAGCGAGCTTGTTTCAAGTGAATCTCATCAATCTGTGAATATTGGTTTAAAAGCCGAAGCTGTGCCGGAAGGTATATGTATTACTTTTGACAATATTCCGCAAGAAACAAGCCGGATGTTTATCTCATTCAATAATTTTGGAGGAAAAGAGGAACCTGACGGCGTAAATGATATTATAGAGTCATATTCTGTTATTAGGGGAGATATTTTAGAACAGGTAAAACAAACCCGAAAGGTTATTTTTCCCTTTGTTAAGGCGGGACAAAAGTATTTCATATATGTTTTTCTCAGTAAAGAACAAGGGCGGGAAATTGTCGGCGTACCGGATGTGATTAATACGGAATGTGTAGCCAATGCCGGTATTTATTTTAATGACGGGCTTAAACTCGAATTAAATAAAACTAATACAAGTGTTACGTTATCCTCTGAACCTAAATTTTCAAAAGAGGTGCGATATGCTCATGATAAATATGGATACATAGTAAAATTATACTTATCTGGAAATGAATCATTGGGTTATGGTGAAAAAAGCGAAAATGGGCTGCATTGGGATTTTGAACCAAACTTAACAAATGATTTAAAAGAAAGTGGATATGTGCAAAATGGCGGTTATTACGCTTATATAACAGCTTATCGTAATGTCGATTATGATAATGTAACATGGAGCGTAGAAGTGGCAAAAACGCCTGAATTTATATATTCTCTAAAATTGTAGAGACACGCCCCAATGTCAGTCACCCGTTACGCGATGTCTGGCAGTACTGTAGTATAGGCGGTGAGCAGGTGATTTTTTCTATCAGGAACCAACGCGAACAACGGCAAGCCTCGGGGTAAAAGTTCGTTTTGGTTCGTGTGGTTCGTGGTTAAAATTTTTTAAATATTCTATTCAAAAACAATGATAAAAACCTGAAAACCTTCCCCTGACTCTGTCCGTACTTCTTGGAAAAATCCCCCGCCGCCTTATGAAGCGGATAAGTCCCATATTTCTTCTTTAAAAAATCCCAGTGCTTTATAATCCACACGTAAAGATCGGCTTCCGTTCTTCCCGGAAAATGTACAAGCAGCCACTGTTCCCTGATTATCTTTATTACAGGACTATAAACGTTATTGTACCATGATACAAGGGCGTTGTTAAAAGGGATCTCCTCTTCAATGTCCTCGTTTAAATAGTATTTATGAACAAGTATATGGTTGTAAATAACGTCATAACGTCCGGGAGAACTGAAATTCATGTCCCAGTAATCGGTTAAATCGCCGAATAATGTTTCGCTGTAAAAAATATTTTTTTCATATTTGATCAGTTCGGCGGTTAATTCTTCAGTAGTCATGGAGGGATTGATATTAATCTCCGTCGTAAGGCTGATTACCTCGGCGTCGATAAATTCAACGCCCTGCATTTTAGCCACGGACACGCGGTGATTCCCGTCGCGCACAAAATACACTCCGCCAATTTCATAAAGCAGAATTGGAGGAAGAATAATATCCTTGATATGCGCTTCGTCAACTCTTTGCCAGCGCTGGCGCATGTGATCTTTGCGCGGAAGAAAATACTTGTTAAAATCGTGGTAACGGCCTTCACTGCCGATAATCATTTTTATCGGCACTATCTGGCTTCCCATGTATACTTCGTTCTTGGGCTTTAGTATGCCCTTGACATCGTTAAATGAAAGCAGTTTGTCACGATCCGTATTTAAAAAATTCTGAATTTGCGATAACATCGCCTTTCCCCTGGCGCGGGAAAAATCAGAGTAAGCTAACTGTGTTATTGCGTCAAATGCCATTTTAATCTCCCAAATCTATAACATAATGGCTAAAAGCGTTAATTACTGTTGTATCATTCCACTTTGTACTGCGAATATCGTTTAAATCATATAAATGAATATGGCCGTGTACAAGGTACTTTGGCTTAAATGCCTTCATAAACCATAAAAAAGATTTAAAACCAAGATGGCACTTGTCTTTTTTATCGTGAATGCCCTTGGGCGGAGCGTGGGTCAGAAGCACGTCCAAAAAACGTCCGTGTACGATACGGTTCCAGAGAAGTTTGGGTATTATTTTTAATATTTCGATATTCATTTCGAAATTTGTAAATTGATTGGGGCCGTTATTGTAACGCATGGAACCGCCAAAACCGGCGACTATAAAATTCCCCTCTTTTTTTACATTTGAGCCCAGATAAATGGCGCCGCAGCCCAAATATTCCCTGACTTCCTGTAACATCTGGATATTCCAAGGTTTTTTATAATGGCGTAGTTCCTCGGTATGGTGGTTGCCGAAAACGAAAAATAAGGGCTTATTCAGGCTGGAAATGATGAAATCGAGGTAATCCAGGGGCAAATCTCCGGCTGAAAGGATCAAATCGACGTCCCTGAAGCGCTCCTTTATCATGGGAGAGTAGACTTGGGGGTCAATTTGGTCGGAAATGCACAGTATTTTCAATACAAAGTCCTTTTTTACCGATAATATATTATATATATTACTAATTTTAATGTATATTATTAGTAAGAGGAAGGGAAAGATGACAAAAAAAATTATTTTGATTTGGGTGTTATTGTTTTTTGCCGGTCTTTGTTATGGGCAGTCAAACTTTGCAAAAGGCGAAGAACTGTTGATGAAAAATCAGCCCGCTCAGGCGGAGAATTTTCTTATTCGGGCGATTTCCGATGATCCGGCCAATGCTATTGCGTATATTTACCTGGGTATTGTATATGAGCAGATTGGCAGAGCGGAGGACGCCATAACTATTTACAGGCGGATTTTACCTTCGGCGGGAAATTTTTCAGCCAATGTCGCGAATAACCTGGGTAATGTTTATTTTCAAAAGGGAAATATTGATACGGCCGAACAGTACTATACTCAGGCGATTGGTTTTGATTCACGTTATCCAAACGCGTATCTTGGCAGGGCGAATACCCGCATTAAAACAGGAAATTTGAAAAACGCCATTTCGGACTATGAACAGTATTTAAAGTTAGACCCGAGTTCTTCTCAGCGGAATAAAATTGAACAGCTTGTAAATTTAATCCAGACGGAAGCCGCGGCGGCGGAGATGAAAAGGATCATGGCGGAAGAAGAAGCGCGTAGAGTTGCCGAAGAAAAGCAGAGGCTTTTAGATTCGGTTTCCGCTTCACTTCAATCGGTTGTTGATTCCAGCAAGGGAATTTCTTCCGGTACGGAAAGCGTTGAAAATTATGACGGTGAATTTGTGCTGGAGTAATATAGGTTAACAGGAAAAGGGAGGGAATATAAATGACACAAAAACAAAAAAAGATTCTTTTAATTTCTGGCGGAGCTTTACTTGTTCTGGCCGCTGTAGGACTGATACTTTTTTTTACGCTCCGTAAAAAATCCGGCGCGGAAGATGTCGATATTGCAAATGCCGGCGCTGACGCAAGAAGAAATAACATACTTAAACTCGTCAATACTTACGCGCAAAGCGGTGAATATGACAGGGCGTTAAATCTTCTTGACGGCCTTTTAATTGATAATCCCGATGATGAAGAAGCCCTTGCGCTTCAACACGCCATTCTGAGCATGGATCGCGGCAGCGGCGCCGGCGGAAATGGCAGCGACAGGACGGACGCTCTTCTTGAAGCGCAGCGCAGATTTCTTGAGGAGCAGCAGCGGCAAAACGCCGTGTTTGCTTCCAGTATTCAAAGGGCGGGAGCTGAAGCATCTTCCAAATCGGCGGCGGAAGCGGAAGCCGCCGCGGAGCGCAGAGCGGCGGCGGAAGCCGAACAGGCAAGGAAAAAGGCGCAGGAAGAAGAGCTTGCAAAGGCAAGCCGTGAAATGCAGGAAATAATGCGGAAGGTAAATAATCTTGTCGCCGACGGCAAAGCGAGGCTTGCCGCCGATGATCTGCACGGGGCGACGCAGTTATTTAACGAAGCTAAAAAATTAATCCCGCCAAGCGAAACGCGTTTTGACGCGCAAAAGTTATCTGAAATGGCGGACGCTTATTACGATTACAGCACAAGGAATACCAACAATAGCAACGGGCGGGAAGCGGTTAACCACGCGACGCAAATGGCAAATGAAGCGATAGCAAAAGATTCCTCTCAGGCGCTGCCGCATTATGTCGTCGGGCGTATTGCGCGCGACGCAAATCAGAATGAAAAAGCAATTAACGAATTCAGGGAGGCGGCGCGTCTTGATCCGTCAAATTTCATGTACTTCCATGATTTGGGAAGGGTGTTGTTTATAGGAAAACGGTATTCGGAAGCAAGGGATTCTTTTCAGTCGGCGACAAAAATCAATCCCCGGTTTGAACCGTCGTGGTACAATCTTGGCGGGACGTTACGCGCATTAAACCGCTCTGACGACGCGCTTGCCGCATACAGGCAGGCTGTCGAGATAAAAGCCGATTATTCCGCCGCGCACCGTGAAATAGGCAGGCTTCTTCTTGCAAAAGGAGATACAAGTGGCGCGATTAAAGCGTTAACAACCGCGTTACAGTACAATCAAAACGATTTTAGCACAATGTGCGAACTTGCCGCGGCGTACAGCCAGGCCGGCAACTATACGGAAGCGGAGACTATTTTTACAAGGGCGATAAAAATTAACCCTTCCGATCCTCAGACAAATTACAATATGGCCGTGGTTAAGTTGGAGCTTAAAAAAAATAATGAAGGGCTTAGCTTTGCCAAGTTGGCCGTGGACGCGAATCCTACCAATGCGGTTTATGTATACACTTTGGGGCTTGCGTGTGAGGCGTTAGGTGCTTTTGACCAGGCCGTTACCGCTTATAAAAAAGCCGCGTCCATGGACGCGAAATATCTGCGTCCCAGAATAAATCTAGGCAGTATTTATATTGCCAATGGAAATTTTACGGAAGCCATTTCATGGCTTAACGAAGCGTATACAATCGATCCTTCCAACTTTGAAGTGAATAACAATTTAGGCGCTGTTTACGCGAAACAGGAAATTTGGTCTTCCAGCATTCTCTATTATGAACGCGCTTTGAATATAAAACAGAATGATTCCGTAGTGCGCCTTAATCTTGCGCGCGCCTATACCGGAGCGGGCGATCTTCAAAAAGCGCAGAACGCCTATCAGGCGGTACTGCGTGTGGCGCCTGACAACTGGGACGCCATGTACGAGCTTGGAATGACATGCGTAACACTTGGGCAAAACGCGGACGCGAAACGATATTTGCAAGATTTGGTAAGCCGCAACCCCAATTATTCCGGCAAAGCCGAAGCTGAGAGGATTCTAAGAAGCTTATGAACGCGATAATTACGGTTGTTGGAACGGACAAGGTTGGAATAATAGCGAAGGTATCGGCGTTCTTGGCTGAGCGAAATATTAATATCGAAGATATTTCGCAGACCGTATTAAGCGGTAACTTTGTGATGATGATGATGATCAATTTAAACTCCTGTTCCAAAGCGCTTGAAGAAATAAAGAAAGAACTTGCGTCTCTTGGGGATACGTTAAATGTAAGCATCAGTTTAATGCATGAGAAAGTTTTTTCGGCTATGCACCGGATATAAAAAATATTATGTTATTTACGCCGTTTGAGATAAAAGAAACTGTTGATATGTTTATGCGCTATAAACTGGACATACGCGCCATAACGCTTGGCGTTTCTTTGCTGGATTGTATTGGTTCTACGGGAGATGTTACGCGAAAAAAAATACGCGAAAAACTTTTACGTGTCGCGGGTCCTCTTGTGAAGACGGGCTGTGATATTGAAACAGAGTATGGCATACCAATAATTAACAAACGCATATCCGTTACGCCGATTTCCCTTATCGCAGCTTCATGCGAGGATGAAAATTATACGCCGTTTGCCAAGACCCTTGACGAAACGGCGAAAGAACTGGGCGTTGATTTTATCGGCGGATTTTCAGCTCTTGTTCAAAAGGGGATTTCATCGGGCGATGAAAAACTGATTAAGTCTTTGCCGGACGCGCTTTCCGCTACGGAAAGAACTTGCGCTTCCGTAAATGTCGCCTCCACAAAAAGCGGCATTAACATGGACGCTGTGCGTCTTATGGGAGAGACAATTAAAAAAACAGCCGAAGCGACCGCGGATAAATCCGGCATAGGCTGCGCGAAATTGGTTGTTTTCTGCAACGCGCCCGAAGACAACCCGTTTATGGCGGGAGCTTTTCACGGGGTAGGGGAGGCTGAGAGCGTACTTAACGTTGGAGTTTCCGGCCCCGGCGTAATAAAAGCCGCGCTTGAAAACTGCCGCGAAATGAGTTTTGACGCGTTGGCCGACACCATCAAAAAAACCGCTTTTAAAATAACGCGAATGGGCCAGCTTGTCGGGTTTGAAGCCGCGCGCAGAATAGGAGTTCCTTTTGGCATATTGGATCTTTCACTTGCACCGACTCCAGCGTTAGGGGACTCCGTCGCGCGAATACTTGAAGAAATAGGCCTTGAAGCCGCCGGTACCCACGGAACGACCGCCGCTCTTGCGATGTTAACCGACATGGTAAAAAAAGGCGGCGTAATGGCGTCTATCCATGTAGGCGGCTTTTCCGGCGCGTTTATTCCCGTCTCCGAGGACGAAGGCATGGTGGCTGCGGTCAAAAGCGGTTCTCTCTCCCTTGATAAACTGGAAGCGATGACATGCGTCTGCTCCGTAGGACTGGACATGATCCCCCTCCCCGGCGAAACGTCAGCGGCGACAATCGCCGCAATTATCGCCGATGAGATGGCAATAGGCATGGTAAACAATAAAACAACCGCAGTGCGTGTAATTCCCGTCCCCGGCAAAAAAGCCGGCGAATGGGCGGAGTTCGGCGGCCTTCTGGGAGGCTCCCCAATAATGGCGGTTAACGCCGCGAAGAGCGACGCTTTCATTAACCGAGGGGGAAGAATTCCCGCGCCTATTCATAGTTTTAGGAATTAAATGATCTTGAAAATATATAATTATATGTTATCATATTCTAAAAGGAGAAAAACATGAACGAAACTAAAATATACGCCAAATACAATCAGGCGGGCAACAAAACTATTTATGGAATCTTGGACAAAATGAGCAATGACGAGCGGGAAAAAGACAGGGGAAGTTATTACGGGAACCTTACAGGACTGTTCAGGCATATTATTGGAGGAACAAGGTTTTTTCTTGGAATGTATAAAGCCTCTTTAAGTAGTAATTCGGCTGCGTTAAAAGCAATTTCCGCAATTGAATCTCTTCCTAAATTGCCGGAAGGCGCGTTAAGCGCGGCACAGTGGAAAGAACTGGAATCCGTAATAAATACCATTGACGCGGCTTATATCAGCATGGCCGAAGCTTTAAGCGAGTCCGATCTTAATCTGCCTGTTAAAGTTGAATGGTATGGAGGAAATCCCGCAACAGTGCCATTATCATTCATGCTGAGCCAGCTTGTTGTTCATAACACGCATCACCGCGGACAAATTTCTCAGATACTTGATTCCCTTAAAATAGATAACGATTATTCAGGGATTAATGTTTCGTTCCTTTAGATGATTTAAAAGAATTTAACCACGAACCATCACGAACAGCGACAAGCTGCGAAGTAAAAGTTCGTGGTGTTCGTGTGGTTCGTGGTAAAAAAAGGTTACTTAACCAATTCATAACTTTCAAGCGATTCATCAATAAGCGATCCAAGTTCCAGTTTTTCGTATAACTCATTCGCCTCAGTAACATCACCATGCAGTACAGGGTGTTCAGGAGTGAAAAGAGTACAGCAGTCTTCATAGGGTTGTATTGAAATTTCAAAGGTGCCGATTTGTCTTGCTTTTTTTATAATGTCTTCCTTGCTGAAACCAATCAGAGGGCGAATAACGGGAAGTTTTACCCTGCTTTGAGTGCATGTTAAATTTTCTATCGTTTGGCTTGCAACCTGTGACAAACTTTCGCCCGTAATTAGGCATTTGCATTTTGTTTTTTGCGCGGCTTTTTCCGCCGCTTCCATCATCGCCATGCGCAACAGGACGGTAGTCCATTGAGCGGGGGCGCGTTCTTTTATTCTCATCTGCGTTTTGGTAAAATTTAAAATATAGAGATTAATTCCCATGCAATACGTGCCTGTTATTTTTGCAAGCTCGATTACTTTTTGTTTTGCTTCCAAAGAAGTGTAAGGATATGAGTGAAAATGAATAGCGTCTATAGTCATTCCCCGCGCCGCCATCATAAAACCGGCGACTGGGGAATCAATTCCCCCCGATAACAATAACATTCCCCTTCCCGCGGTTCCCACAGGCAGGCCGCCTAATCCTTTTTTGCCGCCTGAGTAAATTAACGCTTTTTCGCGGATTTCAATTTTTATAACGTCATCGGGAGCGTGAATATCAACTTTCAGTTCGTTAAACGCGTCTGTAACCGCCGCTCCCGCGTTACAGCATAACTCATAAGAGGTAACAGGAAAACTTTTATCCGTCCTTCGCGCGTCAATCTTAAAAGTTTTTATCCCTCTCTGATGGAGTTTTTTGCCTTCTTCAACACAGGCGGCAAGAACGGCGGCGGGAGTTTTTTCACAGGCGGTAATTTTTGCCCAGCCTGAAATTCCAATTAAATGGGAAAGAACGTTTTCTATCTCCCATGATTTTTCTTCAGGGGCTTGAATATAGTAACGACCGGCTGTGAATTTTAATTTTACGCCGCCCGTTTCACAGAGAAGTTGTTTTATATTATGCTTTAAAGCTCCTTCAAAACTTTTTATGTTATCGCCTTTTAAGGTAAGTTCCGCGGGTTTTAAAAGCCAATTGCTTACAGAAATTTTAACACCTCCACGACTGCCTCTAAAAAAAGATCAATTTCTTCGTCCGTTGTATTGTACCCCTGGGAGATGCGTATACCTTCGATTCTTAAATTTTCTTCAATACCCATTGCGGCAAGGACGGGGCGTTCGGGAGACGATGATGTGCAGGCCGATCCCGTGGAAACCGCGAAGCCTAAATCGTCAAGGGCGCGAGCCATAACTTCGCCGGGGATGTTTTTGAAAGCGGCTTGTAAAATGTAGGGAGAAAATCTGTCGTCTTCAATGGCGCGGCAGGAGGGGATGAAGGTGCAGCGTTCCATTGCCGCTAGAGAAGACATCAGTTTTTTCCATCGGGCTTTTGCGCGTGAATACTCAAGCCGTACCGTCTCTACATTTGCGTACTGTGTAAGGCAATTTGCAAGTTCTATGGCCCCCTGCGTGTTCTCGGTTCCGCCCCTTATCCCTTTTTCCTGACCGCCTCCGGAGTAAAACACTTCCAAAGGTTTTTTCAGGTATAAAAGACCAATCCCGCGCGGCCCTGTAATTTTATGGGCACTTATTGAAGCGGAATCAATTTCCCAATTTGAAATGTCAACCGGTATTTTTCCAATTGTCTGCACAAGATCGCAGTGAAAATGTATTGGCGCCGATTCCGTCCTTTTTTGGAGCGCTTCCCTTAAAGAAGCAATATCGGTTACGGCCCCCGTCTCGTTGTTTACCGACATAATCGCCGCAAAACGCGCGTCGCCGTATTTATCAAGCGCTTTTGTAAAAGTTTCTGATGTCACCCTTCCTGTAGAATCAACGGTAATACTGCCGGTGGATTTTCCAATTTTGTCCAAAGTTTTCATTCCCTCCCTGACGGATGGATGTTCCGCAAGGGATGAAATTACCCTTCCTTTTCCAGGACGCGTTAAATTGGAAAAAAGTACAATACCGTTGGACTCTGTTCCGCCGGATGTAAAGTACAGAGTTTCAGGAGGCACGTTCAAAACAGAGGCGCACCGCTTTCTTGCGTCTTCAAGAGCCTGTTTTGCATAGTGGCCTTCGCGGTGATGGGACGAAGGATTTCCAAAAGGAACGGAATTATCGCTCCTTGAATAAGGGGAAGATGCCGCCCAATCAAGATAAACTCTTTTTATATCGGATTCAACTTTTGCCATGTTTTTATCGTTTACTATTGTAAAAATATAAAAAAATTTAGTATTATTCAATGGGAGTTAAATTATGTTGGTGTTAAAATTTGGAGGCTCGTCCGTTGGAAGCCCAAAAGGGATTGAGCAAATTATCGGAATCTTAAATGATAAAGAATATTCAGAAAATGTAAGCGCGGTTATTGTTTCCGCATTTTCAGGGGTGACTGACGCGCTTATTGAAATGGCGAATACCAGTGTCCGAGGCGAGTCATGCAAGAAGCAGATGGAAGACCTCTGTACGCGCCATAAAGACTGCGCCGCGCATTTTTTAAAGGCGCCGGAACGCAAGAACGCGGTTAAAGAAATAGAGAATAATATTACCCTGCTGTCGCAGATTCTTGACGGGATAACGCTGTTGGGTGAATTATCCTTACGCAGTAAGGATTTAATCATGAGTTTCGGAGAGAGGCTCAGCGCGAATCTTATCGCGTCAATTTTTACGGCGAATAACATTAAAGCGTCATTTTTGGATGCGCGCGACCTTGTAAAAACAAACGCCAATTATGGCAAAGCGGAAATTTTAAAAAAGGAAACGGAAGAAAATATCAAAGCTTACTTTAAGAATGTAAAGAAAACTGTGCAGGTTGTTACAGGGTTCATTGGTTCTACGGTGGACGGCTATACGACCACAGTAGGGCGCGACGGTTCGGATTTAAGCGCCGCTGTTTTTGCCGCAGCCCTAGGGGCGAAGAAGCTTGAAATATGGACCGACGTTGACGGGATGTTAACTGCCGATCCCGATCAGGTTAAGAACGCATTCCTCATAGATGAAATTTCTTATAACGAAGCAATAGAAATTTCCCACTTTGGCGCGAGGGTAATTTTTCCGCCATCGGTTAAACCGGCGCTTGAAAAAAACATTCCCATTTATATACGCAACACTTTTAATCCAAAGGGAATCGGCACAAAAATTACCGCAAAAGCCGCTCCGGGAAAATACTCAATTCGCGGGATAAGTTCCATAAATCAGGTTGCGCTTGTAAGAATTCAAGGCACGGGTATGGTCGGAGTCGCCGGTTTTTCCGCCCGTTTATTCGGCTCTCTCGCGCGAAAGGGAATTAACGTTATGTTGATCTCGCAGAGTTCAAGCGAGTACTCAATTTGTTTTGCGGTTCTGCCCGAAGACATACAGGGAGCTGATGCCGCGTTAAAGGAAGAGTTCGCGAATGAAATCCGCAGTTTTTCTATTGAGAATCCGATTATAGAAAAAGACCTCTCAATAATCGCCGTCGTAGGTTCCGCGATGAAGAACACTTCGGGGATTTCGGGAAAGTTTTTCCACGCCCTTGGCCGCAACGGCATTAATATTGTGGCAATAGCGCAAGGGTCTTCAGAGTTAAATATTTCCGCGGTCATATCCGCACTAGACGAAGGCAAGGCGCTTAACGCCATTCACAACGCTTTCTTTTTCGCGCATCAGCGTTCTGTCAATCTGTTCCTGATTGGCACGGGCCTTATTGGCGGCACTTTATTGGATCAAATCGCCGATAACCGCGAAAAGTTAGCTGACAATATGCTGCAAATTAATTTGGTAGGGGCCGCAGATTACGACAAGATGATCTTTTCCCTTGACGGGCTTGATCCAAAACAAATAAAGAAAATGCTCACTACCAAAGGAAAAGTTGAAGGTACTCAGACGATAGAGCCAAACATAAAAGGCGCGACCGAATTTATCGAAAAAATGGCGTCTTTCAATCTTCCCAATTCGTGCTTCTGCGATTGCACCGCAAGCGAAGATATCGCCTCTTTATACGAAAAAATTCTTCACTATTCCATACCCATTGTTACGCCGAATAAAAAAGCCAACTCCGGTTCTATGGACTATTACAAAAAGCTTACTTCTTATTCAAGGGAGAGGGGAATCCCTTACCTTTATGAATGTACGGTAGGGGCGGGACTGCCTGTTATTTGTACATTACGCGATCTTTTCCTAGCCGGTGATAAGGTAATGAAAATTGAGGCCGTGTTATCGGGTACGTTAAGCTATATTTTCAATAATTTTGACGGCTCAAAGCCTTTTTCCGCCCTTGTGCGCGAGGCAAAAGAGAAGGGTTACACGGAGCCGGATCCAAGGGACGACCTTAACGCGATGGACGCGGCGCGAAAAGTCTTAATCCTCGCAAGGGAATGCGGCCTTAACATTGAGTTTAAGAACGTAAAAATTGATCCTATCCTGCCTCCCGCCTGCTTTAACGCGAAAGACATCAGCGCTTTCTTCGTTGAGTTGGAAAAAACGGACGCTGAGTATGAAAAACGCCGCGCACAGGCCGCAGCCGAGGGCAAACAACTGCGTTATATCGCCATGATAGAAGAAGGAAAAGCGAAGATTTCTTTCCGCGCCGAAGGGGAGGGAAGCCCGTTCCGCTCGTTAGTTGACAGTGATAACATTGTCGTTATTACAACCAACCGTTATTCAAAACTCCCGATGGTAATTAAGGGGCCGGGAGCGGGCGCTCAGGTTACCGCGACGGGAGTGTTCGCCGACATTTTGCGTACGGCAAGAACATTGGTTTAACAAACTTGTCAGGCGGCTAAGTTTAATTTAAGGAGAATAAAATGGCTATTGCGGAAAATATTAAAAACGCGCTTGCATCGTCTTCGATGATACGCAAGATGTTTGAAGAGGGCATACAATTAAAAAAACAGCATGGGGAAGACAAAGTTTTTGATTTTTCGCTTGGAAACCCGGATATAGACCCGCCGCCCGCCTTTCACGAAGCTTTCGTAAAAATGGCGCAGGAAGACGCAAAAGGCTCCCACGGTTATATGCCAAACGCCGGCTACCCGCATGTCAGAGAGGCGCTGGCAAAAAAAGTCTGCAAAGAGCAGAATGTAAATATTGACGGCTCTCATATCATCATGGCGGTGGGGGCCGCGGGGGGGCTTAACGCGGTCTTCAAGACAATCTGTAACCCCGGCGATGAAATTATCGTACCGCGTCCATATTTTATGGAGTATCGCGCCTATTCCGCCAACCACGGGGCAAAACTTGTAGAAGTTGACTCCCTTGAAGATTTTAATTTGGACATAGCCGCAATCAGCGCGGCGTTAAACGAAAAAACCGCCGCCATTCTTATAAATTCACCTAACAATCCTACGGGGAAGGTTTATTCCGCTTCCGTCCTTGCCTCTCTTGCTTCCCTTCTTACGGAACATGGAAAAAAAGCCGGACGTTTCCCATATATTGTTTCAGACGAACCTTACCGTGAAATTGCGTATAACGTTGAAGTGCCGCCTGTTTTAAGCTGTTACAGCGAGTCAATTGTTGTCAGTTCATATTCAAAAAGCCTGTCTCTTCCCGGCGAGCGTATCGGTTTTATCGCGGTAAGCCCAAGCGTCGGCGGCAAGGACGATCTTTTAAACGGTTTAATTTACGCTACAAGGATACTGGGGTTTGTAAACGCCCCCGCCTTAATGCAAAGATTAGTCGGCTCTCTTACGGAAGCGCGGATAGACGTTTCCATTTATGAGAGGCGGCGGGACGCTTTTGTAAAAGTTTTGAATAACGCTGGTATTGAGTACTCAATGCCGCAGGGGGCGTTTTATCTTTTCTGTAAAGTCCCAAAGAGCAAAAAAGGCAGACAGGAGACTGACGATAAGGCGTTTGTCGAACACCTTAAAAAATATTTGATTTTAGGAGTAGGCGGAAGCGGTTTTGGCAAGAGCGGCTGGCTGCGTTTTGCCTACTGTGTTGACGAGAAGATAATTAACGCTTCACAAAAAGCTTTTAAATCGGCAATGGAGAGCTGGTAAACAACCGGGGGAGTTATGGAACTGAATCTTAATCATCGAAAAGCTGATGTTAACCTGCGGTTGGTTATGGAAAACGGACAGCCTGCTGCAAATCAGGATGTAAAAATTGAGCAAAAAAGCCATCAGTTTTTGTTCGGAGTCGGCGGTTTTGAAGCTATAGAGCTTGCGGGCGGGAACCCTGACGGCTCCGCGATAGATGAAAAACGCGCGGCGTTTTTACAGGAAAGACTTGACAAACTTTTTGCCATTAACAATTACGCGACATTGCCGTTCTACCTTGGACGCTATGAGCCGCAGGAAGGCAAGCCCGATGAGAGGCGTTTAAAGGCAGGGGCGCGATGGTTCGCGGAAAGAAACATAACTTTAAAAGGACATCCCCTGTGCTGGCATACGGTCTGCGCCTCATGGCTTATGAATTATTCCAACGCGGAAATATTGAATAAGGTAATTGAGCGGATTGAGCGCGACGTATCAGCATTTGCCGGATTAATCGATATGTGGGACGTGATTAACGAAGTTGTCATAATGCCGGTATTTGACAAATACGACAACGCCATTACGCGGATATGCAAAGAATACGGACAACTGCGGATAGTAAAGGAAGTCTTCGGAGCGGCAAAACGCGCGAATCCCAACGCGGTATTGCTGTTAAATGATTTTGATATATCGCTTGATTATGAAATTTTGATAGATAAGTGCCTGCAGGCGGGTATCCCGATTGACGTAATCGGCATACAGTCGCACCAGCATCAGGGTTATTGGAGGGCGGAAAAGATACGCAATGTGCTTGAGCGTTTTTCCCGTTTCGGCCTGCCCCTGCATTTTACTGAAAACACGTTAATTTCAGGCGATATAATGCCGCCGCACATAGTTGACCTTAACGATTGGCAGGTGGAAACATGGCCTACTACCCCCGAAGGGGAGGAGCGGCAAATGCGTGAAATAGTTGAAATGTACGAGATACTTTTCTCTCATCCCAAAGTACAGGCGGTTACGACATGGTCAGGCTCAGACGACGCATGGCTCCACGCGCCCGCGGGCTTCCTTCGCACCGACAACGGCGAAAAACCCGCATACAAAGCGTTACGCGACAAAATTGAAAACGAATGGCGCACTGTAAAAGATGGGCGCACGGACGCAAACGGCCACATAAAACTGGAAGGTTTTAAAGGCGCATATGAAGTTTCCTGCATGGAAAAAACCGCCCTCTTTGAACTAGATGGGAATAATACTATTGAACTGCGATTAATTTAAAATTTCTACCACGAATTACACGAACCAACACGAACAACCACAAGATTTTGGAGGATAAGTTCGTGGTATTCGTGTGGTTCGTGGTTAATTTTATTTTTGAAAACTCGTATCTTTATTAATTTTTTATTATAGAAAATATAAATAATATTTTATCTTATAATCAGCGATTCCTCTATGCATTTTATTTAACGTGTTTATGGGGAATATTTATGGAACAGAAAATATCTCGGAAATGAAAACGAGAGGGAGAAAAAAATGAAAATTCGTACAAAACTTTTTGGCGGCTTCTTTATTATCGTCGCAATAGGGGTTTTCCTTGGCATAGTGGGATATTTTAGCAATATGAAGCTGACATCTTCATCCGCAAATATTCTTCGTTTATCAAAAGTAAGAATGAGTATAACGTCAATATTAAACGCGCACTTTATCTGGATACAGGGACTGTCCAATACCGTGTATGCAGGAGTGCCGTTTACCGGTTCGCTTGATTCCTCTTCCTGCTCTTTAGGCAAATATTTGCTCAGCGAAGAAAGGGAAGAAGTGACGGATAAAGAGGCTGCTTCACTGCTCAATAAGGTCGCTGAACCTCATCATTTCATTCATAATAAGGCGAGGGGAATTATTGATTATCTGAGTAATGATCAAAAAGATAAAGCGGTTAAAAGTTTAGTAAGAGATATTTATCCGAAAACAATTGAAGTAATATCAGATTTGGAAGAAATAGAAACCCGGTACGGCGATATGCTTAATGAAATAATAATGGAAAACACCGAATTAGGCATTATGTATAAACGTATTATCATAGCGGTTACCATTGTCGCGATAATTGCAAGCGTTATGCTGGCGTTAATTATCACGTCGTACATTACAAAACAAATCAATAAAGTGGCCGATACCCTTAAAATCGCGGCTGATGGCAACCTGACACAGAGCGTCAATGTAAATACAAAAGACGAAATAGGCGAGCTTGCCCATGATTTTAACTTTACGATTGATAAAATCAAAAACCTTGTCGTAAATGTCAAAAGGGAAGCGGTGACATTAACCGGAATCGGAAACGATCTTGCCGGTAATATGAACGAGACCGCAGCCGCGGTAAACCAGATTAATGCCAATATTCAGAGCATCAAAGGAAGGGTTATAAACCAGAGCGCGAGCGTCAGCGAAACTCACGCGACTATGGAACAGCTTACCGTAAACATTAACAGGCTCAATGAACATATAGAAAACCAAAGCGCACATGTCGCGCAAGCCTCGTCCGCTGTTGAACAGATGATGGAGAATATCACTTTGGTTACCGGGACGCTTGTCAATAACGCTAAGAATGTGAAAATATTAAAAGAATCATCAGAAGTGGGGCGCGTCGGCCTTGAAGAAGTGGCGTCGGACATAAAGGAAATAGCCCGCGAGTCCGAAGGGCTTATGGAGATTAATGCGGTAATGGAAAGCATCGCAAGCCAGACCAATTTGCTTTCAATGAACGCCGCGATAGAAGCCGCCCATGCCGGAGAAGCCGGAAAGGGCTTTGCCGTAGTCGCGGATGAAATTCGCAAATTGGCTGAAAGTTCCAGCGAACAATCCATGACGATCGGTTCTGTTCTGAAAAAGATAAAAGAGTCAATCGACAAGATAACCGTATCCACAGGAAATGTGCTTGGCAAATTCGCGGCTATTGACTCAAGCGTTAAAACAGTCGCGGCTCAGGAGGAGAGCATCCGCAGTTCAATGGAGGAGCAGACTACAGGAAGCAAGCAGGTGCTTGAGGGTATGAGCGAAGTGAAAGCGATAACGCGGCAGGTGAAAACAGCATCCCATCAGATGCTTGAAGGCGCAAAGGAAGTTATACAGGAGAGCGTCAATCTTGAAAAAGCGACTCAGGAAATAACCGGCGGCATGAAAGAAATGGCTTCCGGCGCGAATCAAATCAACACGGCGGTGAACCACGTCAACGAGATAAGCGGCAGAAACCGCCAAGGCATTGATTCTCTGATACGCGAAGTGTCAAGGTTTAAGGTGTAGGGAAGTGGGTAGTGGTTAGTGGTTAGTAGGTAGTGGATAGTGAAAGAAGCGAAATTCTAAACTGCTAAATACTATCTACTAAATACTACTCACTAATAACTATCCACTAATAAAAGCCATTAAAAAACCTAAATTTACCCGCACTTTTTCTAATTAAAAAAATCACTCAATCGCTATTTTATAGAGTTTGTACGCTATACTGACAACAGAAATAGGCGATATATCACTATTCACTTGTATAGTCTTAAAATTTATTATATAATCACATTCAGGAGTATACCAATGGCAAAAAAGAAAAAAGAAATCGATCCTTCTGAAAACAATGTCTATCAAAACATCCGTACTGTTCTTGTTGCCGCTAGGCAAAAGATTTATTCTGTCATAAATTCTGCAATGGTAGAAGCCTATTGGGAAATTGGGCGGCAAATTGAGGAGGCTATTGGCAACAGAGCCGAATATGGGAAAGGGCTTTTACAGTTTATTTCACATGGATTGTCCTCTGAGTTTGGTAAGGGCTTTACAGTCAGAAATTTACAAGCAATGCGACAATTTTATGCAGTATTTCCAAATACGCACGCACTGCGTGCGGAATTAAGCTGGACTCATTACCGCCTCTTGATGAGGATAGATAATGATCCCCGGCGTGAGTTTTACTTGAAAGAATGTGCCGAAAGCAACTGGAGTTCGCGCCAACTTGAGCGGCAGATCACTTCTTTTTACTATGAGCGTCTGCTTGCCACACAAAAAGAAGATAGGGACTCAGTAAAGAATGAAATCCAGAAAACCGAACCAAAAACAGATCCGGACTATATCCTGAAAGACCCATATATTTTAGAATTTCTTGACCTAAATGAGAATAAGAAATACCACGAAAATGAACTTGAACAGGCTCTTATTGACAATTTACAGAAATTCCTTATGGAATTGGGCAAAGGTTTTTCCTTCGTTGCCCGTCAAAAACGCATAACCATTGAGGGTGATCACTATTATGTTGACCTGGTATTTTACAACTATTTGCTCAAATGCTTTATAGTTATAGACCTCAAAACCGGTAAATTAAACTATCAGGATATTGGACAGATAGATTTTTATGTCCGTTATTTTGATGACCAAATTAAGTCACCGGAAGATAACCCTACATTGGGTATTATTCTGTGCGCCGATAAAAATAAAACCATGGCAAAATATTCAGTACTATCAGACAAAGAAAACTTGTTAGCTTCAAAATATATGCTCTACCTGCCAACTGAAGAAGAATTGAAAAAGGAATTGGAACGAGAACGACTGCGTATTGAAAGCAAGCTGGAAGAAGATAGCAATAGTGAAAAATAGAAATATTGATGAAGTATCATTAATAACTTTGCAACCTCGGAGAATTGAACTCCAGACACGCAGATTTTTAGGAATCCAAGACGCCAAAGTTAATTAATAATATATCCCATACTTTAATATTATGCCTTATTATGAATATAATACTTCATTTTCCGAAGATTTTCAAGTATTTTTTGATGATTTCTAATGCTTTTTTTTGCTCTACAAAAATATACCATACAGAAAATTTGGCAATTTTTTGGCAAATTAAATTCTTAATGAAAATGATGTCAAAAAAGGATATAAAAAATTTTATAATATTTAAAAGGAAAATCTTTTTTTGTTTACAATATATTGACAAAGGATGTAATATATAATATAATATAGATAATAGTAAAATATAAGTTTTGGTTAATAATAAATATTCAATAATAATTTTTTTGTCGTTAAAAGAATAAATATTTTGGCGAATAAGAAAATAGCTAAATTAAAAAAAAGCAAATTAATAGTAAATAATAAATACTGACTTTATTTAATTTTCTTTATTTCTTTAAGCTCCTTATTTATTCTCAAACGATAAAAACTTTTAGAAAAGTTGCCTTGCAATATTTTCTATATCATTAAAAAACTTTTAAGGAGAAAAGAAATGAAAGAAGAGAAACATTTTTTAGAATTTGAGTTTTTAACTCGCAAGGAAAGCGCAAGATTCTTGCGAATTTCTATTGCAAGCTTTGACAAAATCAAAGACATAGCATGTATCCGCTATGGTAAATCAAAGCGATTCGCTGTTGAAGAATTAAGACGTTATGCATTAAGCCATACCGAAGGAGGTCAAAAATGAATTTTATTAATATTTTTAGCTCAAAAAAACCAAACAATGATTTATTGTTTATGAAAGTAGATGAAATAAAAATCCATCCTGAACTATCTGGACTTTTTTCAATTCAAGATGAAGTGATTGAAAAAATCACATCCTCAATTAAAGAAAAAGGATTTGACTCTGCTGAAAGAATTGTCATAGGTAAAATTGAAGGCATAGGTGATTTTGTTGTTGATGGTCATACAAGGCTTAAGGGAGCAAAGCAAGCTGGCTTATTAGAAGTCCCTGTAATTTTTAAGAAATTTGC
>Ga0268262_10002703_pt1 | contig 20129 bp, 23 predicted proteins | sample TergutNc150P3_FD_190354 | JGI IMG/M metagenome (GOLD analysis project Ga0268262, IMG submission 190354) | Nasutitermes corniger P3 segment gut microbial community from laboratory colony in Florida, USA - Nc150 P3 (SPAdes) (version 2) | ecosystem: Host-associated > Arthropoda: Insects >... | reverse complement strand
ATTTCATTTTCTGTAACATTTTCTGTAACATTTTCTGTAACATTTTCTGTAACATTTTCTGTGCCTTTCTTTAAAGTTTTCTTTGAGTTTTTACTTAACATAAAAGTTACTTTTGTTTTATCTATAGCGGTTTCAAATAAAACTTTTTCGTTAGAAAATTCTTCCCATGATAATATTTTATCAATACCATAACCAGCCGTTTCACATAATTTTGCACAACGGAATAGCTTTGCTAAAACGGGATTTCTTGGCAAAGAAACGTCTTCTTTCATAAGTTCTTTAATTGGCCTTGGCAAAGAACCTGGATTTTCAAATTCAATTCTGTTGGTAAAAACTCTTATTCTCGGCTTCATAGGGCTAAAATAATCGCTGTGTATTAGCAAATTAACAAGCCCTTCTCTTAAAGCATTGGTTTGTTTATTATCTTCTTTGCCAATACCCATGTGTCCTATATGCAAGGGATTATTTGCGTAAATTTGTAATCTTTGAAATAGAACAAAATAATATTCCCATAGATTTTCTTGTTCTTGAATACGAAATGTATATCTCAATTCAGCACTAGAATAATCTAATCCTGGTATTTCTAAATAATCAATTCTAAAATCTGGAAATCTATCCTGAATTTCTTCATTCTTTCCCAAAAATAATAGACCTCCATAAGTTAGCTTTCCGCCTTTTGTAATTTGCAATTTTTGATTAAAATCTTTATCGTTTAACGAATTATATTTAAGTTCAGGAACTATTCGTTTTAAATAATCCCGAAAGCTTTTGTAAGAACTTTTATTTAATGATTTTAGAGTAGTGTCTTCAACTATTTTACCAGACATTGAACCAAAGGCTTGGTCTCTGTATAGAGAGTTTATTTCTTGTTCAGATGCGTGTTGATCTCCGCTTGCTGCTCTTATAAACGTATTATGTAAAGAATTAAAATATACAGGTTTTTTCTCTGCTGAAGGTATATAAAACGCAATTACTATTTTATTTTCAATCTTATATTTTTTGCATATAGGAGAAATTACAATGTTAAATTTATTTTTTGACCGTAATACATTTACAAAATCTTGTTCTATTTTGTCTGCTCTCTCAACTCCAATAATTTCAAAATTTTTCTTACGTTGAGCCACTCCCAAAACAATCCAACCACCAGCCGAATTTGCAAATGCAGAAACCGTTTCCCAAATATTTTTAGGAAGCTCGGAACGGGCTTCTTTGACTTCAAAGTCGTCCCATTCTATATCTTGCAGTTTTTGCAATAGTTCGGTTTTGTTCACAAGGTGAATATAGAAATATCTCCTTGCTCTGAAATTTTGTTAAATCCCAATTTTTGAATCATTTTTATTGATGCAAGATTTTCTTTGTGTATTTCGGCATGAACAGTTAAAATGCCTTCCATACGTACTTTATTAATCATTGTTAAAACAGCTTCACTTGCAAAACCTTTTCGCCGAAAATCATTTTCAGCAATTATATATGATATTTCGCAAGTGCCTTTTTCATAATCAATAGAATTAACACCAACAGTACCGATTTTTTGCCCGCTATTCTTATCAATAACAACAAAATCATATCGTGTTAAATCATTTAGGTACGATTTTTCGTACCAACTAATATGACTTTCTTTTGTTATCGGGGTGGGATTTCTAAAATATTTGATTAAATCTAAATTTGACCGCCATTTTACCAGATAATCAAAATCTTGCTCGCTTATTCCTTTAAATAATAAACGTTTTGACTCGAAAGTTTCCTGCTTATTCATTTAACGGCGTGCCTCGTTTAATAAATTCAGCAGCATTCTTACCTATAATATTATCATAATATTTCGGTTTCATACCATAACTAGGGCGAATGCACCGCACATTCTCTTTGGTGAAAACCTCTCCTTTTTTTATATCCTTCACCGCAAACACTGAACGCCGGAATACTTTAGAAGCCTTTTCTGTTTCTGTCAATTCATAATTAACTTTTCCGCGAATCTTTGCCGCTTCATTTACATCTTTAACCATTGCAGAAAATTCGTGCGGTTCCATAGAAAATTCGCTATCTGGATTTTTTATAGCACGGCTAAGGCAAAAATGCTTTTCAATTAAACAAGCACCAAGAGAGGTACCTACAACTGCGGCAAGCGAACCCATTGAATGGTCGGATAAACCAACCCTAACGCCAAAACTAGAAATCATATCGGGGATAGTCAGCAAATTCATATCTTCAAAATTAGCGGGGTATTCGCTGGTGCATTTAAGCAAAATAATTTGCTCTTTGGAAAGCCCTTCGCCTATCATAGCATCCACCGCTTCGCCAATTTCCTCTTCGCTTCCCATGCCACAAGAAACAATCATCGGCTTGCCTTTGCGAGCAACGTGTTTGAGCAAAGGTATATGAACAAGTTCAAAAGAGGCAATTTTATACGCTTCTACTCCCATTTTTTCCAAAAAGTCCGCAGCATCTTCGTCAAATGGAGTTGAAAGAAAATCTATTCCAACTTTTTCGCACTCGGCTTTTATTTTTGCCTGCCATGAATAGGGCGTTGCTGCCTCTATATAAAGTTTATACAGATTATAGCCGTCCCACAATCCGCCTTTTATGCGAAAATAATCGTTATCGCAGTCAATAGTTATGCTATCGGCGGTATAGGTTTGAATTTTTAAGCAGTCTGCGCCAGCATCTTTAGCTGCCCGTACTATCTTGAAAGCGTTTTCAATATCGCCAGCGTGATTTGCAGACATCTCTGCGATTGTATAAACTTCATTATTTTTTTTGAATAAATGCATTATAACTCCTTAATAGCGCAAATAACTCTATCAACATCAGAGTCTGTCATTTTTGGATATAAAGGCAAACTCAAGGCTTTTTGGTAATAGGCATTTGCAATAGAAAAATGTTCTGGATTATATATACCGAAATTTTTTGTGTAATATGGCTGGCTATTAACTGGAATATAATGTACCTGCGTTCCTATTCCCTTTTCCTTTAATTCTTGCATAACTTTCTGCCGAGGTTTGGATATTTTTTCAAAATCTATTTGCAAAACATATAGATGAAAACAACTGCTATTTTTATTTTCCTCGTAAGGAATTATCAAATGGGGAATTTTCTCAAATGCTTCGTTATATTTTTTTACTATCTCTTTGCGGCGTTCTTTGAATAATTGGAGTTTTGAAAGTTGGCTTTTTCCAAGGGCGGCTTGAATATCCGTTAAGCGGGCATTTGTGCCAAGGCTTTGCATTTCATAATACCAAGTCCCAGGATTTTGGCTTAATTCATTTGCATTTTTTGTTATGCCAATGGTTCTCAATTTTAACAACTTTCTATATATTTGCTCATCGTTTGTTGTGATAGCACCGCCTTCACCGCTGGTTATTGTTTTTACAGGGTGAAAAGAAAACACGGTAATATCAGCTTTGTGACAGCAGCCAACAGGCATTCCATCTTTATAAAAAGAGCCTATTGCTGAGCTGCATCTTCTATAATGTAAAGATTATGTTTATCCGCGAGGTTTTTTATTGCTTCTATATCTACCGCTTGCCCTGCAAAAACAGGGATAAGGTTATTGCTCGCCAAGCAGTTTGCGCTTGCAACAAAAGTAATTGGTGTTGTTATTCCCTCTGCTCCGCTTTCAAGTTCCAAAGCGGCAACCGCTATATGCAACCCAACAGTTGCATTAGAAACCGCCACGCAAAATTTTGCTCCTGTTATCTTTTTTATTTCATTTTCAAATTCTTCTATCACTGGACCTTGCGTTAAATAATCAGACACCAAAACAGCATTGACGGCGGCAATATCTGCCTCATCTATCCATTGCCTGCCGTAGGGGATGAATTCCATTGTTGGAATATAGAAATAACTTACCCAGCTTTTATATATGCCTGCTTGGGACTATTTTTACTGCTTGGATATTTCAATTTAAGCAATCCTTCATTTAACATTGGAGATATATAATTTTGCTGCAAAAACACTTGATTTCTTTCTAAAATAAACGATAATTCTTTTAATGTTGCATAATCAGAACTGCATATTGCAAGTATCCATTCTTTAATTTGAGAAGCATTAGCTCTTTGCGGAATTTTATCAAAACCAAACATCTGCAAGAAAATATTTTTTCTCTCGTTACCTTGGGAGTCAAGCTCGTTACCTTGGGAGTTGGATATTTTGTATAAAACAACGCGAAAGTCGTCTTCCTGTTTAAATATTGGCGCGGGCAAACCATTTTCTTTGGACCATTTCTCCATATCAGAAGTTCCAGTTCCTATTCGTTCAATGTAGCCCGCCAAATACATTGGTTCAGCTAAAAGCGGATTCGCAGGAATGGAAGGATGAACTTGCTTTAAATTTTCAACTGACCAGCCAATTGGCAATGAACCGGGATTCCATATTTCCAAACGATCCGAAAACAACATTATTTGAATACTGGCATTACTAGTGTAATCGCGATGTGCCACAGCATTTACAACGGTTTCAGTAACTATTTCTTTAGGTATTTCATATTTACCTGGAATAGAAATATGCTCTGTTCTTGTTCCTATGGAATAATCTAATTTTTGCAAAATAAATTCAACTGATTGATCTATAAGCTCAAAAACATTTCCCTTCAAAACCTTATAAGAATGAATAGGTTTTTCCACACGACTGCCGTAAAAATGCACACAACGAATTTCAGATGTTATAAAAAATTTTTGAGGTTCTTTTCCAAATAAAAATGGTTCAAAATATTTTCTTAGCAATGGATCAGAAAGAAGGTATTCGTACAAAGCCAATCGTTGAGCTTTAAACTCGCTTTGCACACTACTTATGAATATTTTTTTTCAGCATTTGTAGAAATATAGAAAACTTACTTTTTAGCGTTATGAATAGCAATGCAGATGGCACGGCTGGGAAAAAGATATTTGAATTTTTGAAATGTATAAGATGCTGAGGTGAGCGTCTTTTTCTATATTTATGCTAATCGTCCAGTGCACTGGCAGATTAGCGTATAGAGGATTTTATGATTAAAAGAACATTGCAACCATTTATACAGGAAACATCGCTGAGTTTCCCTGTGCTGCTTTTGTGCGGAATGCGGCAAGTTGGCAAGTCAACCCTGCTGAAAAGCATCTTTTAACGCAAAACAGGTATTTGACACTATTTTAAGAGGCTCTTTCCCTGCTCTTTACGCTTTTCCAAGCACAAGGACGAATATTTTCTACAGAAGCTATCTGCAAACTTATTCCCATCCCTATCTGCGAAGATGTACTTTCTATTCCAGTGTGGAAAATTGCCACTCCATAAAAATCCTTTATTCTTCTAAATCTTATGAGATACTTTCAAATGCCGACGCTATGCTTTGGAAAAAATCTTGGCAAGAAATTTATGAAATGTTTAAAGAGGAATTGAAAATAACTAACGCATAGCAAAGCATTTTACCCTTGGCGTGTGGCTTTGTTTATAATTTTCTACATTATCCTTATGTTTCACTAAACCGAGGTTCAAATTATGCGTCAAACTCTTGCCGAGAAACGGAAAAATAGGGTGAGCTATGCCAATTTTATAATCAGGACCTTTGCATACGGGTTCAAAAGACCTATAAATGAAGTTGTAAAATACTTGGATGAATACGGTGGATTGCAATTTCTTTTCGACAATTATGAATACGAACATACTCAATCCGAGTACCATACTCACATGGCACTTTTGGAAGTTTGCAGAAATAATGGGGGCTGGCTCTAAATATTTCTCATCCTGCACATATTTTTGATATTGTAGAAGGACCTATTGCAGACGACAGGATGGTTGTTCAAATTAGAAAGTACGAACAAGGAAAAATTTCTATCGAAAAGCTGATAGAAAAACTTACATACAGAGAACCAACATATCAGATTTGCTTTTGCACTCTTGCCTCTCTTTATGCTTTGGAACTAGTTGATGAAAGTGAATTCCGTTCTGTTACTGATAATATAACCGAAACAATCCTTGAAGCAATGGTTGTGGATTTTAAAATGACAGAATCTGCTGCTATAAAAACTTTTTATTCTTCCAAATCTTATGAGATGCTTTCAAATGCCGATTCTTTATTTTGGCAAAAATCTTGGCAGGAAATTTATGAAATGTTTAAAGAGGAATTGAAAACTTAAAAAATGTCTGAGAATTATTCAACTGAATTTTCTACAAAACCAAACGTTTTATATAATCCTATAGCATTTTTATTTTCCCTATGAACTTCCAGATGAATTTTTTCAAATCCTTTTTCTTTTGCAAAATCTATTGTTTTTTCCAATAATATTTTCGCAACGCCTTGTTTTTGATATTTTTTAGAAACAATAACTGAGGTAATAAAACCAATTTTCGTCTCATAATTTTTGAAATATGCTGCTATCAAGCCAATCAATTCATCATTGTCCCATGCTTCAAAAATAATAGCATTGTTTTTCAGTTTCTCTACATATTTTTCAATAGATGTTACTTGTGAACTTAATGGAGAATTGAAAGTTCCATTGTTCTCGTTGTAAAAAGCAACGAGGGATTCCATAGAAGCTGAATTTATTTTATGTCATTCATACTTTTTGACATAACAAAAAAATGCTTGCGCATAAATCTGGATAAACTTGTCCCAGCTCAAAGCAACCGTCCAAATATTCTTTTGAAACTATATCTGTTTGCAAAATTTTATCCCACTGGAAATTTGCAAAAGCTTTAAAAAATATGCCACTTCTGTATGCAATTTTAAATCCTGCCCTTTTTACGTCTCTTTCTAAGGTGTCAAAAGTGTATGTTATTCTATGTCCGTGTTTTCTTTCGCCATCTGTAACAGCACAATTATGTTCTATTAAACCCATTTTAACAGCAATTTGCCTAGACGGTGCATTGGCGTTAGGGCATACCAGAAAGAAACTTCCATTATCCGTAAGCCATTCATCACATACTCTTTTCAAAACAAAAACCGGATCATCAATATGCTCCAAAACATGAGTCATAATGATGTTATTGAATTTTCTATTTAGTTTCACATTTTCAAAAGTACCCTGAATAAATTTTATATCGCTTCGTAAATCAGATTTTGCAGCAGCGATAGCTTCGTCCGAGGCTTCAACACAAGTGATATCTGAAAATACATTTTGCAATCGCTTGGTAAAGGCTCCTTTGTAACAGCCGAGTTCTAAAACATCGCTACACTTAACAAATGGCAAGAATGATTTTAACATATAATGATGCATTACGTCATAGTCAAAACCATAAATATATTTTCTTTCGCTGTTATCAGCAAGTTCTGCATTGTAATTTCTCTCGGTCATTTCGTATCCTCCAAAATAGCCAAACCAAAACCTTCTTTCCCAAAATTATTCCCATTATAGAGTAAATATACATATTTATCAATCGCAAATATATTCGGATAACACATCATCTCACTATCAAAGCCAGAAGAAGATAAAGTTATACCCCCCCCTAAATCGTCTCTTGTCCAGTTTTCCAAGTCGTTGGAATAAGCATAGCCAATTTTATAGCCTTTGCCTACCTCTGTTCTAAAACCAGCCATTTCCCTATAGCAAAAATACATATGATAAATACCATTTATTTCAATTACTGTTGGCAATGCTTGGCATTCATTATCTCCCAAAATATTTTGTAATATCAATTTATTAGATTTTTGCCAATCCACTCCATTCGAAGATGTGGCGTAAGATATTTTGTAAACTCTTTCCGGTTTAGTTGTGTCGCTCCATCTAGTTCCATGAATATAGAACATATAATACAAGTTATTAAATTTTCTTACAAAAGGATCTATTACCAGAAATGGTTCAAATAAAGATGCTGACAAAACCGGACCGTCTCCTAATCTTGTAAAATATGTTCCATTATCATTGCTAACTGCTAGCCCAATACCGCCATCCACATCAACGGATATTCTCCTTGTAACTCCGCTGATATAAGCATGCAACTTCCCATTTATAAAACTAGGGCTGAATGGAAAAATCCCATGTTCATCAAAGCAGCCTAATTTGCCTTTTTCAATTATTTCTTTCTTTGAATAATTTATTATACTTTTAAAATCCTTGGAAAAATCAACATATTGAGGAATGCTCAAAAATGTTTTTTCTGAATCTTTTATTCTAGTTGTAAAGTATATTCTGACAAAATCGTCAAATACAACAGCCTGTGGGCTTTGTGCATGGCTGACAAACGAATCTTTTAAAGGAGATGCGTTAAAATCAAATATTTGCCCAAGTTTCTTCCATTTCATTCTAATTCTCCTTCTAGTTCGGCTAATCCAAAACCATAGCGACCAACTTCATTGCCCAAATACAGCATATAAATCTTGCCATTCAACTCAAAAATATGTGGATAAGCTACCATTTCACTATCAAAACCATCTTGCGAAATATCTATGCCAGCCATGCTGTCATTTCTAGTCCAATTTAATAAATCTGTAGAACTTGCGTAACCTATTCTGTAGCTGTATTTTGGATTTTTTCTGTAATCGAAAGCGTCTCTGTAGCAAAAAAACATGTGATATTTTCCGTTTTTATAAAAAACATCGGGACATGCCTGTGATTCTAATTTTCCTATTTTGTTTTCAATAATATAACGGTTCTCTCTTTGCCAATTCAAGCCATCGTCAGAAATAGCCATTCTTATTTTATAAACAGGTTCTTTTATATTTCCTTGAACTGCCCATTCTGTTCCCGATATATAAAACAAATAAAATTTGTTTCCATATTTTCTTATTTTCAGAGAACTCACTAAGAATGGCTCATATAATGAATGCCCCAAAACAGGACCGGCCCCAAACTTTTCAAAAGTGTTTCCATTGTCAAAACTTTTTGCCAAACCAATCGCCGCATTTATAGGAACGGATTTGGGGCACGTTACGCCAGCATAATATGCCCAAACTTCATTTTCACCAACTCTTATAGGCGAAAGCACATAAGTTCCAAATTCATCAAAATGCCCCAAACCACCCAATTCAAGCAATGGTTTTGGGCATATCCCTATAACATTGAATAAATTATTTTTGTCTAAATCAACATACGCTTCTAGGGTTTTCAATCTGCCATTTTCATCTTTTGGCATTCGCGTAGAAAAGAATACTCTTATGAAATTATCATAAAAAAGCGTATTCGGAGCCTGAGCATATTCGTGTAACCACGATTTACCTTGCCAATCGACAGGGTTAAAAAGCAAGCCTAATTTTTTCCACTGAAAATTCATACCAATTCATACTCCTTTAAAAAATCTTTAACCTTCTCTTTGTCATTGAACATTAACACATCTAAAATAGACAGCCAAGGCACAAACTCATTGTTAAATTGCTTGTACTCAATGGGTTTTGATTTTATGAATTTTAATTCTATACCTTGCTCCTTAAACATTTCTTTAGAATAAAGTTCTATCCCGCCTATTGAATTTATGTATGTTTCTGCACCTAGTTTTTTACAAATTGCAAGTACTTTATTTTCTGCCTTCAACGAATGGTCTATATTTATGGAAGAAGAGATTACAATTTTAGTCTTAATTTCCAAATGTTCACATATTTTTATAACAGAATTATAAATGTATTTGAATAAATTTTCTTCTTGAAAATTTATTATATCGATAAAAAATGGAAGAATTTTATTTTTCATAGGTGCTTTTTGATAAGCATTTTGAAACATAGCTATTAGTTTAGCTCTTTTGTACTCAGGCGATATAAACCTGTCGCATACATTTAAAAAATCATTGTCATTTTTTAAATTTATGGAGAATAATGCATCTTTTCCATTAAGCAAATAGCGATTTCTATTGAACCATCCTTTTTTTGTGTACTGAATATTATCGTAAATCACAAAAACATCAACAGATTTAATTAACTGCCAATATCCGATATATGGCAAAAAATACGGCTGCATAATTCCGAGTTTCTTAAGGGTTGGTTCAACTCGTATTTGGGCTAAACTAGATTGCATAGCATATGGTAATGTAGTAATTATTCTTAATGCTGCTATTTGAGGCTTAATCCTACCCTCATAGCTCGTATAACCAAACTGCGTAGAAAGATATTTTGGGATTATGTAGCGGTTGCAATTATATCATTACTGGATTTTAATTTCGCACTCAGCCATTATGCCCAGACATAACTCTGGATATTCAACGCCCAGCATACATAAGCTGTCTAAAACTTTGGGGTCAAAATTTAACGATATCATCTGTTTTGTTGTGAACGGCTTAAGGTAAATGCCTTCCATATCTTTGACTTTCAGACCTGCTTCCTTAATATCTTGTTTGAAAGTATCCACTGTGTAATACCTTAAATGCCCAAGCTCTTTATCATAGGGGGAAAGTTCGGTAACATCATTCAAAAGTCCCATATAATGCCCTAATCGCCTGTTCATGGCTTGGGCGTTAGGTATGGATAAAACCATCCTGCTTGTTTGTTTCAGGAATTTTTTGTAATAATTCATTATTTGAACAGGGTCTTTAACATGCTCTAGGATAAAGCCCATTATGATTAGATCATAGCGTTTATCAGTGTGGAAATCTTCGAAAAAAGTATTTATTATATTTGCCGTGTTTTCAGGAAACTCAGTCTGGAATTTGTTTATAATCTCTTGCGAACCTTCTAGAATTGTATAGTCGGCAAAGTGCTTGCTGAAAACTTTTGCGGTGATGCCGTGACCCAATCCTAAGTCCAATACGGAAACGCCGCTTGGGAATTTATCTACAATTCGCTTGGAGTACCAATTTAAAGAGATTTCTTCATCAAAATAATAAAGTTTGTCGCTGCTGTAAGCAGGCAAAGTTTTATCCAGTATTTGGGCTAAACTAGATTGCATCATAAATAAAATGTAGAAATAATTTTCTGAAAGATATTTTAGCGTTGAGGTAGCGGTTGTAATTATATCATTATGGGTGTTTTTCTGCCCATCTCAGATTTTTGGAACCTGTTTTTAGACAGCCGTAGTAATACCCGTTAAAGCCAGCGAGTTCCATTAATTCGCCTATTTTATCTACATTGTATGCTACCCGCTGAAGTTCAAAATTCTCACCGTTGAATGTCGCGAAAGCGGCGGCGGGATTTTCATCACGAGGTTGCCCGACTGATCCAGGATTGCAATATATTTTGTTTTCGAATATGTTAAGCGATTGTATGTGAGAATGTCCCGAAATGAAATATTTTCCATCGAGTTTGTTAAAATACTCTTCGTTTGGGTCTAAGTATTCATCTATCGGGTTGGTCCAACCGCCATGCACCATAGAAATATTTTTCTCAAACCGATGCGAAGGAAAAGTCTCAATCCAATTTAGATTTTCGTTTGTGATAATTTTTCGCTGATAAGCCAAGCAATCATTCACGCTTTTTGAACGCGGGCAAAAACTTTTCGCGACCATATACCAATCATGGTTGCCCATAATACATTTAACTTTTCTCTTGCGAAGTTCATCGCAACATTCATTGACTTGCGGATAATAACCGACTATGTCGCCAAGGCAGTAAATTTCAGAAATATCCATCTTATCAATGGTTTTTAATACCTCTTCTAGAGCAACGTAATTGCCATGTATGTCAGATATTATTGCTATCATAAAAAATCAAATCCTCTGTGTATCTTACTGCACGCCCTTTTTTTATCGCTGGTTGTTTTATTGTTTTGCTATCTAAAAAGTACTCAATGCTCATCAAAGTTTCATTGTACCCGAATGCTGTTCTGATTGAAGTTGCAGAAGAAATACGAGGGTTTATTTCAAGTAATTTTAATCCATCGCGAGTTTTTCTGAATTGGAAGTTTGTTGGTCCTACGGGTTTGAAAATTTTTGCAAGTTCATCAATAACGGTTTTAGCTTCGTATAATTCTACAGTTTCGGCTCTGTCTGTGCAACCTTCACTTGAAAGTTTGCGCTTTAGAGCTATATATGCCTTCAATACGCTTTCTCTATCGAAAAATGCTGAAACCGTGTATTCTTCGTCATTATTGCCAACAATGGGTTGCAACATAAAAATTTCGCCTATTTTGTCTTTGTTTTTTTCAAAAGTTTCCTTGTTTTCTACTTTTACGATTCCTTTTGAGGCAAATCCGCGTCTCGGTTTCAATAGAAATGGTAATTCAAATTGCGTAAATTCTGGATTTATGCTTGTAGGTATTGAATATTTGAAATCGTTTTCTTTTAATTTTTGATAAAACAGCCATTTGTCTGCACATAATTCAATCAATTGCGGATTGTTTAACAAAGCAAAAGTTTCGCTTTTTTTAAGTTCTTCGCGAGCTTCGTTCCAAGCCGCGACATCGGCTTCTATTCCGGGAATAATCATATCAACTCTATATTTTTTGATTATTTGCATTAGCCAATCCATATAATTCGGTTCGCAAGTTTTTGGAGCAATTTCAAAAATATCGCAAAAAGCAGGTGCAGCGGAATCTTCGTATATCGTTGTGCCGATAAGCGTATAATTTAGGCCTTTTAACGATTTCAATATACCGTAGCCGACTATGCCAGAAGCACCTGATACTAATATTGTTTTCATTTTTTGCTCCGAAAATTTTTTATTCTTTCAATGCCTGTTGTTAAGTCAATTTGAGGAAACCTGTTTATTGTCTCATAAAGATGCGAATCTTTTTCAAAAATATTATCAGGAATATTTTTTTTGTCTTTTAGAAAAACTATTCTGCTACATCTCTCTCTTGAATGACAAATGTTAATAGCAGTTTGCGCTATTTCTACAAAAGAAGTGTCTTGCGGATACATGCAAGAAAATACTCCTTCTGCATTTTGTCGGATAATTTCATATATGCTATAAGAAACATCGTCTGCATGTATATAATTTCTTAGCGGATTATGAGAACCGTATATTGTTATGTCATCCCCTTGTTCCGCTTTGTCTATAATCGTATAAAAAAAGGGCTGATTTTTTCTAAATGAATCACTATCGCCGTATATTTGGGAAGGTCTAATAATTGCCAAAGGGATTTTGTTTGTATCGCAAAAGTATTTCAATATTTCATCCGTATGTCTCTTAGTGATAGCATATTGAGTGTAATAAGGCGAATCGCTCGAAGCGTAAGCGTAAGCGGAAGATACTTGTATAAAATGCTTAATTTTTTTCTTTTTTGCTTCCAAACATAATTTTAAAACGCCTATGGTATTTATTTCGTAGGCTTTTATTACGTTTATAGTATCGGTGTCAAAATACGCGGCGACATTTACAATAACGTCTATGCCTTCTGGAATATTTACGTCTTTTTCCAAATCAATACAAAAATCCGTATTTCTCCTTGCGGATTTTACCACCTCGTATTTACCCGAAAGTATAGGAATTAAACTCTCGGATAACGCCGCATTTGAACCGACTAATAATATTTTCATACCAATTCATACTCCTTTAAAAAATTTTTGACTTTTTCTTTGTCATTAAACATCATAACATCTAAAATAGACAGCCAAGGCACAAATTCATTGTTAAATCGTTTGTACTCAATGGATTTTGATTTGATGAATTTTAATTCTATGCCTTGCTCCTTAAACATTTCTTTAGAATAGAGTTCTATGCCGCCTATTGAATTTATGTATTCCGTTGCCTGCAAAACGTTACACATATTAAGTATTTTTTCCTGCCCTTTTAATGAACAATCTTTATTTATTTCAGACGAGTAAATAAATTCTGTTTTTAAACCAAGATAACTGGCTATTTGAATTATGCTATTTCCGACAAAGTTTGCTAAATTTTTATCATTATATTCAATAATATGTTTTACAAAATGAAATATATCATCAAAAAACGGTGCTTTTTTATACGCTATTTCAAATGTTTTAATTAATTTTGTTTGATTAGCATCTACTGATATTTCATTAATTAACTTATTTTGGCTTGCTCCTAAGAGATTAAGTATAAATAAAAACGACTGTTTATTCAATAAAATATTATTTCTATTAATCCAGCCCTTATTTATGTAATTAACATCATCATAAATCACATATTTATCAACGACATTCATTAACTGCCAATATCCAATATACGGCAAAAAATATGGTTGCATAATTCCAAGTTTCATTTCTTTTCTCCAACATAATGTAAATATAGTAAAAAAGAATTTAACCCTTGGCGCGGGGCTTTTTATTCATTTGACCATTTTTTATTTAATTCAAGAATATTGTTATATTTTGTGTCTGCTCTAAATTTGTATTCAAAAGATTGAATAATGTCTCTAATAAAATCACGATATTCGATTTTCCAATCTTTTTCTGTGAAAAAATTACGCTTAATGCAAAAACATAATCTATCAACAGAATTAAGCCAATTTTCTATTATAGCATCCTGCTTATTTTCGTATATTTCTTTTGTTTCTTCATTAAGCTCGTTTTTCATATTTAATATTTCTATTTCGTGATTTACATTATCTAATTTTTCCTTTCGCAAATTCATCTCGGATTCAAGAGAAAGAACGTTGGTTAATGCAGAAATTCTTAGTTGAACTGTGATTTGAGAAAGCTGGCGAACTGCAAATACAAGAGCGCATATACCGAGCAAAACGGTAACAATTGATGATAAGGCTTGTATCCATTCTGGGGAGAAACTCATTTTATCCTAACGCCTTTTTAGCAAACTTTTAGCAATCATTGTATTTTTTAGAGTTTGGTCGGAGTTAATGGAAAAATTGTGTTCTCTGCTATTGGATGAATTTTTGGCAGTTAGTCTAATATCTAGACCTTCTGTTAGAGCTTTGTTTGGTTCTTGGGACATTTTATCCTCCACGTTTTAATCTGATTAAATATAGTAAATATTTTTGGAGCTGGACCCTAAGTTAGAGGCTCTATAAGTGCTTTTCCACACCAATCGCAGGCTGATAAATCTACAACACAGAAACAACCCTTTCCACTTCCTGAATCTCCAACCCCGCATATATTGGCAAACATATAACCTCATTCGCCATTTGGTGGGCAATAGGTAATCGTTCCGGTGCGGAGCTTGGCAGACCCTTATACACTGGAAAATCGCTTATCAATGGATAAAAATACCTGCGACCAAAAATATCATTTTGTTTTAATTTTTCATAAAGGCTGTCCCTGCTCATTCCATATTCCTTTTCGTTAACAAAAATAGGGAAATAAGAGTAGTTATGGGTAACGTCTGGCATATCCTCAAAAAACGAGATGCCTTTCAAATTCTGTAAACGTTCCCTGTATGCTTCCGTGATTTTTTTCCGCATAGCTATGGCATTATCCATCTGTTTTAAATTCAGCAAGCCGTAAGCAGCTCGTAGCTCGTCCATCTTTGAATTTATACCAGGTGCAACAACTATTGTTTCATCAGCAAATCCAAAGTTTTTCAAAAAATCTATGCGTTTTTTTGTTTTGGAATCTTTCACAATCAATGCTCCGCCCTCAGCGGTGTTGTAAGTTTTGGTGGCGTGGAAACTTAGAGAACTCATATCGCCAAAATTGAGAATGCTCTCGCCATTTACCTTAACACCAAAGGCATGAGCGGAATCGTAGATTACAGCCAAGCCGTAGCGGTCTGCTACTTCCTGAATACCCTGCACATCGCAAGGATTGCCATAAACGTGAACAGGCATAATAGCGGTTGTCTGCGGGGTAATCGCTTGCTCTATCAAGGCTGGGTTCATGTTGCAGGTTTTCTCGTCAATATCAACAAATACTGGCTTTAGGCCATTCCACCAAATTGAATGCGAAGAAGCTACAAAGCTGTAAGGTGTTGTGATTACCTCACCAGTAATCCGCATTGCCTGTAGAGCAGTTATGAGCGTAAGCGTTCCGTTGGTGAAAAGGCTAAGATGTTCAACGCCCAAATATTCACAAAGGGCTTTTTCCAGTTTATTATGGTAATGCCCATTGTTGGTTAGCCATTTTCTGTCCCAAATATCCCGCAAATACGAAATATATTCCTCAAGAGGAGGGAGCAGGGGAGATGTTACGTTTATAGCCATTCTGAAACGTCCTTTTTACTTTGTTCCCACTGAACATACTCAAATTTTGGTATGCAGTATCTGCAATAAGGAATCACTTTTGCGAAATTTTCGGCAATTTCCCGAAAACTATTCACCTTAAAAATGTCAATATAATCTTCTTGACCTGCCTCAAAATTTTTATCTAAATGCTTATTGAGATGCTTTATCAAAAGCGGAGCTCCACAGCGCGATAATTTTCCATCTTCCAAGTACCAACAAGAATTTCCATAAACGCATTTCAAATACGATTGCTCCAAATTTTGCTTTCCTTCAATATCGTAGTGACCTCTAAACCACTCATTTTCGTTTATTTTGCTTCGATTGTTTATAGATACGCCGAATATTGCCGAATTTCGAGCAATTTTTTCAAGGTCTATTTTTATGGGATAAACCGATATTTCTACAACAATATTATTATCGTGAGCGGTTTGCCAAAAACTGTCTGGCATATTCGGCAACAAAATCCCATTTGTCACAACTCGTATAAGTCCATCAAAATGCTTTCTTGCAATAATCATAATTTCATTGATTTTCGGATGCAAAAGCGGTTCCCCCCCCATTAAATCAACTATTTCGTTTTGTCTGCCTGTTAAATAAGAAAGCCGTTTGAAATCTCTGTCTAAAATGGCTATATCCGTAAATTTCTTTTCTGCAACTGGACAGAAATGTCCGCAATGTTTGCAATTCAAGTTGCAATGGTCTGTTAAATGAACTTCAAAGCGTAAGGTTTTACGGGGCTGTTTTATATATCTATTTACAATGCTTTGAGAAATTTGTTCAAGCAAATCCTCAGAAGGTTGCAAATTTAATTCTTTTGTGTCGTCAAGCAATTCTTTTCGTTCTTCAATGGACAACTGCCAAAAATTTTCTAACATAAAAATAGTTAAACCGCAACAGGATTCTAAAAAAATATTATCTTTTGTATATTTCCAAAGTTCTTTAAGTACCTTTTGGTTTATCTTGTTTTTTTCAAAATTATTTAATCCGTTGAAAATTCCACCGACATGTATATTGGCTATGCCTAATTGTTGCGAAAAATAATAACCTTGTCCCTGCTGTAGTGCAAGATATACCAAATGCACGTCCCTTGAAAACTTGAAACTCTTAATAAACGATTTATAAAAATCCAAAACTATATTAGTTCTATACATCGTAGTTAATGTCTTTACGCACCATTTTTTAAGAACTATTTCAAAATTATACACAAATCCAATTGGATTTTCGCTAAAAATTATTTGCGGTCGATCAAGTTTATCGTCTATAGTATCATTTATGCAATATCCGCCGCTACACATAACAAACTCAGGATGACTTTCTAAAAAATCAACTTGTTTTTGCAATTTATATTCGTCTGTCCAATAATCGTCTCCTTCGCAGAAAGCAGTATATTTCCCGCGAAGATTTGAATATATTTTTTCTATCATATTGCCATAGAATTCTTTCGAATATTGGTTCTCGCTTTGAAATATCGGTTTAATAATTTCGGGATATTTTTCTTGGTATTCTCTGATAATATCGGCGGTTTTATCTGTAGAAGCATCATCGTGAATAATTACTTGAAAAGCAAAGTTATTTTTTTGCATAACAAACCCGTCAAGACATTTCTGTATGAATTTTTCATGGTTATATGCAAAACATATAACGCTCACAAGCGGTTGTTCTTTTAAATATTGCTGTGGATTTTTTGCTTGTACGTTATTTGGTACAAAAAGAACATCGCTGTATGCAACCATAAGTTTTTTATAGCCGTTATTTTCGATATACTTAACAACATCACTTCCGTCTTGTGTTTCTATCGTAATCAATCCGAATTTGAATTTTGTAAAGTCAATTGATTCCAAAACTTGCATCTCGTGTCCTTCCGTATCAATCGAAAGAAAATCAATAAAATTCACATTCTTAAAATCAGCCATAATATCGCCGAATGTTTTTGTCGAAACGAAATCTTTTTCCATATTGCTGAATTGTTTCGCTTCAATAATATGGTTTTCAGTCATAGTACCTGCCAATCCACTCCGGAAATTTATATCGGGAAATTGAATAAACTCAACATTTTCTTGTGATTTGTTTGAAACGGCATAGTTATACAATGAGCACTTTCTGACTTTTTTCATTTTTTCAAAAGTAGATTTTTGCGGTTCTACACAGATTCCTTTCCAGCCGGCTTGTTCTGCCCAAAAAGTTGTACTTCCGCTAATTCCATCGTTAGCTCCGATGTCAATATAAAATCCATTTGTTTTTCCTTTGAAAAACAAATATGCGATAATATCTTGGGCAGCTTGAGCAGAAAAGTGAAGATTTTTCTGCCTAGCAGCCTGAAACAGCATATTTATTTTCGCAGGATCCAAATCCGTTTTACATTGGAAATCATACAATATATTTTTGCGCAAATTGTCAAAATTTGAATATGGTGAATCTTTAGTGATCAGGTGAACTTTGTGCAATATTTTACTTTCAGGAACTCCATAATTAATAAGAAGAGCTTTTACCTCAAGCATTATAGTTTCACTTTCAATGGCAATAACCACAATATCATAATCGTCAACATTTAAATCGACAATTTTTTCAGGTTTTTTAACAAGTATTTCATTTGCGTTTTTATCCAACCATAGCATTATTTTACAAAAGTTCGTTTTTGTTACTTGGTCATAAAACTGCTTCCCAACATTACCAGCTCCGTACAGAACTATGCGGCTGTTTTTAGGGACTTTATCAAATGGAAATAGGTAGTAACTCATATTGCGTATAATACTGTCTCCCAAGCACTAAAAGAATAATGTCTGATGTAAAATTTGTAATCAGGAACATAGTCAAGTAATAAACTCGGTATTTCCTGTACATCTTCTGATTTATGATAAATGCTGATTGCCAATTTAGGTTTATATTCTCTTATTGTCCGTTCTGCACCTTTCAAAGCGTTTAATTCTGCCCCTTCTATGTCCATTTTTATGAAAGTTATCGGTTCTTTCTCATCTTTAAGTTCTTCGTCCAAACTAACGGCTTCAATAATTTCTTCTCCGTTGGAATTTATGTTACTGCCTGCGCCAGCGTTACAAAATTTGAGGGTTTCTTTTTTATGCCAAAGTCCCTTATTTAAAACTTTTACGTTATTGTAATTTTGCATATTGTTTTTACAAACTTCATATTGAATATTATTAGGTTCAAATATTATACTCCTTCCCTCAAAATTTCCCAACCAATTGAAAAAACATTGCGTAGTATAGCCGTTATAACCGCCTGCATCAATAAAAAATTCCTTCTTTTGCGGCTTAAAATGAGGTAAATCAAAATATTCAGTATACCAAAAAGTGTATGTAAAATAACAAATAATAGAATCTTCAGAAAAACCGTTGCTTATCAATTGCTGTTTCATTTCATCTAAATATGGAACATTTGGAATAAAAACAACGGCATTTTCTGAATTTTTAATAAATTCTTGGAAAGATATTATAGGCAAAACATCGGGTTTTCCAACTTTAGAATTATCGTTATCTATAAAAGCACGCCAAGAGATTTCTGAAAAAACATTAACGTAAAGATGTCCAGCATATCCAGCTCCGAACATAAAAAAATCTTTTTTTATTTCCTGTAATTTTTTGTGAGCAGTGCTTTTTTTGTGTATATTATGCAATTTTAATTCATTATTAAATCTGTAACGTAAACAGACTTCATACAAATACCGGCTTTCTTCATCTCCCAAATGAGAATAGATAGAAGAAAATTTAGAGTTTTTCATAGGTTTAATATAGAAAATTAAAATAAAGAACCAGAGTTATTTGAAAGAGGTGGTAACTTATGAATTATTTTTCAAAAACAGCATAGGAGGTTCAAAGGAATAAAAATATTTCTCAATATCAAGCAAGCGTTTACTATCGCCTAATTTTGATTCTACATACTGTTTTATGCCTTTAAATAACCTTCTCTCGGGTACAATGAATATATCCGCACTATCTTTGACCGCATCGTATGATTCTTCGAGTACAAGATCTGGCAGTTGTATTGGTAAGTCCATTTTTTTTAAGCCTGCCACAAGACGTTGATTTTTATGAATCTTCCCTAACAGAGCTACTCTTGTCCCAGCATCTAGACATTCGAATAATTCTTTAACCCGTTTCTGTTACTTGGTCATAAAACTGCTTGCCTACATTGCCAGCTCCATACAGAACTATGCGGCTATTTTTAGGAACTTTATCAAATGGAAAAAGGTGGTAACTCATAGTGTAA
>Ga0268262_10002702_pt1 | contig 20133 bp, 21 predicted proteins | sample TergutNc150P3_FD_190354 | JGI IMG/M metagenome (GOLD analysis project Ga0268262, IMG submission 190354) | Nasutitermes corniger P3 segment gut microbial community from laboratory colony in Florida, USA - Nc150 P3 (SPAdes) (version 2) | ecosystem: Host-associated > Arthropoda: Insects >... | reverse complement strand
ATTCGTCTGGAGCCAACAGAGAAATACCAGAAACAAAAGCTGTCAGTCAACCGCAAACGCCTTTATGCTTCCTATAACCCTGATTTTTTGCTTGATATTTTATTCAATTTATAATGCGGTTGCCCTGTTGCCAGGGCGAGCGCACAATAGGAAACATAAAGAACCACTGTTCGCTGGCAGTTCACCACCGCCGATGCCCGCATTAAGAAGAGACACTTGTATCCGATATTTTAAGCTTCATGGAGTAGGGCCATAAGTAATGAGAAAGCCAGATTCCTCTTTCGCGCCTCTACCTTCGGTTCAAAAGGCGTGAGAATATTTTAAGGCAAATTGGACGTATATGGAGGTCAAAACGAATACGATATAAACCATTAATACCCTGAGGAACACTAAACTGAGGTGATGAGAGATAAACTTTAAATTACTGGAACCTCAATTCTCCTGCTTGACTAAAACTGCCTTTTCAGTGTATAAATATCTTCCAGTCGTGTTTTTAAGGATGAGATCTATGTATGTGTTGATGGAATTTAAGGGAAAACAGTACAAGGCCGAGAAAGGGGCCGTTTTAGAGGTTGATAAAATCGATGCCGAAATCGGGCAGACGGTAGATATTGATTCAGTGCTTCTTGTTTCCGGGGACAAAGTGGCCGTGGGTGCTCCCTATATTCATGGCGCGAAGGTTCAGGCGGTGGTTGAGGGCCATAAAAAGGCCAAAAAGATCATCGTGTTCAAGTACAAACCCAAAAAGGATTACCGGCGCACGCAGGGACACCGTCAGCAGTACTCGGTAATCAAAATTAACGATATCGTAGGAGTTTAAAAGGAAAAATCCGTGATTAAGGCGGATTTAGTCCTGGACGAGGCTGGGCTGTTAAGGTCTTTCCGGGTGTCAGGACATTCCGGGGCCGGAAAGCGGGGCAGCGACATAGTTTGCGCCGCGGTTTCGGTTCTTACAAGGACGGCCGTCCGGGTCCTTTCCGGAAGGGAAGGCATAACAATCCAGGGCGAAATTCCGGAAGAGGGAAATTTCTATCTGGGAACGGAATGTACGGCGGAAGGCAGGGAATTTTTGGCTGCCGCCGGGGCTTTCCTAATCGAGGGCCTGCTTTCGGTTTCCGAAGAATTTCCGGATCACTGTAAAGTGAATATCAAGGCAAATACGAAACGGAGGAATAAACATGGCACGTAAACGAGGCGGAAGCGGAGCAAAGAACGGAAGGGATTCCAATCCCCAATATCTGGGCGTAAAGGTTTTTGGCGGAGGCGAGGTGAAGGCCGGCACTATCCTGGTGCGTCAGCGCGGGACCCGCATTCATCCGGGAACCAACGTGGGCTGTGGTGGCGACTATACACTCTTTGCCCTCAAAGACGGAACGGTTTCCTATGGACAGCGCCGTGGCCGGAAAATCGCCGTTGTTTCGCCTGCGGAATCCTGATTTTCGGAAATTATCCGGTGCTTGCTAATATTTCAAGAAAAGCACTGATTAAATCATTCCTAAAAATTTTACCACAGCTAAGAACCGAAGGTAGTTACACAGAGTTACACAGAGTAAATAACCAAAGCTCTGTAAAAACTCCGTGTTACTCCAAGCAATTCGGCGTAGCCGGATTGCATTACTCCGTGGTTTTTTCTTCTTCATTCCCGCTGTCAATTCAGGTTTTATAGTGCAGAAATTCGCGGATGAGGCGCTAATAGAGGTTTCCTCCGGCGCCGGCGGGAACGGCTGTGTAGCCTTTCACCGTGAAAAATACGTGCCGCGAGGCGGGCCATCGGGGGGCGACGGCGGTCGGGGCGGGGACGCAATCTTTACAGTCAGGCGCAATCTGCGGACTCTTTCGCATCTCAGGTACAAACAGAGTTACAGGGCCGAGAACGGCCTTGACGGCTCCGGCAGAAACCGCCACGGACGCAACGGCGAAGACGTGCTTATACCGCTGCCGCCGGGGTCCGTGATTAAAGACGCCGAAACCGGAGAGCTTATCAGGGATTTCGGCAAGGATGAAAAAGACTTCCTTTTTTTAAAGGGCGGAAACGGCGGCTGGGGGAACGTCCATTTCAAGTCGTCAGTGAACCAGGCCCCAAGAAAAGCCCTGCCGGGAAAACCCGGCGAAAAGCGGCGCGTTCAAGTGGAGCTTCAGATGCTGGCGGATGTGGGGCTGGTAGGCTTTCCAAACGCGGGAAAATCGTCCCTGTTGGACAAGTTTACCAATGCCAGGCCCCGGATAGCCCCATATCCCTTTACAACCAAAATCCCCAATCTCGGCGTCCTTACCCTTGGCACTGGCGGGAAAGCAGGCTTATCCGATGATGGCGCAAGGGATATAATTATAGCTGATATTCCGGGGCTCATCGAGGGCGCTTCGGAGGGCCTTGGCCTGGGAATTCGCTTTTTAAAGCATATTTCCCGTACTGCGGCCCTGGCTTTTCTCATAGACCTGGGGGAGGACAATTACCTCGACGCGTTTGACACGTTGTACAAGGAGCTCGACGCGTTTTCAGAGGAACTAACCTTAAAGCAGCGGGTTATTGTCGGCACAAAAATGGACCTTGAAAATGCCGAAAGTCGGCTTGAAGAACTGAAAAATAAATACCCCAACGAAAAAGTTTTGGGGATTTCGGTTTTTTCGGGGCTTGGCTTACAAGATTTGGCGTCGCTCTTGAGTTCTATGGTCGAAGAGGAGGAACCAGCGTGAAATACGCGATTCTTGGAGGCAGCTTTAATCCCATACACATCGGCCACCTTTTCCTGGCTGACGCGGCGCTTACAAGACTCGGTTACGACCGTGTCATCCTTGTTCCTGCTTTTCAGTCTCCCCTTAAAGACAGCCCGCAGGGCTCTTCGCCAAAAGACCGCCTGGACATGCTGTATGCCTCCATTGCAGGCGATCCCAGGCTGACTGTTGACGATTGCGAGCTAAGCCGCGAAGGCATCTCCTACACAATTGATACCATTAAGGAAATAATCTCCCGCTACGAAGGCGAAGGGAAGCCCGGCTTAATTATTGGGGATGACCTAGTTTCATCTTTCAATAACTGGAAAAGCCCGCAAGAAATTGCCAGGCTTACAGACATTATTATTGCCAGCAGGCTTGATCTCAGGACAGATCTTGCGGCCTTTCCTTATCCGCATAAAACTCTGGACAACGAGCTGATAAATGTGGCGTCAGTACAGATACGAAAAAAAATAAACTCTGGCGTTGCCTGGCGTTTTCTTGTTCCGCCCGGCGCCAGGTGTATCATTGAGGACAGGGCTCTTTACGGTTTTTCGAAAACCCAGGACGAAGGAAAAGCAGAAAATGAAAGCTCTATACCTTCGGAAACTATTGTAAGCATAGAGAATGATGTCCGCGCCCGCCTTGACCACGAGAGATTCACGCACAGTAGAAATACTGCCCTGCTATCGTGGGATCTCTGTCACCGCTTAGGATTTGATCCCCAAAAGGGCTATTTGGCGGGAATAGCCCATGACATTTGCAAGGAGCTGGAAGAAAGCGAGCTAATGCGCCTTGCCCGCCAGGATAGCGGCGGCATTTCAAAGCTGGAACAAAAAAAGCCAGGCCTGCTCCACGCGCGGGCGGCGGCAGTGTATGTCAACAGAAAATATGGCGTCAAAGATAAGGACATTCTTGAGGCAATCAGGTATCATACCACCGGGGTTCGCGACATGGGGCCTATTGCCAAGATCGTTTATATAGCGGACAAGATCGAGATGTCCAGAAATGATGTGGATCCTGTTTTGAGGAAAATGAGCCAGGAAAGCGATCTGGATACTCTTTTTACGGAGGTATTAAGCGATACCGTGAACTATCTAAAATCCCGCCATATGGATATTTCCTACGGTACAAGAAGGCTGATGACGGCAATGCGTAAAAAGAACAAGCCATGATGAAAACAAAAATTGACGCCAGCGCTTTTCTTCTGATACTCATTGTTTTACTGCTAACTGGCGGCGTTGTTTTCGCCGCGTCATATCTTCGCTCGGATCCAATATTGGAATCTCTGGAAGAAGACAGGGTTATCAATACCCTTTTTGTCATCGAAAACAATGAGAAACCGCTGTGTTCCTACGTGCTAATGTATTACCCGGCCACAAAGCGGGCGGCAATTTTTGACATTCCCGGCTCTCTGGGCCTGATTATTCAGCGCATTAACCGCGTGGATCGGATCGACAGGGTATACGATCCACGCAGAATCGCGCCTTACACAGACGAGCTGGAAAAACTATTGGGGATCGATATCCCCTTTTCAATAGTTATTACCCTTGAAAACCTGGGCAAGATAACAGACCTGATTGAAGGGGTGGAGCTTTTTATCCCTTCGCCGGTGGATGAATTCCTCGATGGACATTCAATGGAGTACATCATGTTTCCTTCGGGGATAACCTACCTGGACGGCGATAAAGCCAGGGTTTACATCACCTACGAACTGCCTGAGGAAAGCAGTGAAATGGCAGTATACCGCCGACAGCGCTTTTTTGTGGGTTTATTAAAGCGCCTTGGAGCACAAAACAGCCTTTTTAAAAACAGCCAAATTGCCGGGCTCTTCCACTCTTTTCTTAAAACCGGGATCAATGCGCGGGCGCAAAACGCGCTTTTTGAAAAGTTTGCCGGGATTGATACCGACAGGATTAATATCCAATCCGTAAGCGGAAACGTCAGGGAAGTTTCAGGGCAACAGCTGATATTTCCGCACTGGGACGGAAACTTGATAAAGGAAATTGTCCGCCAAACCCTTTCGAGTCTGGTTCAGCCTTCAAACGAGACAATAGGCGACAGGATCTTTACTGTGGAGATTCTTAACGGGACAACCGTCAATGGCCTTGCAGGGCGTACGGCGGAACTCTTTGGGGGGTTTGGCTACGATGTCATTTCCATTGGAAACGCGGATCGCGATGACTATGAAAACACGGTAATAATTAACAGAACAGGCTTGCAGGATATGGTACTGGCCTTTGGCGAAGTAATACGCTGCACCAATGTCCGTACCGATGCTCCGGTTCCGGACGATGAAGGAATTGAATTTAACATTCAAAATTTAAATTATCAGGCGGATCTTACGCTTATAATCGGAAAGGACTTCAATGGGCGATACGTTACAAATTAACGCTATGGAACTGGGAAAACTCCTGGCCGACCACAATGGCAATAATGTAGTGGTAATGGACATGAGGTCTCTCAATTTTTGGACTGATTTTTTTGTTATTGCTACGGTGACCAGCAATACTCACCTTTCAGGATTGGAACGGCATATAAAAGACTATACACGGGAAACAGGAATGGAAATCCTTCACCGCTCAAAAAGACCCGATAATAAAGAATTGTCTTCCGAAGAGTGGAGCCTGCTGGATCTTGGCGGCATAGTGATTCATCTAATGACAGCAAAGACCCGCAACTTTTTTGAACTGGAAAGGTTATGGAGCGTGGCTCCTATTATCTTCGGAGAGGCAGACTAAACTTAACGCTCTAACTAATTATCAAAATCGTCGCCGTATGGCAGATCGTCATCGTAGTCGTAACCATCTTCCTCGCTGTCGTAGTCATCGTCCTCGTCTTCGTTGTCTAACGCATCATCATCATCGAAGTTATCATCGAAGGCATCTTCATCGTCATCGAAGCTTTCATCGAAGGTATCTTCATCATCGTCGCTGTCTTCATCATCAAAAACGAAGAATGGAAGATTCTCATGCTGCCCTGCGGAGGAATCATCGTTCCAAAAAGGCATCAGGGCAAGCTGTTGTGACCACGCCGCGTCCGGCAGCGAAGTTGCCTCAAACCCTGATTTAGGGTTGTTCAAGGTCTCATCCAGAACCATAGTATTCTCCATAACTTGTTGTTGTTTTTTTAATTTCTATTGAAACATTAAGTACAGATTTCAAATCTGTCAATGGCTTCGCTAAAGGCAAAGCCTAAGACTTTTCCTATGGCTCTTTCAAGGAACGGATTTACTGCCCGCTACCGCGGGCTACGGGTCAATGGCTTCGCCATTGGCTCTTTTAAGGAATGGATTTACTGCCCGCTACCGCGGGCTACGGGTCAACTGGTTTTTTTCATTAAGTTTTCATTATAATTTAACCATTCTTAAACGGGACTAAATTTTGTGGAAAAGAAATCTTTTGGAATTTGTACTATCGAAGCCCCCTGCAAAATAAACCTTCATCTTGGCGTCGGCAAAAAAAGAGACGATGGCTTCCATTCCATTGAAAGCATATTTGCGGCTCTTGCCTTCTCGGATACTTTAAGGCTCGAATTTGGTGGTTTGGACGGAGAAATCCGCCTTTTTACCAACTGGGAAACCCCGGCTGAGGAGATTCCCGACGAAAAAAACCTTATTATAAGGGCAATTTCTCTTTTCAGGGAGCAAACTGGCATAAAAAAAGGGCTCATTGTCCGTTTGGACAAGCGTATTCCCCTTGGATCGGGGCTTGGAGGTGGCTCTTCCGATGCCGCCACCGCCCTTTTGGCCCTGAATCTGCTTTCCGGCACAGCCCTTTCAATGCAAAGCCTGACGGAAATGGCCGCCGTTTTGGGAAGCGACGTTCCTTTTTTCCTTACAGGGGGGGCTGCTTTTGTAAACGGCCGGGGAGAAACGGTAGAGCCGGTAAAATCACCTGACCAACTGTGTGTTGTCCTGGTAAAACCTCCGTTTAAAAGCGACACAGCCCTGGCGTACAGGCTGCTTGACCGCTTAAGAGAGCAGGGGGACATTCAAGAAAAAGGGACTATCCACAAAGAAGATTTACTCCGTGCCCTGGAAGGCGACAGCGAAAAATGGCCTTTTTTCAATGATTTTTTGCCGATTTTTCTATGCAAGAAACATTCTGAATTTGCGAGTATTTACAGGGGCATTTTGGAGTCTTTGCGCGGTTTAGGCGCTTCTTTTGCCAGCCTTTCCGGCTCCGGCTCGTGCTGTTTTGGCATCTTTCGCGCTAAAGAGGCGGCGCAAAAAGCAGCTGAAAGATTTAGGAAAGAAGGAAATATTGCCATAACTACTTTTTTCCTTGCGCACAGAGCCGATCCGGTATTAGAATAATAATATCCGACATTAAAACGTCGGATATTATCACGATAAGCGACATTAAAACGTCGCTTATCTCCCAGTAACTGTATACAGGAACAGCAAAGGAGATGCGTCGATGGAGATAACGGACATACGGGTTCGCAAAGTGGTGGGCGAAGGAAAGCTTAAAGCCTATGTAACGGTTACATTTGACGATTGCTTTGTAATTCATAATGTAAAGATCATCGAAGGAAAAAACGGGGTTTTCATTGCCATGCCCAGCCGAAAAACCCGCGCCGGTGAATACAAGGATGTCGCTCATCCGATTCACCCTGATTTCAGGGCGGAGCTTCAAAATAAAATACTGGAAAAATACGACAAGGGAAGCGGCCCTGACGATCCTACAATGGAGATATGAAGAAGCTTTTTGTTTCTGCTTTGTTTTTATTTTCGGTTAGTATTGCGGTTGGCGCCCAACAGCTCCCCATTATCATTATTGTAAACAATACGGGCTTGACTATTCATTCCATCTACATAAGTCCCGCAAATTCCGACTCCTGGGGGCAGGATATCCTGCGCGGCGGAACCCTTCAAAAAAGCAGCTATATCCACGAGCTTCCAAGCCCGCTAAGCATTGAAAGCATTTACGACATCATGCTCAAAAACGGCGAAGGGCAAGAGTTCATTAAATGGGATGTTCGGATTAGCGATAACGCGCAGGTTGTCTTTACAGCGGGCGATCTGGCCAGGGGAGAAGATCCGGGCCCGCCAGCGAGTACGAAGGTTCTTGTTCAGGGGGCTTCGCAGTCAGCGGCCCCTGCTGCTTCTCCCGCCGGCGGCATAAATGCTTTACGAAGCTCTATTGTAAGCGCCGCGCAACGCTACCTTGGCGCCCGCTACGTTTACGGCAGTCAGTCGCCCCCGGAAAAATTCGACTGCTCGGGGCTGGTTAATCAGGCCTATAAGGAAGGCGCCAACATTGCCATTCCCCGCAGCACATCGGAAATCTGGTCAAAAGGAAGGAAGATAAGCAAAGCAGACCTCGCGCCCGGGGACATTATCGTCTTTAGCGAAAACAGCGTAACGCCAAGCCATGTGGCTATATATGTGGACGAAACTTACATGATCCACTCGGTGTCCATCGGAAACCCCACCGGCGTAGTACAGAGCAGGCAAAGCGACGGCTCCTGGCCCCGGAAGATAATAGGCTACGTAACTTTTGTGGGCGTCCAGGCAGCCGCTTCTGCAAGTGCCAGGGAGCCTGCCGTCACGGAATTCCCCGTGTTAGCGGCCTCTTTCCTTAACCGCAGCACCGAAGTCATCCCTGTACAAGCCGGAACGGGAATGAGTTTTGTTATCACCAACGGGACGGGCACAAACGCCAATTTTGACATTTTTTTCTATAAAGCAGGCAGTTTAAGGGCAAACAGCGAAAAAGAGACCCTTTCTATCGCCAATACGGCAAGCAAGGCATCCAGGGCCTTTTTCTTCACTGAAAAGGGCCAGTACCACCTTGAAATAGCAAGCCGCACAGACAACAAAACGCTGTTGGATTATACATTTAGTGTAGAGGAATAACGCTTTTCCTTAGGACAATTACCTAATCGAGTAGGAGGCCGCCCATTACTTGAGCGGCCGTCCTCTCACACCACCGTGCGTACTGTTCGGTACAGATTCTTCCAGCTTTTTTGCCGCCCCGCTGCCCTCCCCTTGCCGGGATTTTATATATTTGTGGGGCAAGTTTAGTGTGTTGTCGCGGCGATATGTTGATTAAGCTTTCATTTTATAGTATCTTCGTGGAGATGGCGCTCATTGTCTGCGCCTTTTCCGGTATTGGGACGTAGGCAAGTGGTAAGCCACCGGGTTTTGGCTCCGGCATGCACAGGTTCGAACCCTGTCGTCCCAGGGAGACTTTTTTATATAGTATTTATTACGAAGTTAAGCTCAAGGAGTAGAATATGGGTAAGGTAGTGTTATCAGCCAGGAACAGGCAAAGCAAGGGGTCAGTAGAAGCCAGAAAAATCCGCCGCTCGGGCAGAATTCCCGCAGTGTTGTACGGGCGTTCCGGCAAGGCAATTTCCATTGATTTGGACGCCCTGGAATTTGCCAACGGGATAAAAAACATTTCCGAAAGTACAATTGTAAAAGTGGAAGTGGACGGAAAGTCCTATGACGCCTTTGTTAAGGATACGCAGAGAAACATTATTGACGGAAACATCCTTCATGTTGATTTTTATGAAGTAGAAAGCGGCATTGCCCTAAGGGCCAGAGTTTCCATCAACCTTAAAGGAAACGCCATCGGCGTCAGGGAGGGAGGCGTTCTGGAATTTCCCCTCCATGAAATCGAAGTGGAGTGCCTGCCCAAAGATCTTCCCGAAAGGATTGAAATTGATATCTCGACTCTTGGCCTCAACCAGTCCATCCACGTAAGGGACATACCTCTGGCCAATACAATCAGGCTCATTTCAGCCTCTGATCAGGTTGTCGCTCTGGTGAAGTACGCCAAGGAGCAGGCCGCGACAACGCCGACGGAAGGGGAAGCCGCAGCAGCGGCTGGTACGGCAGCGGCGGCCCCGGAAGCCGCCAAGGCCCAGGACAAAGACAAGTAAGCCAGGCGCTTTAACGCCAAAACCCATGATACTAAAGATTGAACAAAATCCGACGTATGGGGATATTGAAGTACTAATTACTTGTCCGGTAAAAAACAAAATCGTAGAACGTATTGTCTCATTGATAAAATCCGTTGATACACAAATAGAATGCTATTCGGATGACAGTATAAAACTGGTAAATGTCTCTGATATTTACTACATTGAAAGTGTCGATGGTAAAACTGTTGTCTGCTGTGAAAAAGATAATTATTTTGTTAAAAGCCGCTTGTACCAGATATATGAGAAATTAAGGGACAACGGTTTTATACAGATTAGCAAATACTGCATCTTAAATATTAACAAGTTGGACAAATTCAGGCCGTTGGACAATAATCGCCTGGAAGCGGCATTATCCAACGGGGTTTACTTGTGTATTACCAGAAAATACATTTCCGGTATTAAGCAGATATTGCGGGAGATGAATAAATGAAAGCACTAAAAAATATAATTAATTATATTATGTTTGTTACCGGCGCTGCTTTGGTCATACTGGCGGTATTTTCGCTGTTGTTCAACGTTGAAATTAGTTTTGTTCCTACTATTTTTGAAGTATTCGCCGCAAATATTGTTATTATTCTGGGTCTTTTTCTCCGCATGAAATTTGAAATCCGCAATTTAATTCTGGAATACCTGGTTGATATTAGCTATATAATCGCTGTTCTTATTATATTCGGTCTCATATTTGATTGGTATCCCGCAATACCGATGTGGCTTATTGTTGCAATGGCGGTTGTAATCTACATACTTGCCATGATTTTCACTGTTACCAAAATCAAAAAAGACGCGGAAGAACTAAACAAATTACTGCAAAAACGCCAGGAAAACCAAACGGACAATGCATCTTAACGCCATATTTACGCATCTTACTTAACTTTTTGTTTTCACACAAAACCAAATTCCTATAATTATTGGCACGGAGGCACAATATGTTGAGGAAACTGCTTTTCTTATGTGGTTTGCTTTTGGTCATTGAAAGTCTCTATGCGGACGACATCCATACAACTATAGAGATTAACGGAGTGACTGTTAATGGCGGTTTGCTATATGTTGCCGTATACTCAAATGAACATGATTATAAAAACGAAACGGCTTTTGCTCAATTTATCTTACAGCCAAATAATACTGTCTTAACGTATTTGCTGGATTTGCCCGAAGGAGAATATGTGGTTTCTGTATATCAGGATAAAAACGGCGATGAAGAACTCAATTCCGGCCTTTTTGGAATACCGTCAGAACATGTCGGTAAAACAAACTACAACCTCAGGGGAGCGCCGGGAAGTTTTAGCAAATTGAAAGCGCCTGTAAACAATAGTTCGACAAAACTTGTTGTGAACATGGGAAAAGTGAGACTTCTATAGATGATATGGGAAACGAGAGAAACGTGAAAAAACTTAGTGTCGTTTTGGTTTTTGCGTTCTTTCTATTGGGCGGCAACATATACGCACAGACGGTATTGATACGCCCAGGCAGTTCTATCGGTTATTGCAGCGCCGATGACATGAAAGGGTTGTCATATACCTACGGGCTTAAAATACTGCTTATGGCAAATGAATTCCAGCGATATGGAGTTAAGATCGACCATCTCAATATTTTGGCGGATGACAGACAATCATATTTGAGTACCGGATTATTTATTGAACAGGTTATTTTTAAGCATTTTAACATGGGAATTGGAACGGTTGGATATATAAATACCATAGAATGGGGAGAAAATCCGTTTGGACTGTATACGCACTTGGGGTTTGAGTATAGCTTTAACAAATGGCTTGGGTTTGTAGCGGCGTATCAAAGTGATTTTATTTTCAGGAAACCGTTCACAATGAATAATGCGTTTTTGCTGGAGGTGTGGTTTAGGTTTTGAGAAAATGAGGCGTATAAATACAAAAAAGCCCTGGTTTCCCAGGGCTTTTTTTTGCGCAATTGGCGCTTATTTAGCTAATCGGTTTTTCCGTTACTTTAATAATAGTTTTCTTTTCCTAAAAAGACAAAACGCATCTTCCTTTTGACCATATGCACAGTCAGTATACATAAGCATAATCTATATGTTAAGGTAAAACAAAAAAGGAGTGTCGATATGAAAAAATACTGTCTTGCTGTATTTCTAATTTTGTCAATAATTCTAATGATTGGTTGTAAAGATCCAGACACAGAGGGAAAAACATATACCATTCGGTATTACGATAACGGAAGTACAGGTGGTTTTCCTCCTGTAGATAACCATCCTTATATATCTGGGGAAACTGCTGTTGTGAAGGACAAAAATACATTGTATAAAACTGGTTGGGAATTTCTATATTGGAACACAAAACCAGAAGGCAATGATGATAAATATAATCCCGGCGACACTATAATAGTAAAAAACATTAATATTCACCTATATGCAATTTGGGGAATATTGCCATAACGGGGCTGCCGGATTAATGGTTTACTATACAAACATATAGTGATCGGAACAAGGTTATAACGCTTTGTGATGGGGGGCATTAATGAAATACCTAATAATCACCGGCAATCCAAAACAGGACGGGCTTTGCCATGCGGTAACAGAGGAAGCAAAGAAAGGGGCGGAAGCTGGTGGAGCGATTGTTGACATACTGAGTGTTACGAAAATAGAACGCTGCCATGTCTGCGGTACTGGCTGGGGAAAGTGCCGGGAACAACATGTCTGTGCCTTCGGGAATGATGGATTTAACGAAGTGCAGGCCAAAGCGCATGAAGCCGATATGCTCTGCTTCATCACTCCTGTTTATTGGGGTGAAGCCGAAGAAAGCCTTAAATGCTTTTTTGACCGTTTACGCCGTTGTGAGTTCGATATGCCTTGGGGCGGACAGCGGGACAAGAAACCCGCTTTTTCCAGCAAACAGGTTCTTCTTGTAGCTTCCCCCGGCGGCAGCGGGAATGGAATGCTCTCCTGCCTGGAGCAGTTGGACAGGTTCTGTCGGCACACCGGGGCTGTCATCTTTGACTACATCGGGATAAACAGATGGAATAATGATTACAAGAAACAAGCCGTTTTCGAGGCCGCTAAAGCAATGGCAAGCGGGCGCAAAAATGGGGATTCAATATAAATTCAAAATAAGTGTAATATCTTAATAAGACAAGACTATAGCCATTTCGGAATGATTAAGGAGAAACCGGAAAAGTGATAAACGGTCAAAAAATTGTTAAATACCTGATACTTTCCGTTGTTTTCCTTACTATGACGTTTTCAGGCTGCGGGAAACCTGCTGCAAATCAGATCGGTAAAAATACGGAACCGACCCTGTTCACATCGTTTCGGGACGTTCCGGGCATAACGGAAGATGAAATCAAAGCAATTGAAATTATACAGAAGCGCGTTGATCATCTTGTTTACGGGTCAACACCAAGCACTGAGGCCTTTATAACGGAGGATGGCAAAATCGGCGGATTTGTCGCCTTGTTTTGTGACTGGCTGACGGCGCTGTTCGGGATCAAATTTCAACCCGATATTCTTGAATGGGGCGATATACTTGAAAAGCTCAATACCGGCGAGGTTGATTTTGGAAATATGATGGCCACCGGTGAACGCCTTAAGACATATTTTATGACCGACCCCATTGCCGGACGCTCGCTAAAGATAATGCGTATTGAAAACAGTTTGCCTCTTGATAAAATTGCCTTAACGCGTCTCCCTCGTTATGTGTTTTTGGAAAATTCTGTCACGATAGAAATAGCTGCCGCCACATTTTTACCCGGAACTTATGAAACTATACTAGCCAGAGATTACGATGGCGTGTATCAGTTGATAAAGAGCGGGGGAGCGGATGCGCTTATTGACTATAACGTTGGGGAAGCCGCGTTTGACGCTTACGGCGATGTAGCTGTTGAAGATTTCCTTCCGCTGGTTTTTAGCCCTATTTCCATGGCGGCGGAAAATCAAGAGCTTGCCCCTGTTATTTCGGTTGTAACAAAGGCTCTGAGAAACGGCGGCATTCAGTATGTTAACAAGCTATACAATGAAGGCCAATATAATTACATAAGAAACAAATTGCTGAAAAGTTTAAATGCCGAAGAAAAAGCGTATTTGCAGAATACCTCCGTTGTGTCGGTGACAGCCGCGCCGTGGTTTTACCCGCTTGACTATTACAACAAATTTGAAAGGCAATGGGAGGGTATTGCCTTCGACGTTCTTGACGAAGTGACAAAACTTACAGGACTTTCTTTCGAGGTCGTCAATTCCCAGGGCGCGTCCTGGGCAGAGGTATTTCAAATATTCAATGACGGGGCTTCCATATGTCTCGATCTGATTGCTTCCCCGGAACGCCTCAGCCGTTATTTATGGTCGAAATACATATACCTGTCGGAAAATTATGCGCTCGTGTCCAGATACAATTTTCCGAATATCGGCATCAGCGAAATACAATACGCGAAAATCGGCCTGATTAAAAGTACAGCCTGGGCCAGTATGTTTCAGAACTGGTTTCCTGAAGCCGCAAATACAACTATGTATGCCTCCCAGGACGAAGCTTTCCTGGCCCTGGATCGCGGCGAAGTCGATCTGGTTATGGCCGGTACTAACGCCCTTTTCGCCTTGACTCATTATTATGAATTTTCAAATTATAAAGCAAATTATGTATTTAACAGTACCATTGATTATGTTATCGCCTACAATAAAAGCGAACAGGTTCTTTTGTCTGTTATTGACAAGGCGCTTGCGTATGTCGATATAAAAACCATTTCGAAACGGTGGGAAAGTAAAACTTTTGATTATCAGTCAAAAGCAATGCGGGAACAGCGTCCGTGGCTGATCGGGGCAATCTGCCTGTCTTTGGGCGCGCTTATCCTGATTCTTGTTTTTTACCGAAAAAACCACTTGATGAAAAAGCAGCTTGAAATAATATTGAACAATGTTGAAAGCGGTATTGTCATAATTGACATTGAAACCCGTGAAATTATGGACATAAACCCGGTTGTTACCCGTATGTATGGCGGTGCCAGAGATAAAATTGTCGGCCAAAGCTGCAAAATACTTTTTTGCCAGGATAAAGGCTGTCCTATACTGGATTGTCACCAGTCCCTGGATCATTCCGAGCGGCAATTTAAAACTTCCGGCGGCGAAATTATTCCGGTCATAAAATCCGTGTCAAAAATCATATATAACGGGCGCTCAGCATTTCTGGAAAATTTTGCGGATATATCGTATCTAAAAAAGGCTGAGGAAGCAAAGAGCGCGTCAGAGGCAAAGAGCCGATTTATCGCAAACATGAGCCACGAGATGCGCACGCCGCTTAACGCGATAACCGGCATGACGGCAATCGGCAAAAGCGCGAAGGAGTTGGAACGCAAAGATTACGCGCTGGACAAGATCAAAGACGCCTCAACACACCTGCTTGGCGTTATTAACGATGTACTGGATATATCTAAAATCGAAGCAAATATGCTGGAACTGTCTCCAGTTGAATTCAACTTTGAAAAGATGCTGCAAAACACAGCCGCGGTTATCAATTTCCGCGTGGACGAAAAACAGCAAAAACTTTCTGTTCATATTGACGATAAAATTCCCAAAACCTTGATAGCCGATGATCAGCGGCTGGCTCAGGTTATTACCAATCTTTTTAGCAACGCGGTCAAATTCACGCCGGAAAAAGGATCGATTACTCTTGATGCGCGCTGTATTGGGGAAGAAAAAGATATTTACACAATACAAATCTCCGTAACAGATACCGGAATTGGCATAAGCAGCGAACAGCAAAAACGCCTGTTCAAGTCCTTTCAACAGGCCGAGAGCAGTACAACGCGCAAATACGGCGGCACGGGGCTGGGGCTCGCGATTTCCAAAAGCATTGTGGAATTGATGGGCGGCAAAATATGGGTCGTATCCGAGCCGGAGAAAGGTTCTACTTTTACCTTTACGATCATGGCGAAGAGAGGCAAAGCCGCAGAAATAGTCAATGAGCATACCGCCGGGGGCGCTAGGCAAGCAGAGGAAACGCGGATGGATATTAGCGGTCTTTTTGCGGGGCGGCGCGTTTTGCTGGTAGAAGATGTGGAAATCAACCGCGAAATTGTACTTTCCCTGCTTGAACCAACACAATTGGAGATAGACTGCGCGGAAAACGGCGCGGAAGCCGTACGCATGTTCAGTGAAGCCCCGGACAAGTACGAGTTGATTTTTATGGATGTGCAGATGCCCGAAATGGACGGCTACGAGGCTACGCGGCGTATCCGGTCACTGGATAACCCGAATGGGAAAACTGTCCCAATTGTGGCCATGACCGCGAATGCATTTCGTGAAGATATAGAAGAATGCCTCGCCGCCGGTATGGACGATCATATAGGGAAGCCGATTGATTTCGAGAAGGTCATAGAAAAGCTGTGCGCTTATTTGCCAAAATAGAAAGTATAATACAGGTGGCGAAAAGGTTTCAAAAGCTAATTCCTTATTACGCAACGACTTAGCAATTTTCCCCAGGGAGGATTTGAACCCCCACAAGCAGATCCAGAGTTCAAAATACCCAGGTTAAATCGCACTACCTAGCATTATATTGGCATAAAACCATGAAAAAGTCAATGTTTATGCTATTATTTAGCATATTTTAACGTATTTCAGTGTATCTCAAGTTATTTTCTTATGTCGATTTATATGTCGTTTTATGTGTCGTTTTTATTCCAAAAAAGAGAAAATCCTTTCTTTTTTTTAACGAGAAGCCAAGCAAACAAAAAATCTGCTTGTATATTACAAGAATTACCGCCTTCGGCGGTTCGGGCTTTGCCCGAACTAATTATAAGGTCAAAATTGCTACGCAATTTTTTCAACCCATTATCGCCGCCCTTTTTTGTACCGCCCTATTCGGCTATCAAAAACTGAACACAAAAGATTGGGACTATAAAGCATGGTTCCGGCAATGTGCAAAAATTATCACAAAGTAAAACACCATGCTTTATAGCCCCGACATTTTCCAGCTATAAAAAAATCCAAACAACAACGGCACAAAAAACCCCGGCACCCCGCCCGAAAGCCTGGCTGTATATAGCACACTGGAAAGCAAAGCACATCACCCCTGCACCAACACCCCCGCACCCGCCCACCCGCCCCCAACCACCGCCGTATAATTCCTCGCTATACAAGCACCGTGGGGAATAACGCCTAATCACCCCACCCATTGCCGCCCAACCTATAAGCCTATATAACTTCGGTGGCTCCACAGCGGCGGCCTCTATTGTCCCTCCCCCTCGCCGCCGGGCTTCCCCCACTCATAAGAAAAATAAGAAAAATATGTAGGTTTGCTCCCTACGCCTGAATGACCGCTTTTTTACATAAAAACAAAAGGGCAATACCGTATTCCGTTATAAAAACCTTTTATAAAAAATAAAGTATTCAGGCTTCGGTCGCAAACCAATTATCAACGGCTCAAAGGGGGAGGGACAACACACAGCCGTAGCTGTGTGTTGAGAGGAAGAAAAAAATGCAAACGTCCATGTTTGCATTTTTTTCACTTAACAGCGGCGTCCTACCGCCCCGCCGCTGTGGAGCCACAGAAGGGCGTAATCACCCCGCCCTGCTTATCGTCTTACATCTTGCCATGACCAATTCACCCCACGGCAAGCCAAAGCGATACATTACCCGCCAGTTCCACCGGATGAAGCATTGACCCGCCGATACCGCCAGACCGCCTTCGGCGGCCAAGTGGCTTTGATTCCTGTAATATGCTTTTCTCCAAATACCCACTACCGCTAATTATTACTTTCTCTCTCCTTAGTGAAACATAATCAAGATTCCCAAGAACCCGCCAGTCTTAACAGGCAGGCGGGCGTTTTCTCGAAAAGGCTTTTATCCGCAACGCCATCGGCGCAAGAGCCTTAATGTTTCAAAAGTAAAACATTAGCGCAGGCACTTGCGCCGAGGCGTAGCGATACATCACTTGCTAATCCGCTGGATGAAATATTGACCCGCTGATACCGCCAGACCGCCTTCGGCGGCCAAGCGGCCTTGATTGCTGTAATATGCTTTTCGCCAAATACCTGATACCGCTAGATATTACCTTCACTCCCCCTAGTGAAACATAACCAAGATTCAAAAAACCCGCCAACCTTAACAGGCAGGCGGGCGTTTTCCCGAAAAAATACATTATTGACGCTACGCCCCGACGCAAGAGCCGCTGTAGGTTTATTTACAAGTGGATTATTATTTCAGGCGGCACTTGCGTCGGGCATTGATTGATGATTACCTACCCCTAAAAAATGACAATGACAAACAAATTCACGAATTTCGACACCTTTCTATATCTCCCTTTTATATATCTCTATTATATTTTTTCTATGTCATTTAGTCATAAAAAAGAAATATAAAAGTAATATAACATATTATGAAATAAAGAGCATTATTCTGAAACTAAAAATTGGCTAATTTTATGACAAATCGTTTGTCATTTATGACAAAGCCTTTTGTCATAAACCGCTTAGAAGGTTTGAAGGCCGTTGTTATCTTGCCCTTGCCGGATTTTTTTGCAGGGGGGAGAGCGCACCCCCTATTTTGTCAATTTTAGTAACACCGGATTTTTTTCATGTCAATAATAATTTATTTCCACAAATCAGCGGTTTTTTACAAACATAAAACATAATAAAGCCTACTCCCGCATACTCCTGATATGCGAAAACATGCCAACAAATCTATACCGTGTATTTACCCACAACAAATAAGGGGCGCACGGGGGACGACCTGCAAGGCGTAGATGAGCAAAAGCCAAATTGTTATACATTCATCATAATTATTTTTGAACAACACAAAATAAATTTCCGTCAGGGTCTTCTAATACAATATAATCCTCATCGCCTTCATATCTCCAGTTGTATTTTTTTGCTCCAAGACTGATTAATCTTTCGACTTCATTTTTTTGATCATTTGTATATAAATCAATATGTATCCAGTTCCTTCTATCCCTTCTTTTATTTCGCTTTTGAAACGATAAGTTTGGGCTTGTTTTTACAGGGTCAGTCAATACTGCCCAATCATCCGTCTTAGGCTCTCTTAGGCAATAATTTAGTGCTTTTCTCCAAAATTCAATCATTTTATCAAATTCATAGCAATGAATGACAATAGAACCTATTTTCACTTTAATATCTACTCTCGTTAAAATTCATTTAATTTAAATAAATTTATTATGTCAATATCGTTTTATTTCATTCATGTATATGGCAAATAATTTTATGGTTGTTTACTATGTTTAGAGGGCATATAAGGGCTTTGCGAAGCAAAGACCGCCCACCCAAATGTACCGACATGAGACGTGGGAGCCTTTAGGCGACCTAGCCGAATGTAGACTGCGGCGCTCCTGCGCCGATTCGTAAACAGTTTTGTTAGGCGAAGTGGTGGCAACTATTAAATAATTCTGTAGTTACTGTTTTATAACATTTCTAATTCATAAAAGTTACTTTTTTATTTTACGAGGTTGCTTTTTTTGTAATCTTTTAAGAAGTGCTAACATATCATCATATTCATCAACAGGAATTACTTTTGTTCGATTTTTGTCTTTATTGTGATCAAATATAGGAGATAATTTATCTTTTAGGATTAATAAATAATAACAGGGCAATTCTAAAGTATCTTCACTACCATGCCACTTAAGGATCATATTTAAATCATCAATAATATCCTCTAAATGAGGGTCACTACTACCATATCCAACTAACAAAATAGAATAATTCATAAAAATAGCATTCATAAGTGTTCTGAAACCAGGGTTTTTCTCTTTTATACGTTTATAGTCTTCTTTGGTAAATATAAATTCATCTATAACAATATCAGTGGTATAAATACCATGCATATGAATTATAGCTGATTCGTTTTTGTAAATCGCTTCAGAAATCTCTTTAATATCGTAATGAGAATAGACTCTATTCAATAGTTCATTATACCCTTTGGCCCTCGCTGCTTTTTCCAATAAATCATCATAATTTGTTGTCAAAATATACTTGTAATTTGTTTTTACAATTGCTTCATGATAACTATTACTCTTTTTATTCGCAAATATATCTACCATTTCAGATGTATATGGTTTCATATTTATACCAGCTTTCTTGAAACTGGCTATAATATCACTAAGCGCAGTTGCAGTTCCCACAATATCACGATTTTTGAATTTATTCACATTACTAATTATATCATCAAATTTTTTGGTTTTCTTCTCTTTGCATATTTTTTTACATATCTCTTTATATTTATCAATAAAACCATCCCAAGTTGGAAGTGAAGATGGGGCGGCTACCGATATGCCTGAACCAGCGAAAATACATAATTTTTCTTTTCGTAATAAAGTTAAAAGGTTTTTTTCCGCTTCTTTAATTGTAATGGACCCATCAATACCTTCACTAACTTTAGATTCTATTTCCAAATTGACCTAGGAGCCTGTCGGACTTAGGCTAAATTTAGCTGTTTTTCCGTATAACTTCCCTTGAATAAACAGCACTGCAAATAATATGTAAATTTGCTGGTATGGGAATAGTTTCCCTTTATTATGCTGCCCC
>Ga0268262_10002701_pt1 | contig 20136 bp, 14 predicted proteins | sample TergutNc150P3_FD_190354 | JGI IMG/M metagenome (GOLD analysis project Ga0268262, IMG submission 190354) | Nasutitermes corniger P3 segment gut microbial community from laboratory colony in Florida, USA - Nc150 P3 (SPAdes) (version 2) | ecosystem: Host-associated > Arthropoda: Insects >... | reverse complement strand
TGCCGCGCACAAATGAAATGGCGTACTCCATCACTTGCTGGAAAGGGCCTGGCACCTTGGCCATCCTGCGCCTGACCATAAAAACGAGGACGATGGTGACAAGCGCGGCAAGCACCGATGCGAACAAGTGGTCGTAACGCTCTAGGATGGACAATGGCTGCCCGTGGGCAAAGCCCGGGTCGGCCACGCGCACTAGGTTTAGCAGGTCTGTCAGCAGTGTCGCCAAGTAGGACGCATGATGTTCCATTTTGTTACCTCACGAGTCAGTTGCAAAAATGCAGTCTTGCAGGTTCAGCTGAGCCGCTGGGCAGTGCCGCAGCCAATCCAGAAGCTGCTTTGTCGCGGACAGCGGAGCGCAGATGAAAATGGGGTTTTCAATTACATCTTTCATTTGGTTTCAGCTATCCCCGCTTGCGCGAAAATGGCATAGCACCAGCCTTGCAGCTTCAATCAGGATGGCCGCGACGAATAGCAGCAGGCCGCCCACGAATGGAAGAGCTTCCATAGGGAAGTGCTTAATGATTGCACGTAATGCAAATACAATCAATACCAGTTTTGAGGCACCCAAAACTGCATAGAGCCAGCGACGCCTTATGGATGCAGAAATCATTCCGCTGACCGCCCAAATGTGAAAAAACCAAAGCGACAAACTCAGCAATCCGCCCACAAAAAAAACAATTGATGAAATCACTGATTTTAGGCACCACAAACAAGCACCTATGGGCAAAAGGATCAGTTGGAAGCGCCAGATCCATTTTAGGTGAATGGCCCCGTCGGAGTCGGCCAAAATGGGATCTGTCCCATCTGAATCAGCCATCTGCCGACCCCCTATCGGATTTTTCGCCCTCGCGTGGTTTTTCAGTGCCATCCGCTGGCTGATCGTAATTCATTGAATTATCATATTTTTCAAGTTTTTTTGTGATTTTAAACAGCTCCCAAAAGGCCGTGAGGATGCCCCAGCCCAGGCCAATGAACGCCCCTGCGGCGGGGTGCCCAAACTTGCCCCCGACCCACCGGCCGATGAAGTAGCCCAGTGCGATTGCTATGGGAAAAACCAGGCCAAGCGAGATCAGGTCGCCCCAAAGGGATCTCTCCTTAGCGTCCACGCCGTCGTTTTTCTTTGGCCTAAAAAGCATTTTCCCTCTTGGACAGTTTATGCCAAAAGATGTTTAGCGGCATCACACAATTTCGCCGTTGGCGATTGACTGTTTGAGCGCCTCGGCTATTTCGCCTGGGATTCGCTTGGGCTTTCCCGTCTGGCCACTCATGCAGGCAATACGGACTTTGGCCTCGGCAAGCAGCTCGCCCTGCCGAAGCACTTGGTTTTTCAGCCAAAAGGCCGCGCCGCCGACTTCGTCCAATTCGGTGGTGACATTCAGTAGGTCGTCGTACTTGGCGGGCCTTTTGTACTTGATGTTTAGTTCGCTGACGCTGAACCACACGTCCTGTTGCATCAGCGAGGCCAATTCGATGCCATGCGAGCGCAGAAACTCTGTCCTGCTGCGCTCCAGCCAGCGCAGGTAATTGGCGTAATACACAACTCCGCCGCAGTCGGTGTCTTCGTAATAGACTCTGATCTCCATTGCGTCCTCCAATATTTGGATATGCCCAAAATTGAACCTCTTGCAAAATTATCTTCGCACCCTTTGAAGCCATCTCCGGATATCCGCTCTAATATAGAGGCAGTGAGCGAGGCGAGTACTAGGGGTCTGGGGAGTAAGCGGGGGTTCTGGCCGCATGCGGCCAGGTTCCCTGCTGAATCCCCAGGGAGCATTCAGGAAGGGTTTCCAAGCCACGAGGGGAAACATTCAAGGCCGCTGGACTGCTCTTCCCGAGGGCAAGCGTCGAATGACCTCGCCGCGTGTCCAATCGGCGCGTTTGGACTACTATTTGGCGGCAAGAAAAGATTTTGATAGGTTTTGCAAAAGGCATCATTCTATCCACCCCCGCCCCAGCGCTCTGTCCCCGTCATAAAAGACGGCCGCCTGCCCAGGTGCTATCGCCCTAGCTGGCTCATTGAGGACGACTCTTATCCTGCCATCGGGCGATTCAAGCAAGGTCGCTGGTACTGGTTTCGCTCTGTATCTCACTTGGACTTCACATTCCAGTGGCAATTGCGGGAGGCTGTGGCACGTCCAACTGACTTTGGCAACACAGAAATCTGTGCTGAGCAGATCCTTTTCGTCATTCGTCAGATGCACGTCGCCCGTCTCTGGGTCCAGGCGGCACACCCAAGCCTTTGCGCCCGTGCCCACCTTCACTCCCCGCCGCTGGCCGATGGTGAAACTGTGGATGCCGTCGTGTTCGGCCAGTCTTTTGCCGTTCCAGTCCACGATGTGGCCCCCGATTTGGCCTTTATACTGGTCTTCGCTTTTGCCAAAGCGGGCCTGCAGGGTTTCTGGAAAGGAAAGCCCAGCCTGCAAAAAACATACGTCTTGGCTTTCTTTTGCGCCGGATGCGGGCAGGCCCAGTTCGGCAGCTTTTTCTCGCACCCAAGTTTTTTTTGTGCCACCGAGCGGAAACTCAGTATGCTGCAATTGCTGTTGTGTGAGTCCTGCCAAAAAATACGACTGGTCCTTGTTGCCATCCATGCCCCTCAGTAGCTTTGTTTCGCCTCTTTCTCTGCAAAGTCTCGCGTAGTGGCCCGTGGCAATCGCACAGCAGCCACTTTTTCGTACCCAGTTTAGTAGCGCACCGAACTTGACTCGCTCGTTGCACAGCATGCAAGGGCAGGGCGTGCGCCCAGAACTATATTCATCCCAAGCTGGGCGCAGCACCAGTTTTTCAAAATTGCCAATGAAGTCCACGACGAAGTGCTTGATCCCAAGATGCTCCGCCACCCTGCGGGCGCACTCAGGGGCACTGGCGGCATTCGTACCCAGGCCACTCTGTTCAGAATAAAATTGAAGCGTGGCGCCGATGACTTCCCAGCCCTCTTCTAGCAGCAGCGCGGCGGTGACGGCCGAATCCACGCCCCCGCTAAGCGCGACCGCGATCTTGCCCTTCGTATGAATGGCCATAAATAAAATTTTACGCTCAATCAATTCGTTGGGGGCCGCGATAGATACGCACTTGCCAAGGGAGTGGCTTTTTCTGCCAAAATGCCGTAAAATCAATGCTTTTGGCAGGGCCGTGTATGCACATCCAGGAAATGATATTAAAGCTTCAAAATTATTGGGCCGAGAGGGGCTGTTTATTGGGCCAGCCCTTCGACATCGAAAAGGGCGCAGGGACGATGAACCCCCTGACTTTTTTTGGCGCGCTGGGGCCAAAGCCGTGGAACGTGGGCTACGTGGAGCCAAGCCGTCGCCCCGGCGATGGAAGGTACGGTGAAAACCCATTTAGGCTCTACAAGCATTTGCAGTACCAAGTGATCTTGAAACCAAGCCCGGCCAAAGTTCAGGACATGTACATAGATTCGCTGGAGGCCCTTGGTGTGGACATGGCCAAGCACGACCTGCGCTTTGAAGAGGACAACTGGGAGTCGCCGACGCTCGGCGCCTGGGGCGTTGGGTGGCAGGTAGTGCTGGATGGCATGGAGATTAGCCAATTCACGTACTTCCAGCAAATAGCCGGGGTTGACTGTCGGCCCGTTTCGGCGGAACTCACGTATGGCATAGAGCGAATCTGCATGTTCCTAAATGGCATAGACAACATCTTCGACCTCATCTGGGGCGACATAGTGACCGACCAAGGCACTTTCCCAGTTGACTATGGCAGCGTGCGCCGCAGGGAAGAATATGAATTGAGCGCATACAGCTTTGAGTACGCCGACTTGGAACTGCATAAATATTTATTTAATGCCTACGAAAAAGAAGGCTGGCGGCTGGCGAAAGAATTGGGGCATTACTCTTCAGGCTACGAACAGGCACTCAAAATGAGCCACACATTCAACGTCCTTGACGCAAGGGGGGCCATCAGCACCACCGAGAGGCCAGGGGTGATAAAGCGGGTGCGCGACTTGGCATGCGCCTGCGCCAAGGTCTATTTAGAGTTAGAGGCTTCACATGACTGACACGCAAACATTGTTGCTGGAAATTCACTGCGAAGAGATACCCGCCAGGTTCCTAAAGCCATTGAGTACGGAGTTCGAGGCTGCTTTTTTGTATTTTGCCAAAGAACAGAAACTTGGGGAGCCGAATGTGCAAGCCATATTCAGCCCAAGGAAACTGGCGTGGCGCGTTGAAGGGCTTTTTGTCGCTCAGTCAGATCAAGTCGAAAAGTTAATAGGGCCACCCAAGAGGATGTGTGTAGATGAAATTGGCAAACCTACAGTGCAGGGACAAAAGTTTGCCGAAAAGTGCGGCGTTGATTTTTCCACCCTGCGCTTCGAGCAGCCCGCAGGCAAAAAAGAACCCTGTGCCATTGCTGAAATATTGAAGAAAGGCCGCAGCACAGATTCAATTCTCTCTGAGGTGCTGCCAAAGCTGGTTTCAGCGCTGCACGTTCCCAAGGCCATGCGCTGGGGTTCATCTAACTATGAATTTGTGCGCCCAATACGATCCATATTGTGCATCTTTGGCAAAAAAATAGTGCCTTTCACCATAGACGGTGTTAATAGCGGAAACACAACATGGGGGCACCGCCTATTCCACCGCGTCAATGAAAGTCCGCTTGTTGTTGATTCCCCAGAAAAATATGAGGCCGTGTTGAAGGTGGGCGGTGTCATTGCATCATTTGAAGAGCGCAGGCGGATAATTGAGGGGCAGTTAGAAAAAAAGGCCACAGAAATAGGTGGCAGGCCGGTGGCCGACGAGAATCTGCTGGACACACTTGCGCTGATAGTGGAGTGGCCATCAGTGCTAAAGGGAGCCTTTTCGCCAGAATTCATGGACTTGCCAAAGGAAGTGCTGGTGACAAGCCTCAAAGAACACCAAAAGGCCTTCTGCATAGAAAAGCCAGACGGGTCTGGCCTATTGCCGTATTTCTTGGCGATAGCCAATAGGCCGGATGACCCGCAAGGATTGATCGTTGCCGGCAATGAGTGGGTGCTGAAGGCGCGGCTGTACGACGCGAGATTCTTCTTTGCCGAAGATAGACGCGCACCTTTGTCTAGTTTGGCACCAAAGCTGGAGACCCTGACCTTCCACCGCGAGTTGGGCAGCTATGCAGAAAAAACCCAGCGCATTTCAAACATCGCTCAGGCCTTAGCAAAAAAACTAAAACTGGACATCGGCCATGCACAGACGGCTTCGGAATTGTGCAAAGCAGACCTAGTGACGCTGATGGTCGGCGAATTTCCAGAGTTGCAAGGCACCATGGGCGGCTGCTATCTACAGATGGAGGGAGCGTCAGAGGCAGTTTGGCAGGCCGTGCGCGAGCACTACATGCCCCTTGGCGCAGAAGCCCCATTGCCATCTTCAAGCATCGGCGCGATATTGGCTATCGCCGATAAGTTGGACACACTTTCGGGCTGCTTTGCTATAGGCATGGTGCCATCTGGTTCAAAAGACCCGCTGGCGCTGCGCCGCGCAGGGATGGGTGTTGTCAGGATAATGTGGGAAAAATGCTTTGAAATTTCCATTGATTATTTAGTTGCAATAGGCTTAGAAGCTGTCTCGCAAAAGGCCAAAACGCCCATTGATGAAGCGCGCGGCGCACTGATGGCATTTTTCAAAGACCGCGTGGCGTACCAACTGGAGTTGTCCAGCTTCCCACCGCCAGTCAGAAATTCGGCCATTGCAAGTGGTTGGACTGACTTGAACGACCTAAAGGCCAGATGCGCGGCCATGTCCAAATTCGCACAAGACCAGCGGTTCGAGAGCCTTGGCAGCAGCGCCAAGCGCATAGCGAATATCCTGAAAGATGAAAACATCGCAAACTTGGATAGTGGCTTCAAACCTGACTTGCTGGAACTGGCCGAAGAAAAGACACTGGCCTCGCGCTTGGTTGCCATTGAGGATGCCAAGGACTATGGCGCACTGCTGGCACTGCTGGCCGACCTAGCCCTGCCCCTAGAGGAATTCTTTAACAAGGTAATGGTCAAGTGCGAAGACAAAGCCCTGCGAAACGCTAGGCTGTCCCTGCTGCACAGGCTGAGAAAGGCGTTTATGAAAATTGCGGATTTTGGGCAGTGGCACTGATGATAGGCTTGTTTTGCAAATAAGGATTGCATATGCCACTTTTTAATAAGCGTGTTTTGGATAGAAAGCAAAAAAATGCTTATTGACTTTAAGAAAACTGAAAAAGAATTATATCAGCCCAAGACAACCCCGTCCATCGTTGATGTGCCAGAGATGATTTTTCTAGCGGTTGACGGCAAAGGTGATCCGAATACTTCCGAAGCCTATAAAACGGCATTGGAAATCCTCTATGGATTGTCGTACTCCATAAAAATGAGCAAAATGAGCGGCTCCGTGCCAGAGAGGTACTTCGAGTATGTCGTCCCGCCGCTTGAAGGGCTTTGGTGGTCATCGGACGGCGAGATGGTGAATTATTCGAGCAAGGACAATTTTTTTTGGACTTCGATGATACGACAGCCGGAGTTTGTCACGCCGGAAGTCTTTGAAACCGCCAAAATCGCACTTGTCAAAAAAAAACCGAACTTAAATTTATCGAAAGCACGGCTTGCAAAACTCACTGAGGGCTTATGTGTTCATGTAATGCACATTGGCTCGTATTATGACGAACCCGCCACAATCGCCGCGATGGAACGGTACGCAATCGAAAACGGTTACGCAATCGACATAAACGATACTCGCCGACATCACGAGATTTATCTTTCCGACCCGCGAAAGGTCGCGCTGGAGAAACTAAAAACGGTAATTAGACATCCGGTTAGAAAAATATGAAATTGAACCTCTCCCAACCTGAAATGACTTGGTGCATTACATGATCATCTGGCGTCTCTTCCCACTAGCAATTGTCCTCTTTGCGCTCCTCCGCTTCGTAGTTCCGCTCAAGATTGGGAAGTGGTGGAAGGTGGCTATGGGGGGCCTTGTGCTTGCCATTCCCTTGCAGCGCCTTTTGATCAGCTATTTTTATAGAGGACTGGCACCTAGCGAAACGCCGACATGGGGCATTTTGCTTCAAGGGGTCCTACTTTCGACGGTGGTGCTTTTGGCGGTGTTTGTCATTTTGCGCGACCTTGCTTTAGTCGTCATGTGGGCCTGTCGAAAAAAGATCGCTTGGCTACGAGCTTCGTCCACACGCCTTGCGCTTGGCATGTTTGGGGCGGCACTGCTGCTCTCGTGTTACGGCGCATGGCAGGCGGCGCGTGTACCCAGCGTCCGCCATGTAGAGATAGCCATTCCCAACCTGCCGCCCGAATTGGATGGGTTGGCGATAGTGCAACTGACTGATCTGCACACAACAAAGCTCTTTGACGAAAAATGGATAAGGGCCGTGGTGGAGAAGACCAACGCGCTGAACCCTGACTTGGTGCTTTTGACCGGGGATATAGTCGATGGCAGCCCAATGGCGCGACGGCGCGACGTGGCACCGTTGGCAGGACTCAATGCCAAGCTGGGGGTCTTTGGTGCGCCGGGGAACCACGACAACTTTTCAGGGCAGTCCGACTGGATAGGCATCTTCAAAGAGATGGGGATAACTATCCTGATAAATGAACACGCGGAATTTACCATTGGTGGCTCCACGCTGGTCTTGGCCGGACTTGCGGACAGATCGTATCTGTGGCGCGGGGGACCACCGCCAGACTTAGCAGCCGCCTTAGACGGAATGCCAAAGGGGGCGCCAATAATCCTGATGGCTCACCAGCCACCAGGAGCAAAAGAAAACGCCAAGACCGGAGTAGCCCTGCAACTGTCGGGACACACGCACGGCGGCCAAGTAATCGGACTCAATATGATAGTGAAGGCCGCAAACGATGGCTATGTGTCAGGCCTCTATGACGTTGACGGCACGAAGCTATACGTGTGCAACGGTGCTGGGCTGTGGACCGGCCTACCCGTCAGGCTGGGCGTACCATCGGAAATAGCGCACATAGTACTGAGGGTTCCAAAAATTGCGGAGTAACAGAGAGTCGCACTAGTACTTGATCCCCGATCTCTGGCCCCTACTTCTAATTTTTCGTCTTGAAGTTCTTCCCAATCCAGCCTTTTGCCAGCAGTAGCAGGGCAGGGGTGACTATGGCGATCAGGCCAAAGAGCAGCCACATTGATCCGGTGGATTTAGGGCCGTCTGCGGGACACCACTTTGAGAGTGCTATGCCCGAATAGAGGGGGACCAGCATCTTGGTGAGGAACCAAGGAAGCTGGGCCACTCCCATGTAGGCCCCAGTCCTGCCCTCTGGGGCTATCTCGGCGGCGTACTGCAAAAATCTGGGCTGCCACATGGCCTCGCCAACGGAGAGGACTAAGATGTAGCCAAAAAGCCCAAGCACGGTTGGACCAACGGAAAGGAGGAAGGCCGAGCAAGCCATGATGGCCGTTCCCATGATCATCATGTTATAGACCTTGGCCTTGCTACTCAGTGCGGCGACAATTGGGCAAAGGATGAATATCAAAAGGCAGTTTAGGCTAGTCGCCGTTTCAAAATTTTTTCCTATCCAGCCATCCGAGTAGGCCCTGGCCACATATTGGGGCATTATCAGCCAAACGTATGCAAATAGGGTCTGGACGGGGATCAGGCTGAAAATGAAAAGGGTGAACTTAGGGTCTGCCAGCGGGTGATTTTTTAGCCAGTGCCAAAGTTTTGCAAAGCTTGACGCTTGAACGTTGACTCTTTGTGCATCTTGATTTTGTGGCCCCGCTGCGTGTTCTTTTGCAGGCCCTGCCGTTGGTTCCGATCCTTTCTTTTCCACCAATGCACTTTCGAGAGTTTTTCTAGACAGCAGCGAAAATAGTGCGGCTATCCCAAATAGAGAGATGATGGCGTAAAACCCAAACGCGCCAGGAATGCCGAAAGCTCTTCGCACAGGGCTCATGAAGGTGGGCAACCATCCGCCCATATTGTTGACTGCGTAAAGCATCGCAAAAGCCATCCCCGATGTGGCGGCCGTTGTCACTATGCGCGTGCCTGCATAGACGGCTGGCTGGTACATGCCAAAGCCGATCACTATGAACAAAATTCCCAAGGTGGCCACAAGGTTCAGTGGGGAGAGCAGTGAACCAGCTTCCAACCCGAGAGATGGAGATAGGCTTAACACGACGCGTCCCAGCAGCATCAGGCAGAGAGCGGCCAGCAAGGTACGGCGCAGCCCCCACTTGTCAACGCGGCTTCCAAAAAATAGCATGGAAAAGGTTATCCCCGAGGTCATCACCCCAACCATCCACCCTGCTCGCTGGTCGCTCAGCCGCACATATTCATTGAAGAACATTGCCAGGTAGGCCAATGTGCCAAAGTAGGCAAAACCCTCTATCAAATATGTGAGGTTGAGGGCCCATAGCGCCCTTGGAGCCCTCACGAGGTCAATGAAGGGCTGGACGATCTCCTGCATGGGAGATTTGGTTGGGGAATTTTCTGATGCTTCGCTTGTCATGGCCGGAACCCCTTTCAGAAACAAGTTATATCTTGCAAAACTATCCTAGCACTTATCAGAGCCATCCCCCAAGCATCGGTGACTACATCGAAGCAACCCCCATACATCCGCCCACCCATCGAAGCCATGCCCATATACCCGCCCCTACATAGGGCAGTAGGCGAAGCGAGTACCGGGGGTCTGGGGGGTAACGAGGGGAACCCCGCAACATCGCGCTAATGGCAACACCAGATGCGGGGCTGCCCCGAGTGGACCCCCCAGTATAGCATCCGGGCGGTCTCCACGACCCGGCGCTAAATGAAGCAAGTTGCCGGGCCATCAGCCCGAGCACGAAAGATATGTGCCTAGGCGAAAGACCTCGCCGCGTGACCCAATTAGTAGCCGCATCAATATAGAATCAATGCTCAATGCTGATTTTATTTGAAGTTAGAATGATATAATTTTCCTACAGGAGAATGACATGCCCGACTTCTACGTCCACTCACTTGTTCGTTGGTTCCACTTTATTTTTTTGGTAATCGCGGGGGGCAGTATGCCCGTGTGCCTTATGTTGTCTGGCTTCGAGGATACGCACGAGGAAGTCAGGGGGCTTGCCGCTGGAGTCTGGAAGAAGCTGACCATCTGGGGAATGCGCTTCGCCGTCCTCTGTGGCATCATATTGTACGCGATGGCGTGTGTCTATGGGGAAAAGCCCTATTTCCAGCCACACCTGATTTACAAGCTTGTAATCGTTATCGTGCTGGTGGTGCTATGCGAAAATGCCCCCAAGTCGCTTATCAACGGCAAGAGGGGCTACGCAATGCTGGCGCTGATGCTCTTCATCCTTACTTCTTTCATAGCGTCCACGAAGCTTTTCCAAAACCAGGACAAATTGCCGGATGCCGCACCCATCGAGGCCCCCGCAGTGCCAGAAATCGTTCCTCTTGCGTCCCCCACTACGCCTGAATGACATGATTCTCTTTCCCGCCAAGGCCGATAGGACAAAAAACATGTACAGTGCAGCTTTTTTTTTGATGGCCTCATCTTGCCTGCTGGCCCAGACTTGGCCCAAAACCATCGTTGAAGCATCTAACTATGAGCGCACGGCCACCGTAGCGGATATTAAATCCTACATGTCAGAGCTGACGAAGGCCGCCCCAGCCTTGGTGCCATACCAGCCCCCAAACGCGCCGACTGCAACCGAGACGGGCAAGCCCCTCTTGGCTTGGAGGCTGCCCGCCACTGGGCCGAACCCGATAAAGGTTTACATAAACGCCAACATCCACCCCGGCGAAGTGGAAGGCAAGGAGGCCATGCTCTCTGTGATGAGGGAAATCCTGCAAGGCAAGCACCCAGAAATTAGAAAGAACATTGAAATAGTCGTCTGCCCCGCCTATAACGCAGATGGGACGGACGCGCTGAACCCCGCATTCCGCACCCACCAACCGAACCCCAAGAGCGGCGTCGGCCCTCGTGAAAACGCCTTTGGCCTAGACCTCAACAGAGATTTAATGAAAGCCGCCGCTGCAAACACAAAGTGGATGCTGGCCATGTACAGGGACTACGACCCAGACTGCACCATAGACCTGCACTCCACCAATGGAAGCCGCCACGGGTTTTTCATTACCCACGCCCCGGCATGCGCGACGGGCGGCGACGTTGAGCTTGGTAATTTCAACAGAAAGATGCTGGTAGAAATTCGAGAAAGCCTAAAGGCAAAGGGACTGCCCACCTACGACTATGGCAATTTCCGCATGGACAGCGAACGCCGCGAACCCATTGCCTGGGAGACCGAAGCACTTGGGCAAAACATAGCCAGCAACTACCCGATCATGGAGAACAGGCTTGGAGTGCTAGTGGAGACGCTAGTTTATCGGGCGTACGAGGAGAGGGTGGAAGACAACGTGAAATTTATCTTTGAGACACTGGAATGGATGGCAAAAAATAAAGCCCAAGTGCAGCGGGAGCGCAAGCAGGCAATTGACAGGTGGGCAGAGATGTGCGCCAAGGGAAATATCCAACTGCCACTAAAGGCAAAGGCTGTCCAGACAGAAGCGTATTCCTTTGAGTCCTTTGAATTTGCGCGGGATGCCCAAAATAGGCCGCTGAGGAACGAAAAGGGCAGGTACGTTGGTGAAAGGACCAATAAGCAATACACTCTCCCCAGTTTTGTCACTTACGAATGGATGGACTATGTTCCGGCGCCTCAAGGCTACTTGGTCGATAGGGTCTTTGCAGACAAGGTGCTTCCCCTGCTAGAGGCGCATGGCGTGCGTGCGCTGCCAGGCTCGCGGCGCCCGAAAAATGAAGCACTGCTTTATTTCCATGAAACGGAGAGGAATGTGGCGCAAGGGGCTTACCAAGGGGTGATCACCCTATCATTGGGTGGGGTTTGGAAACCGGAACTGCCACCTAAAAGGACGGCCTATGCTTGGGAGCCGGAGGACCTGGACAACGCGCTATATGTTCCCATTGACCAGCCGATGGGCAAACTGGCGTTCTATCTATTAGACCCAAGGGCCCCAGACGGGCTGGTGTTTTGGGGGTTTTTCCACGCTAGCTATATGCGCGGGCCGGGCATGTGGGGCGAAGGCCCTAGACAGCCCATACTGGCGGTTGGCATCAAGGCCGCAGGCCAGCCAATAGATGCCAATACAAAGCGCGTACCCCAAATAGAGGAATATTAAATACACAAACATTGCCAATGATTATGGGTCAAAGCTTCTAGGGTTAGTTTTTTGGCTGCCGCCGGCTTTTGCTTGCGCGCCGAACGACAAAGCTACCAAGCTCCAACCAAAACACTAAATGGGACAGGATATGGCCACAGCAACTAGAGTTTCAGAACGGACAAACCCAAAGAAGAGTTCAGCCAAGACGATAACCATCGTTGCTGGCGTGGCTATTGCAGTGCTGGCCCTATATTGGGTCTTTGGTCGCAGCGGCAAGCAGGCAGCGGACCCAAGGGGCGGCGGGCGCACTATACCCATTGTTGCCGCCAAGGCGACGCTCGGCGATCTGCCCGTGGTCATCTCAGCCGTAGGCACCGTGACCCCAACCGAAGTGGTCACAGTCAAAACAAGGGTGAGCGGCCACATACAGTCCATCTTGTTCAAAGAGGGCCAAATGGTCAAAGAGGGTGACCTGCTGGTCGAGATAGACCCCCGCCCGTACCAAGTGCAGCTTATGCAGGCCGAAGGCAATAGGGCAAAGAATCGCGCCGCACTCCACAACGCAAAACTTGACCTTGAAAGGTACAAAAGCTTATTTGAGAAAGGTGTCGTCTCAAGCCAGCAATTGGACACCCACACCGCCGCAGTGGAGCAGCTGGAGGCGGCGCTGATGAGCGACGAGGGTTCGGTCGAGAGTTCCAAGCTCAATTTGACCTACTGCCGGATCACTGCCCCCATATCGGGTCGCGTGGGGCTCCGCAATGTTGACCCCGGCAACTTGGTCAGCACCAATGACCCAAATGGGATCGTCGTCATCACGCCCCTTTCTCCCATTCACATTGTGTTTGCGATAGCCGGCGACTCGATCAGCAAAGTCTATTCCCCGCACGAATCCCAGAGGCTGAACGTAGAGGCCTGGGACAAGGACCTTACCAAAAAATTGGCCACGGGGAAGGTGTATGCGCTCGACAACCAGGTTGACCTAGCCACGGGAACGCTAAAAATTAAAGCCCTGTACGAAAACAGCGACCACTCCCTGTTCCCAAACCAATTTGTCAACGTCAGGCTCTTTGTTGACACCCTCCGCAACGTCATATTGGTCCCCAGCGCGTCCATCCAGAGGGGCATACAAGGGGACTATGTGTACGTGGTGAAAGAAGATTCAACCGTTGAACTGAGGGTGGTGGGAATATTGGCCGCCCAGGGCGACGTAACGGCCCTCAACAAGGGGCTCCAGGCAGGAGAAACTGTCGTCACTGACGGCATAGAGAGGCTGCGCCCAGGTGCCAAGGTTACCATACCAGGCGCAGAGCCGCCACAGGGAGGGCCACCGCAAGGCGGCCGTGGAGCCAAAGAAGCCCAAGGTGTCCCTGGTCCTAATGGTGCTAAAGGCCCCAGTGGGGGGGGCGCACCGGCTGGCAATAATCAAGGGCAAAGGCAGGGGCGGACAGGCTCATGAATCCATCCAAGCCTTTCATCGTCCGGCCAATCGCTACGTCTCTATTGATGGCCGGGCTACTGCTGATAGGCGGCTTCGCCTTTCGCTTTTTGCCCGTCTCTGCACTGCCGCAGGTTGACTATCCCACGATACAGATAGCCACATTTTACCCAGGGGCCAGCCCGGACGTAGTGGCCTCGGCCATCACCGCCCCGCTGGAGAGGCAGTTTGGGCAGCTGCCGGGGCTCAATAGGATGTACTCCGCAAGCACGGGCGGATCTTCGCTCATCACCTTGCAGTTTGACCTTAACCTTGATATAGACATCGCCGTCCAGCAGGTGCAGGCCTCGATGAACGCGGCTGGAACATTCCTCCCCGCCAACCTCCCCAATCCGCCTATATACAGCAAGTCCAATCCCGCCGACGCGCCAATCATAAGTTTGGGAATCAGTTCGGTGTCCTTGCCCCTGACAAAAGTTCAGGATATGGCCGACACCAGGCTGGCCCAAAAGATCAGCCAACTGCCGGGCGTGGGCCTGGTCAGCCTAAGCGGTGGGCAAAAGCCTGCGGTGCGAATTCAGGCAAACCCCAAACAGTTGTCTTCATACGGCCTGACGATGGCCGACATACGCCAGGCTGTGACATTGAGCAACGTGAACCAGGCCAAGGGTAATTTTGACGGGCAGCGCCAAGCATTCTCCATTGGGGCAAACGACCAACTGTTGAGCAGCGAACAATACCAGTCTGTCATCGTCGCCTACAAAAACGATTCACCTGTCTATTTGTCTGACGTGGCCACAATAATAGACGGCGCAGAAAACGTAAAGCAGGCCGCTTGGATGAATGACACCCCAGCGGTGATACTCAATATCCAGCGGCAACCTGGCGCAAACATAATAGCCGTGGTTGACCGCGTCAAACGGCTTCTGCCGCAGTTGACGGCATCTCTGCCCTCGTCGGTGGAGGTCGAAATCCTAACCGACAGAACGACTACCATCCGCGCCTCCGTAAGGGACGTCGAATTTGAATTGATGCTCTGCATCGCGCTAGTGGTGATGGTTATTTTCGTGTTCTTGAGAACCCTTTCGGCAACGGTGATCCCAAGCGTCGCGGTTCCACTGTCCATCGTGGGTACCTTTGCGGCCATGTACGCCCTTGGATTCAGCCTTAACAACCTGACCTTGATGGCCTTGACCATCAGCACTGGCTTCGTGGTGGACGACGCCATAGTGATGATCGAAAACATCATGAGGTACATCGAAGAGGGCGAAAACCCGCTGCGGGCCGCGCTCAAAGGTTCTGAGCAAATAGCCTTTACTATCATCAGCCTAACCGTCTCGCTGATAGCCGTGCTGATACCGCTGCTATTCATGGGCGACGTGGTGGGGCGGCTGTTTAGAGAGTTTGCAATCACCCTCAGCATCACGATTTTGGTTTCTGCTTTCGTCTCGCTGACGCTGACACCCATGATGTGCGCCAAACTATTGAAGCACAAGAAGCCCGATGAGCAAAATAAGTTCTATCGTGCCTCAGAAAAGGTGTTCCAGAGCATCATTGATTTTTATGGGCGCACGCTGCAATGGGCGCTGGGGCGCCAGCCGACCATCTTGATTGTCGCCATCGCCACCTTCCTTTGCACCATCCTTTTGTACATTGTCGTCCCAAAGGGTTTTTTCCCCGTTCAGGACACTGGTGTCATCGTCGGCATCACCGAGGCCCCGGAGTGGGTTTCCTTCGATACCATGTCCGAGCGCCAGCAAGCTCTAGCGGCCGTGATCCTCAAAGACCCTGCGGTGGAGAGCCTTTCTAGCTTCATCGGCGTTGATGGCACCAATACCACGCTCAACAGTGGGCGAATACAAATAAACCTAAAGCCCCTCGCCGAGCGCCGCACAGGGGCCACTCAAATCATCCACAGAATACAGTCTGACGTTTCCAGCGTCCGCGGCATTCAGTTGTTCATGCAACCAGTGCAGGATTTAACTGTGGAAGACAAAATTAGCCGCAACCAATACCAGTTCGTGCTAGAGGACGCCGATCCCGCCGAATTGGCAAAATACGTACCCATGCTGGTGGAGAAATTGCAGCAGTTGCCGATGTTGAGGGATGTCGCCAGCGACCTGCAGAACAATGGCCTACAGGTGAAGGTCATAATAGATCGCACTGCGGCCAGCAGGTTAGGGATAACTCCCCAGATACTTGACGACGCGCTATACGACGCATTCGGTCAGCGCCAGATATCAACTATGTTCACTCAGATGAACCAGTACAGGGTTGTTTTAGAGGCCCTGCCAGGCATGTTGAACAAGCCGGAAGACTTGCTTGGCCTGTACGTCAGGTCCAACCAGGGAGCCATCGTCCCATTGAGTGCGTTCACTAGGATAGAAACTGGTCCTGCCCCTCTAGCCATTTTTCACCAAGACCAGTTCCAGTGCGCCACTGTTTCATTCAACTTGGCCCCTGGGGCTTCCTTGGGCGCTGCGGTGAACGCCATCCGCGAGGCGTTTGACGTAATAAACGCGCCTACAAGCCTAAAGGGTTCATTTGAAGGCACGGCGCAAGCCTTTGGCTCCGCACTCGCCAACACTCCTTGGCTGATCCTGGCCGCAATAATAACCGTCTATATTCTCCTTGGCGTCCTGTACGAGAGCTACATACACCCGATAACGATTCTTTCGACGTTGCCTTCCGCCGGCGTGGGTGCGCTGCTATCGCTGATGATCTGCCGCACGGATTTCACCATCATAGCTCTCATCGGAATCATACTCTTGATTGGCATAGTGGCAAAGAACGCGATCATGATGATTGACTTCGCGCTGGAGGCCGAGCGCAAAGAGGGGCTGGAGCCAGAAAACGCCATTTACCAAGCGGCCATCTTGAGGTTCCGCCCCATCATCATGACCACGATGGCCGCGCTGCTGGGCGGCCTGCCATTGGCCCTGAGCTCTGGCGTGGGGTCTGAATTGAGGCGGCCCTTGGGCATCGCAATCGTTGGCGGCCTCATATTCAGCCAAATCCTGACACTCTACACAACGCCCGTAATTTATTTGTACTTTGACCGCTTGGCGATAAGGCTGCGCGGCAAAGTGGACGAGCAGGATGATTTGGGCGACGAGGAAGGGCGCGGGATGGGCGCGACCGAGCCGCACTCCCTGCGCTCTAGGGAGGGGATGTGAGTTTTTCATCCCTTTTCATCAATCGCCCTGTTGCCACCACGCTGCTACTTGCCGCCGTTGCGCTTGGCGGTGGCATCGCCTATAGATTCTTGCCTGTGGCTCCGCTGCCCCAGGTTGACTTTCCGACTATCCAAGTTTTTTCGGGCCTTCCAGGTGCCAGCCCTGAGACGATGGCCTCATCCGTCGCCACGCCGCTGGAGAGACAATTTGGGCGCATAGCGGGCATCACCGAGATGACCAGCCGCAGTTCGCTTGGGTCAACAAATGTCACGCTGCAATTTGACCTAGACCGCGACATTGACGCAGCAGGGCGCGAAGTCCAGGCCGCTATCAACGCCGCGAGAAGCCAGCTGCCGGCAAACCTGCCAAGCAACCCAGGCTATCGGAAGTCGAACCCCGCAGATTCTCCGATTATGATGTTCCTGCTTACCTCCAGCGTCGTGCCAAGGACAGAGATGTACGACGTCGCCAGCAACATCCTTCAACAAAAATTGTCTCAAGTCCCAGGAGTCGGGCAAGTCTATGTGATGGGCGGGGCAATGCCCGCCGTCAGGGTGGACGTCAATCCAAATATCTTGAACGCATACGGCCTCTCCCTCACCGATGCGCGGACGGCCATTTCGATGTCAAACGTCAATAGGCCGACCGGCGACATTTCCGACCGGAACTCCACTTGGTCCATCAATGTGACAGACCAAATCTATAAGGCGGAGGATTACGGAAATATCATCGTGCGCTACCAAAATGGTGCTGCGCTGCGCCTGAACCAAGTGGCGTCCGTCACGGATTCTGTCCAAGACTTGAGGAACATCGGCCTGACCGAAAATGGCCCGGCCATTTCTGTTGTCGTGTTTAGGCAGCCAGCGGCAAACATAATCGACACGGTGGAGAGAATAAGGGCGATGATGCCAGACTTGCAGGCACTTCTGCCCCCTACAGTGGATTTGACCATTTTTATGGATTCCACGCGCACCATAAGGGCCTCGGTCGCGGACGTGCAGCGCACCCTTTTGATCTCTATCACCTTGGTCATAATCGTCGTCTTTGTTTTTTTAAGGAGCTGGCGTTCCACCTTGGTTCCGGCCATAGTTGTGCCAACGGTTCTCATTGGGACATTTGGAGTGATGTACCTGGCTGGTTACAGCATCGACAACCTCTCATTGATGGCCCTGACCATAGCCACTGTCTTTGTGGTGGACGATGCCATTGTGGTGATTGAGAACATCACCAGACACATAGAAAATGGCATGTCGCCCATGAAGGCAGCCCTCTATGGAGCCAAAGAGATTGGTTCGACTATGGTTTCAATCGGCATTTCGCTGGTGGCCGTGTTCATCCCAATATTGCTCATGGGTGGCATAGTGGGCCGCCTATTTAGGGAATTTGCCGTCGTGCTATCTGTGGCGATACTCATATCCATGACGTTTTCCCTGAGTGCCACCCCCATGCTGTGTTCCAAGCTGTTGCGCCGAAAAAAGAGAGACGACGCCGGAAGGGCCTCAAGTTTCACCGAGTCTCTTTTGAGAAAGTTCAAAGGCAGATACGAGCGATCCTTGGCCTGGGTGTTTCGCCACCAAGGCTTGACGATCTCGGTCACGCTTCTCGCAATGGTGGCGTCCGTTGGGCTTTATATCTATGTTCCCAAAGGGTTCTTTCCGCAGCAGGACACAGGGAGGCTACAGGGAAACATACAGGCGTCGCAGGACATCAGCTTTGCCGCCTTGGCAGCCATGCTTCCGAAATATGTTGACCTAATTGCCGCCGACCCTGCTGTCGAGCACGTCTCTGTCACCGCCGGAACGGGCAACCAGGGCAGGGTGACCATAGCGCTGAAGCCCAAAAACGAAAGGGACGCATCCGCCGACCAAGTGATAGCTAGGCTGAGGGCCAAGGCGGCTCCTCTCGCTGGGGCCAGCATGTTTTTGCAAAGCGTCCAGGACATCAGGGTGGGAGGCCGCATGGGCGGCGGGGCTCTGTACCAATATACCCTCCAGGGCGACGACGCGAATGAGCTATTTGACTGGACCCCAAGGCTGGAGGCGCATTTCAGAACTCTCCCCGAATTGACGGATGTAAACACTGACCAACAGAACAGGGGCCTGCAAGCAAACATAGTGATTGACCGAAAAACTGCCGCCAGGCTTGGCGTGTCGCCCCAATCCATTGATGCCACGCTGTACGACGCATTCGGCCAGCGTTATGTTTCCACCATGTACATGGCCCTCAACCAATATCGTGTCGTGATGACGGTAGAGCCAAAGTATAGGGAGACGCCGCTGGGGCTGGACCTAATAAAAGTCCGTTCGACAAATGGCTCCTTGGTTCCCTTGAGCGCCTTTGCCAAATTGGAGATCAACAATACAGCACTGTCCATCAGCCATCAAGGAACCTTGCCCGCCACCACCATCTCTTTTAACCTCGCTCCTGGCTATGCGCTGGGCGACGCAGTCAGCGCGATCCAAAAAGCGCAGGATGAAATAATGATGCCTGGCTCAATCAGGGGTACATTCATGGGTACGGCCAGGGCATTCCAAGATTCGCTTGCCAACCAGCCATTCCTCATAGCCGCTGCGCTTCTCACGGTTTACATCGTTCTTGGCATGCTGTACGAAAGCCTCATCCATCCGCTGACCATCTTGTCCGCGCTGCCCTCTGCGGGCGTGGGTGCGCTGCTGGCACTGATTATATTTAAGACCGAACTCAGTGTCATTGCCCTCATTGGCATCATCTTGCTCATCGGAATAGTCAAGAAAAACGCCATATTGATGGTTGACTTTGCACTCGCCGCCGAGAGGGGTGAACAAAGGTCGCCCGAACAGGCCATATTCAATGCCGCGCTGTTGCGCTTCCGCCCAATCATCATGACGACAACCGCCGCCCTGCTCGGCGGGCTGCCTCTCGCCCTTGGGCAGGGTACGGGTTCGGAGTTCCGCCGCCCGATGGGGCTGGCCATCGTCGGCGGCCTGCTGATCAGCCAACTGCTGACGCTCTACACCACTCCAGTCGTGTTTCTCTACATGTCCAGGCTAAAGGCTAGGTGGGCCAGGGCGCATCGCAAATCTCCGGAATTAGAGAGTGGCCAGGGGCATGTTTCGGCTACGTAGGATGGATTCCTCATAACTCCCTAGGTAAGCCCCAGGCTCTGCCTGGGGACTCACAGAGTTTGACAATTACGGGAACACAAGTAAGCCTCCTATTGGTGAACCGATCAAAGTTCTGAAGATAGGAGGCTATAGTCAATTAACTTGGAAAGCTTCATGGAGAGCCTCATCGAAAGAAGAGAACAGGGGCAGGGTTTTTCGCAGGCACCCTTTGAGCCAGGCCCAGAAATGCTCTATCGGGTTCAGCTCGGGGGAGTACGGCGGCAGGAAGAGCACCCTGTGCCCCGCCCTCTCCGCAAGCGCATGCAGGCGGCCCTTGCGGTGGAACGAGGCG
>Ga0268262_10002700_pt1 | contig 20138 bp, 18 predicted proteins | sample TergutNc150P3_FD_190354 | JGI IMG/M metagenome (GOLD analysis project Ga0268262, IMG submission 190354) | Nasutitermes corniger P3 segment gut microbial community from laboratory colony in Florida, USA - Nc150 P3 (SPAdes) (version 2) | ecosystem: Host-associated > Arthropoda: Insects >... | reverse complement strand
GATAGGCAGGGGCGCAATTATCAAAGGCGCGATTATCGACAAAAACGTCTGCGTAGGCGAAGAATGCAGAATCGGCGTAGACGACATAAAACGCACAGACGGCAATTACGGGCATTACTATATCGTAGACGGGATTATTGTAATTCCTAAGAATACTATTCTGTATCCGGGTACTGTTATTTAGCTCCCTTCATCGCTTCGACAAGCTCAGCGACCAAATGACACAGCCTGTCGAAGCGTCCAAACGCTGAATCAAGCAAAAACTTCTTCTACTCTTGATTTTGCCGTTACCTTAATCTTCCCCTTCTTCACGCCCGCAATAAAAACCGTCCCGTCTCCCCAGTTTTCTTCCAACATGAGTTGTGACAACGGCGCTTCAAGCTCTTTTTGAATTGTGCGGCGCAACGGTCTTCCGCCGAATTTGGGATCCCAGCCTTTTTCCACAAGAATGCGTTTTGCGGCGGGAGTTATCTCTATGCTGAAATTACGCTCGGCAAGACGCGCGGAAAGCTCTTTAAATTCAATGTCAAAAATTGAATTAATTTGTTTTTGCGTAAGCGGATTAAAAACTACAATTTCATCTATTCTGTTTAAGAATTCAGGGTTAAAAATACGGCGAAGCTCCGACATTGAGGCTGATTCAATTTCGGAAGCGCTCATTATGCCGGAACCCGATGTAAACCCAAGCGTTGACTCCCTTGAAATCTCCCTCGCGCCGGCGTTGCTTGTCATAATTATAACGGTATTGCGGAAGTTTACGGTATGACCAAGATTGTCTCTTAATTCCCCTTCTTCCAAAACCTGCAGCAAAATATTAAAAATATCGCGGTGGGCTTTTTCTATCTCGTCAAATAAAATTACGCGGTAGGGGTTGCGTCTTATTTTCTCGGTTAACATTCCCCCTTCTTCATAACCGATGTATCCGGGGGGCGCTCCGACAAGACGGGAAGCGTTGTGCTTTTCCATATAGTCCGACATATCGATTCTTACAAGGGCTTCTTCATTGGCGAATAAATATTTGGCAAGTTTTCTAGCGAGCAGGGTTTTTCCGACGCCTGTAGGACCAAGGAAGATAAAAGAGCCCATCGGGCGCTTGGGAGAAGATACACCCGTCATGGAGCGTCTTATCGCGTTTGCGACGCGCTTTATCGCGTCGTCCTGACCCATTACGTTTTTATGCAGTTCGTCTTCGATATAAAGCAGACGCTGCGACTCTTGTTCCTCAAGGTGCATTACGGGAATTCCCGTCGCGTCCGTTACAACTTTGCGCACGTCGTTTTCCGTTACCAACGGCCATTCGTTTTTTGACGCTCTTTCCCATGAAGCGTGTATTTCTTCAAGCCGCGCTTTTAAAATGCGGACTCTGTCGCGTAATTCGGCGGCATGTTCGTAATCCTGCGCGCTTACATAGGCTGTCTTTTCTTCGCACAATTTGGCGATCTCGTCTTCAAGCCCGTTGATCTCCTGCGGCTGTTCGCGGTTTTCCAGTTTCCTGAAAGCCGCCGCTTCGTCGATAATATCAATCGCCTTATCCGGCATGAATTTATCCGTGATGTAGCGCTGAGCCAGTTTCGCGGCAAGCGGGATCGCCTCCTGCGCGTATCTTACCTGGTGATGTTCTTCATATTTCTTTTGAATACCGAATAAGATATTTACGGTATCGTCAAAGGAAGGCTCATTTACAATTACAGACTGGAAACGCCTTTCAAGGGCTGCGTCTTTCTCAAAATGTTTGCGGTATTCGGCAAGCGTCGTCGCGCCGATACAGCGAATCTCGCCGCGCGAAAGACCGGGTTTAAGCATATTCGCCGCGTCAAGAGTTCCCTCCGCGCCGCCGGCCCCGATTATCGAATGTATTTCGTCTATGAAAAGGATAATATTTCCCGCCTGGCTTACTTCGCGTACAATCTTCTTTATTCGCTCCTCAAACTCGCCGCGGTACTTTGTTCCCGCCACAACAAGCCCCATATCCAGACATAAAATGCGTTTACCGCAAAGCGCGTCGGGAACAGCTTCGCTAACCAAAAGCTGGGCAAGTCCTTCTACAATAGCGGTCTTGCCTACGCCGGGTTCGCCCACAAGGATAGGGTTGTTCTTTGTACGGCGCGCCAAAATACGGACGGCGCGGTTAATCTCCGCCTTTCTGCCGACAACAGGGTCGATTTTTCCGGCTCTCGCAAGCGCCGTAAGATCGCGGGAAAACGCGTCCAATACCGGAGTAAGCACCGGAAAGGGAACGGGCTTTACTCTCGGCTGGCGTTCCGTCCCCGCGCTCGCTCTGTGGTGTACCGCTGTTCTTTCTTTATTTACATAATACGGCTGGAATCTCTCTACAGGCACATAATCGTCGCTTCTCGCCGACGGCTGGTTAAACGTAGTCTGGATTATCACCCTCATCATGTCGGTATCGACGGCGCGCTGATTCAAATAAACCTGTACGCTTGAATTCTGTTCTTTCATCGCGGCAAAAAGCAGATGTTCCGTTCCCAGAAAATCACTGCCCATCGCCCTTGCTTCTTCCGTAGCGGTATCAAGCATATTTTTAGTGCGCTTGGAGGGCGGCACTTCTCCTTTCACAATAAGACCCGGTATGCGCGGGATTGAGCCTTCAAGAATATGCCTGAATTCGGGAATATCAATACGCAGGAACATGAGCGCCTTGCAGGCGGTTCCGCCGCCTTCTTTAAGCATGGCGACAATGATATGTTCCGGCAAAAGCTGATCGGAATTATAACGCTTCGCTTCTTCCTGGGCATTTATAGAAAGAAGCCTCTGAACCCTATTTGTTAGTCCTTTAAACACAAATGCTCCTTATTTAATTATACTGGTTTTTTGTGAATTTTCAACGGAAAGAATCAAGTTTGATACTGTCGCCTTCTTTCACTCCGGCGCGTAAAAACCAGCCCTGAGGCGCTTCAAGGGCATAGCGGACGGAACGGCTTGAAAATACGGAATTGGTATCAAGGGGGTACATATCTTTTATATCGATTATTTTGCCGTTACCGGCAATAAACGCTATGGAAAGCGGAACGTAGGTATTTTTCATCCAGAATGACATTACTTCGTCTTTGTCAAAAATAAAAAGCATACCGTTTCCGTCCTTCAAACTTTTACGGTACATTAACCCCTTACTGCGTTCTTCCGGGGATACGGCGAGTTCCGCTTTTACAACGGCTATTACCTGTCCGCCCCTTTCAATTTCAATTTTCTTAACAGGCAGTTTTTCAGATTTACAAGCAGCAGATGAAAAACATAAAATAAAAAGCATTATGCCAAAAAGCGCTATTTTCTTTTTAGAATTCATTTATAAAATCCTGACGCAGTTTGACATGCCCCGATTCAATCAATCCTGATTCATTTACAATATCGTTAAAAACTACTCTGTCTATGTATTTAACCGTAAGCGGGCGTTCTATCGCCACTCTTATGTCGTCCGTTTCCCAGACCGCGACGCTTGGGTCAAGGTATGATGGTTGTCCGTACTTTTGCACAAACTGGGTAAATATCGAATAGTGGTCTATTACTTCCGTATTAAGGCTGAACGCCATTATAAAAACTTTGCCGTCCCTTAACTGGAAAAACGCCCGCTTTATAAACGACAACCCCGTTGTTTCCACAAGGCTCTGATCTCTTGCCGGCAGAAAAGAAACGTCCCTGTCCCCTTTGAACTGAAAAAGATCGTCTTTTAAAAGACCGTCCTTTAACTCATCAAGCCCCATTCCCAGTGACAACTGCCGGAACTGTTTAGGAAGATCGTTCCCGCCTGAGTCCGCCGCGTCTTTCGATTTATCCTGCGCGGAGACAGGAAGGAGCGGAAAAGAGAGTAAAAGGGCAAAAATTATCGTTTTTATGTTCATTACCTTAATTATCGGATATTTTTGACGGAAAGACTATATAGAAAGAAGGTAGAATTTTACCACGAAAGGAGATTATGCGATTGGTTTATTTCCCATGCGGGATCTTTCCAACTGCTGCATTTTGTGGAAATATGAGTTTTGGCGCGGGATTTCACCTAAATCTTTAATCAGCAATTTTTCGTTTACTATCTGGAAAACATGGTTTTCCATCAATTTTTTCCCGTATATCGAGGCGTCTCCGGGGGACAGCCCTACCATATTGCCAAGCTCTTTTAAACCGAAGTCAAACGAATAATTTGTCGTACTGTTGACATCCACTCTTTTTTTATCAAGTTGAATCTGAAGCATGTCAAACATTCTGCCCAGCGGGTCGTTTATTTGGGTATTTGCCAGTTGTTTATAAATGAGCCATATTCTTTCCGATAACAGGGTTGTAAGGCGGGCTATAAGCTGGGGCTGGGTTTTAATCATCTGCTGGAAGTTTTCCTTGTTTACAGCCATAAGCTGGCAGTCCTCATAGGCGACTGCTCCGGCGGCTCTCGGCTTGGATTCCAAGAGCGCCATCTCCCCAAAAATATCCCCCGTTTTTAAAACGGCTAGCAAAATTTCGTTGTTATCGGTGATCTTAATTATCTTGACGGAGCCTTTTTGAATTATATAAAGCTCGTCTCCCGGTTCGCCTTCGCAGAAAACAATCTGGTCTTTTTTATAAGAACGGTTCATCTCGCCCGGTTTCGGCGGCTGCTGAAGATTCTTAACATAAGGGGCGATTTTTTTCATGCGTTCAATGGCGGCTTCTTTGTTTTCGCCGTTCGGACAGCATCTAACATATTTTTGATACGCGTAAAAAGCCTGATTATACTGGTTGCGCTTTACATAATATTCGCCAACAGTATAAATATGGCTTGGGTCTTCAATTGCGTTGTTTTTTAGTGTCAGCCTTGTAAGGGCTTCGTCCAAATAGCGCATTCTTTTGGAGAACTGCATTATTATCTTCATTGCGACAGGAGCGTTGCCCTGTATTAACTGGCTGAATTGTTCTTTTTGAACTGAAATAAGAGTAACGTCCGTAATAGCCTGCGCAGTCTCAATGTGGCTATGCCCGGACATTGTGGATACAACGCCGAAGAAATCGCCGGGACCGAGCATATCGCCCTGCTCCTCTGCGACAATTTGAACTTCTTTGGAGAGCCTTACTTTTCCGGAACGGATTATAAAGAACCTGTCCGCGTTTCTTTTGCCTTCTACGATTATATATGATTTTGCGGCAAAGCTAACGAATGTCAGTTGAAGCGGCGCAGACATTTTTCCCCTCTTAATCCCTAAACAGTATTATAGAAAGATTATCGACATAATGTCAACCGTTCATTAATAGGTAAAGACTCGTCTTAATTTACTGTTCTTTTGTTAAATTATAACCGATAATTATAACGATACCATGAATAAACGTATAAATTTTGAAGATACATTATTCATCTTAAACGTCAGGATCAGAATGATTCGCGATCTTCTGCGTCTTGATACGGATCCCAACGCTTTCTACCGCCAGACAATGGCGGATCTTGAATTTATCAGCTCCGTATTGGATACGCTCATTGGACAATTCCTTGAAAACATTAAATTTCTTGACAGGGAAGTTGAAGCGGATAATATTCTTGACGCCGAATGGCAGTTTAGCCAGATAATTAATGAAATAGCCGGCAATTCAAGCCCTTTCTCGCCTGTTGTTTTTCCGGAAATGTCGATAACTTTAGCAAAATTAAGAGGCGAAAGTTTAAAACGGAAAAAATCAGTGGAAGAATCATACGTCCCTTCAGATAATATAATAGCGGAACCTGTCGTAAGCAACGCCGAATTAAACGGTCTTCTTGGAAGCATTTAACACCTTATGAGAATCACAGGCGGAAGCCTCAGCGGCAGGAAAATTTCTGTTCCGCAGGGGGCTTTTGAAATAAGACCGGCAATGGATAAAATGCGCGAATCTGTTTTTGGCTGTCTTGGAGATATAACAGGGCTTTCCTTCCTTGATATTTTTACAGGATCGGGCATTATTGCCCTGGAAGCCGCTTCGCGCGGAGCGTCATATATCGAAGCTGTAGAACAGGATAAACAAAAACGCAAGACATTAATTGAAAATGTGTCAATTTCCCCATGCCGTATAAATTGCAAGTTTATGCCTGCGGAGTTATATGTAAAACGGGCAAAAACCGCATTTAACATTATTTTCCTTGATCCGCCCTTTCCGTATCAATTTAAATGGGAACTTATCGCTAAAATCGCCGTTTCCCCCCTTGTATCCAATGGTACAAAAGTACTTATCCACAGACCGAAACAGGACTATTTAAAGGCTGAAATTCCCAATTTAAAGAGGACAGATTCAAGGGAATACGGAAGATCAGTTGTTGATTTTTTCTTGTGTTTTTTATAAATAAAGGTGATATAATTATAGTAACATAAGAAATATGTTATGGTATTTTTATGGACAAAAAATTATTAGAAAAATTTGATGACAAAAACGCATTTATAAAAGTAACAGAACCTTCGCCTGTCGAGGGTTCCGACAAAGCCGCTTTAAACCGCAAGGCAAACCAGAAATTCAATGAAGGCGACATTGAGGGTGCAAGAAGAATTTTCATGACCACAGGTTATTCCGACGGACTTTCCAGAACAGGAGATTATTACAAATCAAAGGACAGACCTCTTGAAGCGTTAAGAATGTACTGGATGGGTCATGATAAAAACAAGGCTCAGCCGTTAATTGAGCAATTAAGTTTCCTTTTACAGGATATTCTTCACGAAGACGAGGGCGTTGAAACGGACGTTAACCCGGTAAATGATACAACAGCTCAAGAAGAGCAGGAAGTAGAAAATGACAGATATACAAAATCAACATGAAACTCATAATACAGCCGAATCGCAAAAGATTGCGGAAATCTCAAAACACGGATATCAGTTATTAAAAGATAATAACGTAGATGAAGCCATTGATTGTTTTTCAAAGATTCTTCTTTTTGATGAAAATAACAACTACGCGCTTGTAGGCATGGGAGACGCGGCGCGCAAGAACGGATCAATCCGCGACGCGGTTAATTATTACCAAAGATGCCTTAACCACCACCCTGGAAATAATTACGCGCTTTTCGGTCTTGCCGATTGTTACAAGGCGATGAACCAGTATCAAAAGGCGATTGAAATCTGGGAGCAGTACCTTGTACATGACGATAAAAATATAACGGTGCTTACAAGAATAGCGGACGCTTACAGGAAGGTTCGGGATTTTAAAAATTCAAAAGATAACTATTTAAAAGTTTTGGAAATGGAAGGCTCCAACGCTTACGCAATTATCGGGCTTGGTCATCTGCATTACGATTTTAAGGAATATGACACCGCTCTTTCATACTGGGAAAGAATGTTAGAGTCCGCAAATCATCAGGACGTCGATATCCGCGTTCTTACGTCGATTGGAAACTGCCACAGAAAGCTAAAAACATTCAACAAGGGCATACCCTTCTTCGAGACAGTGCTGGGAAGGGAGCCAAGTAATTTTTACGCGCTTTTCGGGCTTGCGGACTGTTACCGCGGCATGAATCAGGTAAATAATTCCCTTTCTTTCTGGCTGCGTATTCTTGAACAAGACCCAAGAAACAAAATGATTCTTACCCGCGCCGGGGACGCGTACCGTAACTTAAAAGATTATGATAACGCAAAGACATTTTACGAAAGAGCGTTAAATATCGAATTTGACACATACGCCGTTATGGGGCTTGCCCTTATCGCCAAAGAAATGGGTAAATATGACGAGGCTGTCATTTCATTCAAGCGGTTAATTCAACAGGACAGTAAAAATTACCGTCTTTATATGGAACTTGCGGATTGTTATATCAAAACAGGCGATAAACGAAGCGCCGCAGAAACGCTGGAAACGTTCCAAAGACTTGGGGTAAAAAATCAAAAAATAACGGAAATGCTTGAATCGCTCAATGAAACGCATAAAGGCGAAAAACCAAACGCGGCAAGTACTCAATGATCTCTCTTTCCGCGCTTACGCCTTCAGAAATAGAAGAATTATTCCCCGCCCTGCCCCGTTTCCGCGCCGCTCAAATATTTAAATGGATAGCAAAAGGGGTTTATTCTCTTGAGGAGATGACAAATATTCCCGTATCCCTCCGCGCTGAGTTAAGCGCAAACTTCCGTCTTTACTCAAGCAGGATTGACGGCGTACATGAGGACGGGGACGCAAGAAAATATGTCTTCTCTCTTGAAGACGGCTCAAAAATTGAATCGGTACTGTTAAACGACGGAAAAAACCGCCTTACCGCGTGCCTTTCCACCCAAGTCGGCTGTCCCGCAGGCTGCGTCTTCTGCAAAACAGGCTCGCTGGGCTTTAAACGCAATCTTGACTGCGCGGAAATTATCGAGCAGTTTTTACTCCTGCGGCTTGCCTTGCAGGGCAAAGATTCCGGGCATATCATAGACAACATTGTCGTAATGGGCATGGGCGAGCCGCTTTTGAACCTTCCCAACTTAAGAAAAGCCGTTTTACTGTTAAACGACAAAAAAGGCATAAACTTTTCTTTGCGGAGAATCACAATCTCCACCTGCGGCATTTGCGAAGGTCTTAGCGATCTTGCCCAAAACGGACCGTATGCCAGGCTCGCCCTTTCGCTGACAACAGCGGACGAATCCCTGCGCCAAAAACTGATGCCCATAACAAAGGCAAACCCCCTTGAAAAAGTAAAAAAGAACCTTCTGCTTTTCCAGAAAAAAAGCGGCGGCAGGCTCACTCTTGAGGCGCCATTGCTGGGGCAGGTAAATACCCGCGACATAGACGCTAAATCCATAGCGGAGTTCGCCAAAGGTTTAGATGCTATCGTAAACATCATACCGTGGAATCCTGTCGCGGGGTTTGAGTTTGAGGGGAAGCCGCTTTGCGAGCCGGAGAAAAGGGAAACTGAAGATTTTATCCGCAAATTGGAAAGTTACGGGTTAAAAGTTACTATGCGGCTTCATAAGGGAAGATCCGTCATGGGAGCGTGCGGGCAGTTAGGCGTTATTTCAACGGGACAGTAACTCGGAAGCGGTTACCGCCTGATTTTCGTTGTTATAAATATCCATTACATCTTCTTTAAGCCAGCCCTGCTGCTGACCGTCCATCAAAACCCATGAAATATAACCGTCCTGAGTCTTAATTATCTGCCGCCTGACTATTTTTACACGCGAACCGCGTCTTAGGTAGCCCAGAGAGGGACTGTCTTGGGAAGGGTCGGTGTTAATGTGGGTAAAGGATTCTTTTATTACTCCAAAGCCGATATATTCACCGGACAGGGGGGATGTAATGGGCGGTATTACATTTATTTCTTCTTTTTTTGTCTCGCAGGAACAGAGCAAAATTAAAAAAACAGCAAAGAAAAAAAGGGGCGTTTTTTTAGTCTTCATCATCATAATACATATTATCGGCTAATAATTCCGTATTAAGCTAATTTTAACGGCGGATACCTTATTTTTATAAAAATAGTATTTCCCCGAAAATAAAATGCAGTAAAGCGGCTCCCATCAAAGCCAAACCAAGCGGCTTTCTTAAGACCAAAAGGGTTTTTCCGATACGATCCAGATTTCCCGGGATTTCGTCGCCTAGGTTTTCGATTCCTCCTTTGCGGTACAACCCGAAAAGCAGCACAATCCCGGCGGCAATCCCGGCGGCGGCGGGGATAAAATCTCCGAATATAAGAACTCCCCTTACGGCGTTAATGCTTGAAGGGAGCGGCGACAGTAATTTTAAGATTCCGGTAACGGAGCTTAATATGCCCAGGATAAGGTAGAAAGTAGGGGTATTAATCGGCAGCTGAGATTTATCAATTTCTCCTTCTTTTTCAGAGAGCAGTAAATATCCGGTTAATCCGTTACACAAAATTGATAAAAAATACAGTTGAATCATAAGCCATATATAACACAAAAATAAAAATTAGTCAATGGATTTTACGGGTACTTTTAACTTTATGGAATTTTTTTCGGTCTGAAGCACAATGAGCAGTTCTTCGGATTCAAACGGCACGGCTAAACTGTACCGCTCTTGTTTTTCCTGCGAGAAAAATATTCTGTGATAAAAAATTGGAACGGCGCTTTCGCTCTGCGCGTCTGATTCAGCCAGTTCAGGAAGCGGAACAGATACAGCCACATCTACGGCTCCGGTATACGCATCCATGCCTTTTAATTTTTTATTTATTACGACAATAGTTGTATCCTCATAAAAAGAAGCGGAAACGTTTACCATATTTCCGTCAAGATTGCGGGGCGAAGTAATAAAACCCAGGAACGAAAACAGCCATATAAGCACGCACATAAGAATAATAGTAAAAAACATTATTTTTCTGGGCGTATCGGCTACAAGGACGCCGACAAAGCCAAGCCAGGCAAAACGGCTTGGTTTTTTTTCTTCGTAAAGTTCCTGAACTTGTTTAGGCGCTTTGGAAAGCCTGCGCTCGCGGTTATAGTAAAAAACTAACTCGCTTTCAGGAACAACGGCGTCGTCGGGCTTGCTTAATTCATAATTCGCGTTAGGTCTTTTTTTACCGTCGTCTGAATCGGTTGAATCGGTCACGGCATTACTCCCAGTAGCTTATCGGTGCGCCACCAAACAAGTTTTACGTTAAAGTTATCCGCAAGCATGGCGGATAAGATTCCGTCCACCGACAGAAAAAAGTCGTTATACCGCAATTCATCCATGGAAAATTGAATAAACCCCCTGCGGTGTTCGCGCGAATTTGTATCGACAAAGAGCAGCGAATACCCTGCTTCAACGGGAAAGTAAAAAAGCGCCTGCCCGTTCCGCGCCGCGCCGAGGACTGAATAAAAAACTTTAATGCCGGAAGACCGTCCGTTTTCTATTACTTCATAAAGAGGGATTTCCACAGAGCCTATATAAGTTCCGTCTTCAACGTTAAGTATCCATAAATAAGAGCTTACAGGCTCGGTTCCGGTTCTGGTGTTTGTAGACTGATCAAAAATATCGCGCGAATAGTCAACTTTTATATAGAGCTTCCTTGCGTCGGGAGCCGGAGTAATACTGTCAATCAGGGAATGAGCGTCAGACCAGCTTTCCAACGACGGAATTACATTCGCTGAAATTTTTACAAGATAAAGCAGCGTCCCCGCCGAATTAAACCAGAAAATATCCCAGCCGTCGGGAATACGGCAAATTACGACAATCTCATCCCTAACCGACGTACTCATTCCGATTATTCTTGGGAACGGACTTCCTCCGATTCCCTCTTTGCCTAGATAATTAATAAAACGCCCATTTTGATCAAAATGTAAAATTATTCCGTCCAGCACCGCCTTTGTTTCCTGGTCTATGCGGTGATCCTGCTGTAACAGCCTGTCTTCCACAAATATATGTTTGCGCGAATCCACAGTTATCCAGCCCGGTTCCTCAAGCGGATATGTAAAAGCCCAGCGCGTCGCCTGCTCGTCTTCCTGAATGTTGGTTTTAAGGGTGATCGGCGCGGGATTTGTTTCTTCGTTATAAATCATAAACAGTAAATTGCCGTAGGAATTATAACGTACAATTTTTCCGCTGTTGCCGTCCGAGATAAAAAATAACCCGTCCCGCATTGTAAAAGCGGTGCGCCTTATACCCCTTGTTCCGTCCAATTTATAAAGAGCTATTTGATCTTCCATGGGACCAATTTCAAGTTTAAAAAGGTCTTCCCTTTCTACAGAGCCGATTTTATTGTTTTTGCAAGAGACGGAAAAAAACGCCATGCAAATAAAAAATATCGATAAATAAACATAAAATCTTTTCATACTCTATTAAAATCCACTTTTTTTTGTTGTTTGTCAATCAGGGTGCGGCGCACCCACTAGCCATTTACAGCTTATGTCCATTATACTATAATTATGAATAAGGTAATCATAAAAGCCGACGAATTGGACGACCACTTAACAGCCGAAGACAAATCATACCTTCAAAATATGAATACCCTTTTCAGCAAGGCTCTTGATATTTTCCCCAAAGTGCAGGCAGGGGAAAAAAACTCGCAAAACGACCTCATTTCCATTTACAAAGATATGGGCGACTTAATGCAGGCAATATGCCAAAAAAACCAAAGAATTCACGTTTATTCATTTGTTTCCCCAAAAGAGGATCAATCTGAGGCTTCCCGCGTTATAGCGAAATTGCGCGACTTAGATACGGATAACAATGAATTTATATATTATATCCAGCGCGCTTATGAGATGCTTTTTAAACTTGCGTGGACAAGTTGCGGCTCGCAGAAAAATCATATGATTGTAAAAACTCCGGTAACAAGTCCCGCGCAGAATTATGCGGTTCATAAAATAACCAATATCGACAATAAAATTTGCAATACGGTAATGTGCGTAATGCTAAGAGGCGCGCTTCTTCCGTCCATGATTATGAGTAAAGAAATTGAAGAATATTCTTCCAACGGATACACAACTCCTTTTGCTCTGTTCAGGATTCACCGCAACGAAGAAAAACATGAAAACGACATGGAGTATATTCTTGATCTTGATAAATCATATTTTCATCTTCCCGCCCTTGACGGTAAAGATTTGATATTTGCCGATCCAATGAACGCCACCGGAGGAAGCCTTGTTACAATAGTAAAATATTTGCTAAAAACAGGAATAAAACCGCGTTCAATTATTTTTCTTAACGTAATAGCGGCGTTAAAAGGCGCGCTTAGAGTCATAAGAGCGATTGATAATTGCAATATTTATACATTATGGATGGACGGCGTATTAAACGATAAAGCGTACATTATGCCGGGGCTCGGAGACGCCGGAGACAGAATAAACGGCAGCGATATAGGAGAGAATCCAAGAAATATTCTGCAACTGCTTGCGGATTACGAACCGGGAATAGCAAACCTTTACCGTTCCCAATTCCGAGAGATTGAGAATATAGTTTTAAACAGGTCGGTATGAGAAAGAAGAATTTTGTTTTCTTTTTATTAATTTTTGTTCTTTCATTTTTTTCCGTTATTTTTAACGGATGCGCGTCAAGAAAAGCGTCGGCGCAGGAATATTTCGAAATTGGCATGGCTTATTATAATCTTGGAAAATTTGACGAAGCGGAAAAATGGCTGATCCGCGCAAAAAACATGGATAGAACCATGACCGCCTCGACTTATAACCTTGGACGGCTTGCGTATGAAATGAAAAGATACGAAGAAGCCGCAAAACATTTTGAGGCGGTCTTAAAAAAAGACAAAGACAACGTGCTTGCCCTAAAAGCCGCGGCTTATGCAAGAATAAAAACAGGCGATATTGAAATGGCGGAAAAACATTACGCAAAACTGCTATCTCTTGTTCCCGACAGCGCGGACGACGGATACAACCACGCTTTAGTGTTATTCGCCTTAGAACGCTATGACAAGGCGGAGGATATATTGGAAAAGTACCCCGCCAGTCTGCTGGAAAACAAAGACACTATGCTGCTCTACGCGCGATGTCAGGCAAAATTAAAAAAAGTAGAGGCAATTAACAGTTTTTCCAACTATCTCGGCGTCAATTCATCGGACGTAAAGGCAAGATACGAATACGCGCAGGTTTTGGAAGACAATATTTTATACGCTAGAGCGATTGAAGAATACCGCAAAGCATTAACGGACATCAACTCAAACGCCGTTAATCCTAGAAAATGCGACGTACGTTTTGCGCTCGCAAGGGTGCTGATAATTGCCGACAGCGGCAGTACGGATGGCATTACGGAACTTCAAAAAGCAATTGACGAAGAATTTGACGATATTGCCGCCGTTGAAAAAATACTCACTCTTAAAATCAGCGCCGAAAATAAAACCAGCGTGCAGAATATAATCAACGGTATGAGAAGGATTGAGCAGGAAAGGCAGAATGAAGAAGCCCCCCCTGAAAATGACTCGTCAGAAACTGATTCGTAAAGCGGTTCCCAAAATAACGTCAAATATTAATGTTTCCGTCTCTTTATCTTCGCCGCCTCTAAGTTTTATATACGCCGATAAATTAAGCCTTCCCTGAATCCTTACTATTTCCTCGTGCCCTGCGATTACGCTCCAGCGCATATAATCCGTTTGTCTGTCAAATACCAATTCCGCGCTTTCTTTTCTTAACTGTTCATGTTTCTGACTAAAAAAAGAATTTAGCTTAAACCATGAATTTTGTCTTTCAGCGGACGAAATAAACTTTTTGTAAAAATCACCTAACATGCTTTTTTTAATAGGAACTTCCCAGCCTGAAACAAAACTTTCCAGCCAATAACCTTCGGATTTAATCGTGTAAGTATTAACGAAACTTAACAAACCTCCTCCCGCTCCCTTAAACCCCGCGCTTAAAACGGATTGTATCCTGTAAGAAATATCCTCATATTTCGGAATGTATACAGAGGCGTCAATTGAATGTGAATATTCATCGGTTTGATAAAATTTAAAAACGGGATTGTATCCCATATTGCCGAACATATTTATCGCGTAAAAACCCAAACCTCCGCCGAGATTTAATTTATCGGTTCTTGTGTCCATTTTTTGTTCCAGCGTTCTTTCTATCTGAAAAGTTATTTTATTGGGAAGGATAAAAGCTGAAGGATTGTAAATCATGGGCAAATTAATTCTTGCGCTGAAGTGATCGTTAAAAAACGAATAAAAAGCCGACTGCGCCGAAGGAGAAGAATCAAGCCCCTTATACGTTACGGTCTCCAGTTCCGGCGCAAAAAGCGAATATCCGGGAAAGACTCCCCAGACAGGAGAAAAATCTTCTATGCTTTCAATGAATTTTTTGCCGTCGTCTGCCGCGTTATTTCCAAAATAATACAGATGCCTTTTAAAACCGCGCCCCATTCTGAAATTTAAACTTGTTTTTTTAAACATCAAAGGAATGTCAAGAAAGACAGAATTCCCCGACTGCGTAACGGAGTTTACGCCCGTTGAATTGGTATTGCCTTCCAGCGAAATAACGGCTCCTGCGGGTTTTGTCCTTTGCGTTAAAACAAATTGCGCCTGTGTTTTCCTTGCGTTAGCGCCTTTGCCGGTATCGGGCACAAGCGTTTCCCATGTTTCCAGCCAAAAATTACCGTAATTATTCATTTCCGCCGCAACGTCGTTTCTTGTCCAAACAGCTTGGGCGTTTATCGCGGCTGAGGGGATAAATTCATTTTGCGGAGTGTAACCAAGCCCCGCGTTCCACTTCTGCCAAAGTCTCGAATAGTCATATAACGCGTCCGCCTCAAACTTAACGGAAAAGTCCGATGAAAACGCCATGTTAAAATTATGATGCGCGCTGTTATCGCGCGGGGAGTCATAAAAAGTTTCTTTTACGGAAAAATGACCTATTGTTTTTGAGAGCGAATGATCCGCGCTCCAAAGGTAAGTGTCTTCCGCTGTCGTAAACGCGTAGTTACCTGCGGCTTTTACGCCGAATAAGGAAATGCCCGCGCCGGTTCTGTTTGTCAAACTGCCGGAAAAATCCCGCTCTTCCGTTTCGCTCTGAGCGCGACCTTCGGATTCAACATTGGCGTACACGTTGAAATCCTCTAACACGGAAATATTACCGACGGAGAGCAATGTTCCGGTTTTTTTAAATTCAAAAGCCGTACCCGCGTTCATTCTGTAATACATAACCGAATCCTCAAGTATTATTTCATCAATATAGATAGTTCCGTCATCAAGAGCGTTGACGGAATCAGGATTTACTAAAATAGCGATATAACTTGTCCTTCTGCCCTGATTATCCTGCGGCTTTTTTTTAGGTTCATAACTTGGAACCGCCGCTATCCTTCTTCCGTCTACAGTTATTCCTTTATTATCGCCTTGGTAGCGTATTGTAACTTTTGACCACTTCTGTCCGGTAAAAGCGCTTAACGGTATCTCTGCCTTCAACTGATAATCGGAAAGGGAATCTGGTCCCGGAGCGGCAATAAATTTTAACGTTTCATTCTTTACCGACTGTTCTTCCGGTTTAACAAAAAACGATAATTCCCTGTAATCCGCTAACGGTAATTCGGCTACTCTGCCGTCAATACCGGCGGAAACTTCCGTATCATTTATTTTTTCCCATTTAAGTTTTAACACTCTTTGCGCGGCGTCGTTGGGGTGAAGTTTATTTATTATTTCGCTGTAAGCGGAGCCAAGCGAATTAATTCCCAAATCAAAAGTTTCAGTGGCAGACACATTATCGGAGTTTCCGGTTACAGCTTTTGATAAAGCGTTATATGTTATGGGTCTGAACGCAGAGCCGCGCACAATGGGAGGGGCAAGCAGAAACCTGCCGGATATTTCTTTGTCGTCCTTATTTATAACGATAATACGCAAATATTTCGCGTCTCCAAGTTTTAATCGATCTTCGTCGGTCAGGGTAAACCGCGCTATTCTGGCGTTATAATCAAAACTTGTATTTGCGTAAAGTAATTTTTCCCATATTAAATTGGTTTCTTCCGTGTACGCAAAATCTTTACCGGAAAGAGAGCCTATTTGAACAATTACTCTGAAATTATTCGGCGAGGTTTGATTAAAATCATAAAATCTAAAGGGAATCTCTATCTCGCGCGCCCGCGATAAAACGCCTGAGTCATTGTAAATGGGAACCTGAAACCCCGTCCATTCATTTTTTTCTAAATCAAACTCCGCGGCAAGAACCTGAGTGTCGCCTAACTGACGATCTTTAACGGGATAGGGTCTGTTAAGCTCTGAAATGACATCCGCGTTCCATTCAAGGTACATCAGGTTATTGCCAAGCATGGTATTGTTATTATAATTCCTGTAGATTAGATCGGCGCGGTTATGCAGAAAATCGACATCATTTGCTATTTCAGACGACGGCGGATTTGAAATAAACGATGTTTCAGACGTAAGGGCTATTATTGTTTCATTGCCTTCCATACCTGCGGCGCGGTAAAGACCGGTTGTATCCGTCTGGACAAACGCAAAACCGGCGGTTATCTTGGCTTTCAGAAAATCATATTCCCACGCCGTCTTCGCGCTTATTCCGACAGTACCCTGACTTGAATTTTCTTCCTCGGTAAATGAATCTTCAGTTATATTCCAGCGGGCTCCGACGGCTCCTTGAGCCGAGAACGGACTCGCTCCGTTACGGTAAATCGCGCCAAGACCCGCCGCAACGCTCCCCAGGCGGGTTCCTTCGTTTTTTTTCAAGTACGTTACGCGAATAATCTCGTTCTGTCCCACAGAACCTTTAATTGCAACCTCGCCCGAAGACTGGTTATAGTTAAAATCGGTATATTGAATACCGCTTCGCCAAACCTGAACAGAGCCGGGAATTACATCCGCGCCGATAAAATAGCCGCTTGAATCGCTTAAATTTGTAAAACGTATAACAATGTCGCCTGAAAAAACTCCGGAAGAAGGCAGATAAATTTCAGGGTACTCATCGGCTAACGGGAAACAATTTTGAGGAGCCCGTAAATTTTTATTTCCGGCTATACTTACAAGTTCATATACGTCCTTTTGACTTACAATACCGGAAAAAAGAGTTTCATCGATAACCGCCGTATTGTGCAACAGTATTAATTCATAGCCTTTTATCTCACTGCCGGAAGAAATATGAACAAGCGCGGCTTTTTCGGCGGAGCTTGAAGGAGCGTCGTAACGGTTTCTTTTTTCAAACGGCGAAAACGTTCCCGGTTGATAAACGACAAGGGCGGGACCCATAGGAAAGTCAACTTCTTGCGGATAGTTGGAAAGATCGACAGAGGAACCAAACCAATCTTGCACATCCGTCAGAAATTTTTTCAGCGTTTTACCGGGATCGCCGTTTGGATCAAGCCATGGTCTATTGTCTCCGCTTTTGGAATACGCGACGGCTACCATTCCCGGCGGTCTTATACTTAATTCCAAAATACCCTGCGCTCTTGAAAACGCGTATTCGCTTTGCGCGGCATAACGCCAGCGCCGCCTTGTTGAATCGCGTAGCGCGCCTTTATCGTCTTCAATGTAAATTATAATTTCCGGGTTTAAATCCGTATCAGGCAACACAAAAGAAATTCCGCGCAGGGTGTTTTGAGGTTGTAAATCGCTGTAAGTTCTTTCCCTGCCGCCTGTAAATGTTTTTTCTTCTCTGGAAGCCGCGTCATATCGAACAAGAGTATGTATACCAAGCCCGCTTGTTCCGAAACGGCTGTAAAAGCCGAACGAAGAAGGGGAATCGCCGCCAAGATCAAGGTATGGGAACGAGGGGAAATCCAAGCCGGTATTACCGACGCCGGCGTATTGTAAAAATTCGCCTTGCTGTCCCTGGAAGCCAGCGCGGTAGGTGTTTTGCGCCGAATCGTCTGTAAAATTCGCCTCGACAAACCACCTGCTGTTAATCCACAGCGACAAGGTTAAATCGACTTCCTGTTTGTACAAAAGCGGCGAATCAGGCGATGCAAAACCATATCCCAGAGGAGAATCGGAAAGACCGAAATTTCCCTGTAAATCGCCCATCCATGAACCTGCCGCAAAAAGGGAAACGCCGGAACTGCCGAGAGAAACATTCATAAGTTCCTGCCGCGCCTCTCCTGTAATTCTGTGTCTTAACTCGTCCATGTCCAGTTCCGCGGCGGCTTCTTCCTGACCAAATACGGTAAACGGGAGAAACAAGAGAATGACGATAATAGCCCTTCGCAAAAAATTCATTTTAAGATATAATAACCTATATTTTAATGATTGTTTCGATGATACAGATAATTTTTGAAATTCCCGATGTCGCCAATATCAAAGAAAAAAGGCGTGTGCTTAAGTCTGTACTGGAAAAGATGAGGAAACGCTATCATTTAAGCGCGGCGGAAGTTGATCTTAACGATTCGCTTTCTTTCGCTCAAATCGGCGGCGCTATTGTTTCCAATTCCAAAACATTCGGCGAAGCGGCGCTTCAAAAAGCGTTTGACATGATTGAAAAAGAAACCCATGTCCGTATTCAGGACATGAAAATACATTCGGAGGAATTTTAATGAATACCAAAAAAGCGGCGCGCGTCTCGTTATTACTGATTTTTTTTCTGTTGCTTAACTCATGTATCGGGTTATCCTTAAATATTCAAATGAACAAAGACGGCTCCGGCAGGTTAAGCATGGAATACCGTATCTCAAAAATGCTGAACAACCTCGGCGCTCTCGACGGTAATGAATCAATGCCGTCCATTCCGGTAAGTAAAACCGATTGGGAAAGAACAGTTAACAGAGTACCCGGCGCGAGACTTACATCTTTCTCGCTTGTTGAGGAAAAGCAGGATACAGTCATAAAAGCTGTAATTGATTACAAAGACGATCAGGCGCTTCTTGCGCTGCTTGACCCTTTTGGAAAAAAGGCGTCGTTAAATAAACAAGGTCAGTCGGGTAAACTTGATCTTATTCTTCTTGATGATTCCGTAGATTACTCAAACTACGATGAAGAATTGTTAAACCTGATGCGGGTTTTTGCGGAAGGCTACAATGTTTCCGTAACTTTCAGCGGACAGAACAATTCAACATTGACTGTTACGGACGGAGCGGGTAACGTTATTCCCCCTCAAGCCGACGCTAAAACCGTACTTTCGGGGAAAAAAGTTTCCTACTCTATCGGTATTATGGATTTGATGGATACTAAGGGCGGACTGGGGTTACAGTTTGCGTGGTAGAAAGGTTTTTGCTCTTAAGGATGCTGTCTAATCGTTCCAGTAGTGATTTTTTGTCCATACGAGACAATCACATTATGTTTTTGATGAAATTGCAACCCTGTAATACGCTACGCTCTCTCTGTGCAGGCAATAGACTTTGGTTTTTGCATACATTGCTAATATTGGCTTTTTATTGATTTTATTCCGTGGAGCGGGGGCGAAAAGGCATACCGGCTCCGGTGTGGCGAGGGTTGATCGGACGCACGCTTCTGTTTGGCATTAGTTGCGTGTTTTGATGGACGCTTAGACGTGGCATTGTTGAAAAGCACGCCAAGTCGCCGTTATGCCTTTTCTCCCCCGCTCCGGTAATTTATTCAATAATTATTTAATTTTTTGGGGTGTGAAGCAAGCTGTTTTGCCTGCACAGACCATATTGTGTTTATAGCAGACAATATAAAAGTGTCGATTTTAGGGGGTTTTACCTAGTTTTCGGCTATATTATACGGACGTTTAATATAACACCGGCTGTTTGTTTATGACAAAAATTGCTTATTTGTTTTATAAGAATTTATGTTGATTCTTTAAAAATATTGCATTTAACATGGAATTTTGCTTGACTAAAATTAATATTTTTTGTACTATTTCAAAACAAAAATGTATAGCGAATAATTAAAAGTGTTAGATTAAACGTCCGTA
>Ga0268262_10002699_pt1 | contig 20153 bp, 14 predicted proteins | sample TergutNc150P3_FD_190354 | JGI IMG/M metagenome (GOLD analysis project Ga0268262, IMG submission 190354) | Nasutitermes corniger P3 segment gut microbial community from laboratory colony in Florida, USA - Nc150 P3 (SPAdes) (version 2) | ecosystem: Host-associated > Arthropoda: Insects >... | reverse complement strand
GGGGGGGGGGGGGGGGGGGTCAGCGAAAAAACATTCAGGGAGCTTGCACCGCAAACCCTAGCGTTAAATGTTGTTTTGTTGCCAAAAGACATATTTGGGTATAATATAGTAAAATCTTTCAAAATAAAGCCAATAAATATTCAAATCAACGCCTCTACCCTTTTGCAAAGCGTTTCTGCTTCATTTAGCGTGGGGGCTTCGGCAATTATCCTAATCACAGGTTCTGTGTTGGAGGCTCTCAAATGCACAAAGCTCTTTTCCTTGCCGAGCCACAAGCCATCTCTCTTGTCTGCTTTCCAACCTGCAAAGGCATTTTCTGCCTTTTCCATAGCCAAGGAAACATCGTTTTTTATTTCAAATTTCTTTTTGAGCATTGCATAAGAAGGGTGGCTTTTAACCCAATCCGAAACTTTTATACCCTGCCTTGCTAGCAAATCCAAAACCAAAGCGGCAGAAACCAAGGAATCGCGCCCGTAGTGCAAAGCGGGCAGAATAACTCCCCCATTGCCCTCGCCGCCAACTACGCAGTGGTGCTCAATCATATCCAAGCTCACATTTATTTCGCCCACGGCGGCTCGGTAGCAAGTTGTTCCGAATTTCTCCGCCAAATCTTCGCACATTCTAGAGGTGGACAAATTTATGGAAAGGGGTTTTACATCTCGCTCCAAAACTGTTTCTGCCGCTATTGCCAAAGTGTATTCCTCGCCAATAGGCTCTCCCCTTTCGTCAACTATGGCGCAACGGTCTGCATCCGGGTCTAATGCAAAACCTATATCGCATTTATTCTCTTTAACCACCTTGCTCAAATAGCTCAAATTCTCTTGCAAAGGTTCTGCTCCTCTTGGAAAAACCCCATTTGGCTCGCAGTGAACTTTAACAACCTCGCAATCAAGCGATTCCAATAATTTTGGCAAGACAAAAGAACCCGCGCCGTTAACGGCATCTACTGCTACTTTGAATTTGCGTTCCTTTATTTTTTGCGTGTCAACATAAGGCAGTGCGATTGTCGCTTTTATGTGTATTTCATCGCCATTAGGTATGCTATCTTTTTTTCCAAAGGCGTCTGCTTTTGCAAAGAGTTCTTTTACCTCTTTTGGACCTAAAAACATTCCCCTGCTGTTCAAAAACTTCAAGGCATTCCACTCAATTGGGTTATGGCTTGCGGTCACTATTATTCCGCCATCGGCTTTGAACTGCTCAACTAAAAGCTCCACTGTTGGAGTGGTGGCAAGACCGGCATCCACAACCTCAACTCCGCACAAAGTGCAAACGCCGCAAACCATTTCGGATATATTAACCCCTGTTGGGCGAGAATCCCTGCCTATAACTATTCTTTTTGCCTTTAGCAAATCCAAAAAAGCCTTTGTGTGGCTTATCACCGTTTGCGGAGTGAGAGTTTTCCCAACAATGCCGCGAATGCCCGAAATAGAACGCATTAATTTCATGTGTGGAATGTAGAAAATAATTTTCTAAATTCCCTTTATGCACCAATCCATACCGAAAAAAATTCTGGACTTTTGCCTTGAAACGGGGGCGGATTTTGCCGAGATTTATGAAGAAGAAACGAGAAAAACGCATTTGGCGCTCAAAGACAACGCAATAGATGGTGCCTCTGCTTCCATAATTTATGGAATTGGAATTAGAATGTTATATGGAACAGAAGTTCTTTACGGCTTCACAAGCGATGATTCAGAAGAAGTGCTTATGAACATAGCTAAAAATTTATCCCTTTCAAAAAATAAAAAAGGAGAGGTAAATTTTCAGTTTGGCGAAGAGCAAAATTATATATCTTACATAAAAGAAGGTTTCAAAGACCCTCGCAAATTTGGGCAGGAATATAAAAAAGATTTTTTGTTTGCGGCAAATACAGCGGCGAGGATAGACTCAAAAATTGTGCAGGTAGAAGCCTCTATTGGAGATGCCGAGCAAAAAATAAATATATGGAACAGCAGCGGCTTGCAAGTTTGCGACAACAGAGCAAGAACAAGATTTTCTGTAAATGTAACAGCAGGTGAAAATTCGGAACGTGCATCTGCGCACGAAGGCCCAGGCGCGCTTGGCGGATTTGAATTTATAGATAACTTGCCTGTTAAGAATATTGCCGCATCTTGCGCAGAAAGGGCTTTGAGAATGTTGAAGGCTCCATATATAAAAGGCGGGCAAATGCCCGTTATTATGGGAAACGCTTTTGGCGGGGTTATTTTTCACGAGGCTTGCGGCCACCCGCTAGAAACAGAATCCGTACGCAGGCAGGCAAGCCCTTTTTGCGGAAAGCTTGGCGAGCAAGTGGCACAAGACGCGCTAACTGCCATTGACGATGGTACTTTGAGCGGAGCTTGGGGAAGCCTTAAAATAGACGATGAGGGTACTCCAACTCAAAAAACCGTGTTGATTGAAAACGGAATTTTGAAAAACTTTTTGAGCGACCGCGTTGGAGCCAAGGAATTGGGGCTTCCTTTAACCGGAAGCGCACGCAGAGAATCTTACAAATACGCCCCTGTTAGCAGAATGAGAAATACATTCATAGCACCGGGCAAGTCAAATCTGATAGATATGTTAGCCACAGTTGACAACGGGCTTTACGCAGCGAAAATGGCAGGCGGCTCTGTTAATCCGGCAACGGGGGAATTCAATTTTGCGGTGGAAGAGGGCTACGAAATTAAAAACGGCAAACTGGGCGATGCGGTTCGTGGAGCAACTCTCATTGGGCTTGGGCACGAGATTTTGCCAAAAATAAGCATGGTGGGGAGTGACCTTGAATTAGCAACCGGAATGTGCGGAGCAAGCTCCGGTCACATTCCCGTTACAGTTGGGCAGCCTTCAATTAAGGTAGATTCTATTTTGGTAGGTGGACGCTGAGTTTCCCTGCCTGATTCGTATTATGTACACCCCTTTTGTCTGAACCGGAATTTGCAAGTCTGAACCCCGATTCTCCCGATTCAAGGATTTTCCCGATGTTGTGTATATAAGTTTTCCTTGAAGGTTATACACTTCTACTTTTGCATTGTTTGGTAGGTTTTTGAGATTTATGGTGTTGCCTATTCTTATTGGAGTGGGGTCACCGGGATCTATAGGCTCGCCGCCAACTATTACTGTGCCGCAGGTTGCCGATAATCCTGAAGATGAACCACAGGTGGCAGTTACGCCTATGGTATAGCTTTGGGTGTTAGTGGTTGCATTCACTGCCCATGAACTGTTACCTCCAGGGCGACCAGTCCAGCTTGGGTTAGTTGCAGGGCTGTCATTGCTACATGTTAAAGTGGGTTCAGCTATGGTGGCACCTTTTTCAACATTTCCTTGAAGACCTGTGCAAGTTAGCGTAACAGAACCGCTATTCGTATTGCTGCTACTACTGCTATTACCACTGCTGCTGCTTACCGATCCGTTACTGCTACTGGAGGACGGCTTGCAGGTGCTGGGTGGCTCTTCTGCAATATCTTTGCTGATGTCAATATTCATTTTGGTCAATTCTTCATCGAAAAATTTAATCCTGTCATTCCACCAGGTTTTCAATTTGGCAACCTCATCTTTATACGCTTGCAAACTTCCCAGCACAATTGGTGGCATACCGGAAAATCCACCAGCTCCACAAGTACAAGTGGTGGTGCAAGGAGTAGGTTTGCAAGATGAACCTGTATTTAGAAGCGCAAAATTCTTAACTACCGAACCCTCCACGGCGGTTGCTATGGAATCTATAAACCCACCTTGTTTGTTCATCGCTTGAATCTCGGGCTTATATTTATCCCAATTCTTTTTAAATTTGGCTTTGAATACAGGGTCGTCAAAAAACTTCTTGTAAAAGGCGTGCCTTGGCATTACAGGGGTTTTAGATGTTGTAAAATGCTTGGGGAAGGAGTTATATTCCACTCCAGCTATCAAATCCAAATCCCATATAGGTCCTGCTTTAATTTTGCAGCCTTTGTCTTTATGAAAAAAGTTTGAAGCTGGAAAACCGCTATTATTTGACTTGTTGTTAAAATCAAAATTGTCCAAGAACTGCTCTAGCATTAAGTATTTAGCAACACTCTCCAAATCCACTAAATCGCGGTAACCATTGTCTGGAAAACCAGCTTTATTAAACATGGCACCCGTAAGGTTATTTAAATCTTTTTTCACAAAATCGTAGCCAGATGCGTTAGGCAAATCTTCTGGAGATTTTATGAATGTGTGCAACTTGGAACCAGAAGGCGTGGTTGGGTAATCGGTGGCGAAATCAACTTCGTCTGCGGTGCTGGGGCAGTGGTAGTCAAATTCAGCAAGCCAGCCTTCTTTTTCGTCTATTTCTAACCTGCCTTTGTTCACATGGACTATGTCTGTCATTTGGTAAATACCCATGTATTTATCGTTTATAGTTAAATCAACTAGGTATTGGTTGGGTGTACCCGGAATCCCAATGCGTTTTCCGAGTTCAAATCCAACTGCGTTGAGTGCAAATGTTTGGTCGTACCAGTTTGCGAGTAGTGCCCAGCTTTTGTGTTTTTTTGAACCGAATACAGATTGGGCTGTATCAAATCTTATTCTGTAAGGCTTTTTGTCTCCAGCCCAAGTGGAATTGCCGCGCCCACGAATGGAATCCTTGCCAGACGACACAGAAAAGTTGTGCGCTGGATTTGCCGCTCCGGTAAGCGTAATTGTTGTTGTTGGAACGTACTTGTGTACGAAAATAAGGTGGTTCTGGCAGTTGTTGGCATTTTGCTGAGCCGACGTATATAGATTTGCCGCGGGAGAGCTTATGGCAGCGTTGTTCTTGGTGCTGACCTTTAGCTCAGGGAGAGCGGCAAGGGAAAGAGTGCAAATGCAGGCTATTGCTGCTAGGGTTATTTTTTTCATTTTACCACCATGCGTTGAGTTCCGTGTGCTGTTTTTATTATGTAAACTCCTTTTGTCTGAACTGGAAAAGATACGCGCTTTCCGTGCAAATTATATACTTCTATTTTTGTGTTGCGCGGCAAATTTTCTAGGACTATGGCGTTGCCTGCAAGAATGGGTGTTATGTCTGTTTCTTCGGAGCTAGAAGATATATATTCTATGGAGCTGGACGATTCGTTGACGGAGCTAGATGAGCCATTGTCAGAACTGCTGGATAACTCAACTATATCTTTGCTGATGTCAATATTCATTTTGTTCATTTCTTGCTGAAAGAAATCTATTCTACTGTTCCACCAGGTTTTTAATTTGCCAACTCCATCTTTGTATGCTTGCTTAGTTGCTGGTGCTTCTGGTGTATAATAACTACCACCGCCTTTTTGAAGCGCAAAATTCTTTTCCACAGAGCCTTCTAAATGGGTGGCTATGGAATCCATAAATTTTGTCATATCTTTGAAATCGCTTATATGTTTATCCCAGGTTTTTTTCCATTTAGCTAGAAATACGGGGTCATCAAAAAATCTTTTGTAATATGGATGTTTGGGTTTTATGGGGTAATTAAAGTACTGAAAGTGCTTTGGGAAATTTTTCTTATCGTCCACGCCAGCGGTCAAATCCAAGTCCCAAAGAGGTCCTGCAACTATTTTTTTACCCTTGTCTTTATGAGCAAAGTTTGAAGCAAGCCCGTTAGTGTCTGCTTTGCAGATAAAATCAAAATTATCCATAAATAGCTCAACCATTATGTATTTTGCATAACTTTCCAAATCCACTAACTCGCGGTAACCATTTTCTGGAAAACCAGGTTTATTAAACATAGTAGCTGTAAGCTCGTTTATTTGGTCTTTTACAAATTGATAGTTTGTTTCGGGCGATTTTATGAATGTGTGCAATTGGACAGTCCAGTTATAGGCGGTGGATGGTTGGCTAGTTGGATAGGTGGTTAAAAAATCAACTTCATCTGCATCGCTTGGGCAATGATAGTCAAATTCTGCAAGCCAGCCATCTTTTTCGTCCACTTCCACTCTGCCTTTATTAACTTGAACAATATCGGTCACCTGATAGATTCCCCTGTAAGAACCATTTAGATAAAGGTCAACAAAAAAATTATTAGGAGTGCCGGGAAGCCCCATGCGTTTGCCAAGCTCAAATGCAACGGCATTCAAAGCAAATGTCGGGTCGTACCAATTTGCGAGCAATGCCCAGCTTTTGTGTTTTTTGGTTCCGAACATGGATTTATGCTCGCTGAATTTTATTCTGTAAGGTTTTTTGCTTATGCTAGACACGGCTGTGGAATTTCCACGCATGCGAATTGAGTCTGCAAATCCCGCTACCGAAATGTTGTTTGCCGATTCGTTTGGATCGGTTAATGTGAGCGACATTGGAGCGTATTTGTGGATAAAGGTATTGGTAGTCACACAGTTGCCAGCACCTTGCCTATTTGCCGAAGTTGAACTTATGGCAACATTATTCTTAGTATTAACTCTTATTTCTGGAAGTGCAGCAAGCGAAAGAACGCTAAGGCAGAATACTGCCGTTAGAGTTGATTTCAACGTGCTGCATTTCATATATCCCCTATGTCATTTCACAACAATACGCTGCACCCTTTTCTCGCTTCCAAGCGTTGCGCGCATCACATACATTCCTGTCTGAACCCCGATTCTCATAGCCCCAGAATTTTCAGAATTGCCAAAATATATGCGATTGCCTTGCAAGTTATACAGTTCTATTTTTGTATCGCGCGGCAAGTTTTCTAGCACTATTACATTGCCTATTGTTTGTGTACGAATGTCTAGAAGTGTTATTTTAGGCACTATTGGAGTGGGGTTTTCTGCCGAGCTTGAAGACGAGACTGGTGCCGCGCCAACCACTACCGTGCCGCATTGCGCGGTTAAATAAGCATTATTGCAGGTAGCGGTAACGCTTATGGTGTAGCTTGTGGAGTTAGTGGTTGCACTCACTGCCCAACCGCCATTGTTTTGTGGGCGACCTTGCCATTGAGGATTGTTTGGCTGGCTGCCATTGCTACAAGATAAGGTGGGTACAGCTATGTTAGCACCTTTTTCAACACTTTGTTGAAGACCAGTGCAAATCAGCGTAACTTGCCCGTTGTTATTCACACTGCTACTGCTGCTTACGCCCCAGGTATTTGCACTGCTACTACTGCTTACCAAGCTACTACTGCTGCTCACCGCGTTATTATTCACACTGCTACTGCTCGCCAAGCTACTGCTACTCGGTTTGCTGCTGCTGCTCACAGCCTCTCTACAATTCATTTTGCTATTAACAAGGTCTTGGGCTACAGCAGATTCCGCAACATCGTTGCCGTTCATCTGGTTCACTCTATTTGAAAAAGCAGTTATGCGTCTCGACCACCAATTTTTCAAATTACCAATGTGTTGCCTATATGATTGCTCCGTGACATTGCTAACGCCATTAGCAACATTGCCTGCAATGCTGCCTGCTATAACATTGGTTAGGGAATCTATAACAGTAGTGCCTACTCTCTCAAAAACAGATTTATTGTCATTCCATATTTTTTTGTATCTAGCTTGGAATACGGGGTCGTCAAAAATCCTCTTATAGAAATCGTGGCGAGGTTCCATCTGCTCATTTATGTCTTTGTCAAAAAAAGTTGCTTGTCCGCCCCACATACCCATCATACTCATCGCGGTGCCGCAGGCTAAGTCAAAATCCCAAAGAGGACCAGCTTTTATTTTTTCGCCTTTATTTCTATAAGCATAAGTTGAACCTAACAAAGTGCTACTGCTCGCCATGCCGTTCCAATCTTGATTATCCATAAATAGTTGAATCATAATATATTTTGCATAACTGGTGAGGTCAATATAATCGCGGTAGCCGTTATTGGGGAAATTACTCTCTTTCATTTTGTCCAAAAGTTTGTTAAGGTCGCTTTTTACAAAGTCTAAACAGGTTGCATCTGGTTGCCTGCTAGAGTTCAGCGGTAAATCATCTAAATCTGGTTCCCTTATTTTTGTATTCAGGTTGTATCTGTTATTACCTGTGTGATAAAATCTCTTTTGGTCTGCAGTGCTTGTGGCACAGTGATAGTCAAACTCTGCAAGCCAGCCAGCCTCCTTATCTATATCAACGCTAGCCTCGCTTCTCTGAATTTGGTCGGTGAGCAGGTAAACTCCTCTGTTTTGGTTTGCAAGATTCAATTTCAAATAATAGCCATTCGGTGTAAATTGAAGACCTAGTTGCCTACCAAGATAAAAGGCTAGGTAACTCTGCATTACAGATGGGTCGTAGAAATTGGCTAGCAATGCCCAGCTTTTTTCCGCAGGCCTGCCAAACATTGAAACTTTTTTATCAAATTTAATCCTAAAAGATAACTTGTTAGCAGTAGCAGTAGAGTTCCCACGCCTCCTCACAGAGTCAACCTGACCCGCTGGCGGTCTTTTGAAATTATACTTAGTATCTGCTCCGCTCAATTCAATCTCTGTTGCCACAATATAAGGCTCATTATAACTCATTGCGCCACTTGTGCTATTGGTGGAAGTTTGTTGCCCAACATTCTGAGAATAGGTCCCTTGTGGACAAAACTGATTGCCGTTGTTCACCTGATTAGCCACAGGAGTTTGATTACCTTGTGTTTTTACCGTTAAAGTTGGAAGTTGCGCAAATGAAAAAAGGCTTAAACAGGCTATTGCTGCTAAAACTGATTTGAAGTTCATAAACACCTCCAGTTGGGAAACTTCCTTATTTGTATAATATATATTATTATTACAAATATATTACAATTTGGAGTATAAAAAAACAAAAAAGCTGTTTTTTGCGATATTTTGTGATATTTACCGCCTAAAAAATCACCAAAAGCTCGGTATCAAAGCGTCTCCGCCAAAGATCTCTTTCGCCATCTTTCTTCTTAGAAACAACTCCGTAATTATTTCGCCACTGAATAGCCGATTTTTTTGCAAAACCGAGGGTTAAACCGGCTCTGAACTGGGTATCAAAATCGCTAAAACTCTTAAAATCACTGTTATAAAAAGCCATTTCCCCAACCGGAATAACCTGCTGCAAGGTATTTAAGCCCGTATTCAAGAAAATATTTTCCTTTAGCCTTGCACCCAAAATAGTAGCACTTCTGTCATACCAAGATTTTATGGCGGGGTTGCTACCATAAGTTAGCTCAACCTCGCCTACAGACAAATTACCTATTCGCCTATAGGAAAGCGAGGATATGAATGTAGTCACGGCATCATCATCATCAGGTGGAAAGTAGTGCCTTATTATTGCGGCTAAAATCAAATTATTCTTTTTATCGTCATATTCAACGCTGTAATTTTGCAGGTAGCGGCAAGTAGAATCTAAAGTCAAAGCAGTCCCGGAAAAACCGGCTCTTAGCTCCAGTTTTTTGGTCAACTCATGGCGGTATTGCAGCGTTAAATCGTGGTCTAAAAAGCCAAAGTATTCCAAAGAATCGTTTATTATTGAGCGTTTATGGAAGTAACGCTCGTCAAGGCCTGTTTTCTCTTCCAAGCCAAAAGATTTTTTCATATAGCCAAAGCGAATTGTACTAACGTTTAAAGGGCTATATTGTCCATAAAGTTTGTCCACTGTCAAAGAGTCTTTGCTGTCTTTATACTCCAAGCCAATTTCTGCCCTAACTTTTTTCACAGGACGAAAAGATGCCCCAACTTCTGCTCTGCCTATTCTTTTATGTTCAACTCTCCTGCCCTCTTTATATTCTACATATTTATAGACGTTGTCAAAGCCCATTTCCAAAAGACCTTCCACTTTGGTTTCGGTTTCTGCTTTGGGTTCGGTTTTCGCATTTGCTTTGGGTTCGGTTTTTGCTTTAGTTTTTGCCTCAGTTTTTGTTGCAATTTTTGTTGCACTTTTTACCTCTTTCGCTTTCACTACGGCGGTATCTTTTTGGGCAGCGACCTCAGTAATGACTACTTTCACCACGGTGGTATCTTTTTTGGCAAGAACCTCAGTAGTGACTTTCATTACGGTGGTATCTCTTTTGGCAAGGACCTCACTAATGATAGGGTCTTTCTCTACGGCGGTATCTTTTGTTTCACTTTTTTTTACTTCTTTCGCTTTCACCACGGCGGTATCTTTTATTGCACTTTTTATTGCACTTTTCTTTACATCTTTTGCTTTCACTGCGGTGGTATCTTTTGTTGCAAAAGCTGTTTGAACCCCGATACCCCCGACTAAGAGGATAAACAGAACTTTTAAAATGTTTGACATATTTTACCTTTTGAACACCAATTTGATTTCTGCGCTATCTGTTAGATAGTTCATCCTTACTATTACCACTTTTAGCACGTCGTAGCCAAAGCGGTTTTTCAGGTCTTCGTAGAGTTCTTTTTTCTTGTCTTTTGCCAAAAGCTTGGAGTTATCGTAGAATAGAAGTATTTGGTCGGTGTTGCCTATGAATGATTTTTCGGCAACGAAAATACTTGCGCAAAGCAGAACATCTGCCAAGAGAACAGCCCATAGGGAAAGTTCATCAGTTGCAAGAGAGTTCATAACGCCGAGGATTATTGAGGCAAAGAGGAAGGTCATTTCTCTAAGCTGAATTTGCTCCGTTCTGTAGCGCAAAATGGAGAGAATGGCAAAGAGACCAAATGCAAAACCCGTTTTCACCTTTACCGAAGCGAGCAGCGAAGTTACCAAAAATATTAAAATATTTGAGATAAAGAAGGTGAAGGAATATTCCCTTATTCGGTGCTCCTTTGCATAAACGCAGCTTATTAAAATATAAGCAAAAATGATGTTTATGACAAAGCGAACCGCAAGTGATTCAACAAAAGACCAGTCAACAGATATGTTCATACTACACTCCTATGTTCATAAGATAAAGATTTCACTCTGGGCAAAAAGCGATTTTTCTTTGCCTCTTCGTGTGTTAGAGAAACTCCAATGGTATATTTGGAAAAACCGCTTGGTGTTTTGCAAATTTTGCGGAAAAAATCCTGCGAGACTGTTCTATCGGGGGTTCTTTCCCTTTTCAGTTCAACTATCGCGGTATTATTCAACATAAATTCCTCGTTATGGTAGCCATATCTCAAACCAAAGTCCAAGGTCATTCTCTCTGGGAAATACCTGTTTAAAAGTGTTATGCGGTTAAAGAAAACAAAAAGCGTTGGAACCAAGTTTTCAAAATTGTAGTTGTTGGTGTGTATTAGATTTGCAAAATCGTTGTCAAATTCGGAGATGTCTTCCATTCCGTCTCTGCGCTGGCGAAATTTCACTGTTTTTCCGGTATTCAATTTTTGTTTTATCTCGTTGTAAATTTTCCCGTTGCTCAAATACTGCCTTGTGCGGAATTTGAATCTATTTGCCCTTCTGTTGTGGTGCAGGTTAAAACAATGCAAATCGGGGGTGTCAAAATAAACTGTTCTGTAGCTTTGGATAATTTCATCGTTTATTTGGAGCAGGGAATAATTGTCTTTAATCTCTTTTAAAAAATCAAAAGCGTTGTCAACTTTCAAAACATATTTGGTATCAAATCTATTCAAGAAAGACATCGCCTTTGACTCTTCTAAAGAAGAGCGCGAAAAAGGTTGCAAGTAATTTTGAAACAAGCTGGTTTGAAGCATATTGCTTTGAAAGGTCTCAATCATTTAAAAACCTCCTTTGCATTCGAAATCTATTGTGCCGCCCTTATTGCTGCACGAGCCTGTGGTTCCTATATTTAACTGGCTACCACCCGCTTTTACATTAACAGTTCCACCTGTAATGTCCAATTTTCCCTTAATTTTTATGCCGTCATCTTTTGCATCAATATTTATTTTTCCACCTTTTATAGCAGCCTTTCCATCTATATTTATCCCTTTGGCTCCTGTTCCGGTGGTTGTTACGGTTAATTCGCCAGAGTTAAACATTAAATCTGTAGCTAATTTTACTCCTGTGGAATTGCTTTCATCAGCGTCAGAGCCTGTTGTTGTATCTTTATATTTGTTTCCCTTAGTTGTTATGGATGTTTTTCCACCTTTGAATTCCACCCAATCGCGCGTCCTTATTCCTTTTGAGCCATCGCCAGAAACGCTTATTGTAATATTAGCATCACCAGTTATTGTAACTCCTCCCTCGCTTGATATTCCGTGTGATTTGAATTTTGTGGTTTGAAGGTCTATTTTTCCGCCGCTAAATACCACCCATTCATTCACAGGACCTGGTGGGATTTTTTCGCTTTGAATGGCATCACCTTTGCTTTTGATTGTTATATCTCCACCGCTCACTCTAATGCTATCGTTTGCGTGAATTCCATCGTTCTCGGATTCGCTAATTGTTATTTTTCCGTATTTTATTTCAATAGCGTTATCAACTACTATTGCATGGTTATATTTTCCCTTCACTTCTAAAGAGCCGTTGCCTTTATTGAATTCAAGCCTGCCTTCGCTAAAGAAGGTGCCTTTTGCTTTCGTATCTTTTTCTGGGGGAGTACTGTACTCTTCTGAATCAATTAAAGTGCTTTTAGTTCCATCAACCAAATGGACAGATATGCGTTTGCTTTTTTGAATGTTTATAGCAGGACCTTTGGTATTTGTGATGTTCACTGAGTTTAAGTAAAGCCCCTTTTTAACATCGCCATAAAGTTTAAGCGAGCCATTACTGGTGGTTCCGCTTAAAACAATATTGTATTCTGTTGTTGAGGCATCTGGAATTCTAACAATTACATGCGCTCCGTCTTTTTCTGTTTTAACTTCGCTATAAGGGTTGGTTATTTCAACGCTAGTGCCTTTATATTCAATTTTAATGGCATTTTCAACGTCTATGTTGACTGGCCCAGAGTCAGAACTTAAGCCAGCAGAGCTGCTTCCACCAGAGCTAGAGCTAGAACTATAGCTAGAACTAGAGCCTCCATTGCCAGAACTGGAATTACCCCCGCTAGAGCTAAGATTTCCACCACCACTGGAATTGCCTCCGCCGGAACTAGAACTTATAGCAGTAGAAGAGCGGCCTCTGCTGGAACTAGATTTTTCATTATCTTCACCTCCGCCGCTAGAACAAGCTACAAGAGCCACCAATGCAAGCCCTAGCACAATAGAGCGAGCAAACGAAACGCGAATGTAATGGATTTGCAACATATAAGTAAATATATATAAAAATGTTGCTTACTGCTAAAAAAATGTTAATTATTGCTACTTTTTGCCTAAAAACCTACGCTGAATTCCCCAGCCCAGAATCTATGCCCGTTTTCGCCCGTTTTTAAGCCCCTCTCTTCTGCATAAGAGGCAAAGCGCATAGTAAGCGCATCGCCAAAAAGCCCAAATCCCATATTAAAAGCCGGATAGCCACCTTCAAGGCCGCATCCAAAAGAAACACGCAAGGCATCATGGCCAAGGCCAAATTTAATGCCGGCAATGGTACCTACGCCAATTCCAGCTATAGCACCTGTGGTACCGTGTCCATCGCCAATTAAAGTACCTATGCCAAAACCTATAACCCCGCCCACAGCTCCAAACGCTAAACGATACGTATAAGACATTTCCCTAGTTGGAGAGGGTATAACCACTTGGTCAATTTCCGCCCCTAAGTTCAAATGCCCCATAAATTTTTCGGTTATTGTGCCATCTAAAATATCCACATAATCTATGGCAAAGTTCACCTTTCGCGCCCAAGGGCTATTGCTTTGCAAAATCATTGGGCTTGCCATTACGCCAATAGACCAGTTTGGGGTTATGGTCTCGTCTGCCAGCTTGCTAAAAAATATGTTGCGAACCGAAGACCCAAGCCTAAGCTCTCTTGTTATTTGATAAAGCACACCCAAATCCAGGCCAATAGCCCAATCTGCATTTATCAAGTCATCGCCAATATTTTCCCATCTGTCTTCCAAGTCTCTTAATTCTTCAGTGTTTACCTTTGTGTCTTCAATATTTTTGGCCCCGTTAAAATCCAAGCCCGGTTTAAAATTGTACGCTGGCTGATTGTATCTTTTCGCATATTTTAATCCAGCGCCAATAGACCATAGCTCCACAGGTGAAAATGCAAAGGCCGTTTGCGCAACCATATCTACTTGTATGGGTTCATAGCCAAAAATCGGAATAAAAATACCCACGTCCACCCAAGGAGCAGCAGAAGCGTTAAGCCAAGTACTAAATCCAAAATTTGGAATAATAATTTCAAGAATGCTTATTTGCGTGCCTATGTCAAGCCTGCTGTTGTCCAATTTTCCCAAGCCTTTTTCAAATTCTGGATGCGCTCTTAAAGAATCTGGCCAAAATTCATCAATGTCTGGAGTAATGTCAAAATATGCAGGGCACCAGTTGGCATCGCCAAAATATCCAAAATCAAAGAACAAAACTCTTTTTACTATTGTACCAAGCGTTGGCGCGCCGCAAACATCAATTATTGTATTGATTTCTTTTCCAGGAAGAAAAACAGTAGCAGAAAACAATCGCACCTCAGACTTTGAGAATGGCATATAACCCATCTCTGGATTTTTTTCAAAGTTTCCCAAACGGTTTATTAAATTTAATCCAGCAGGGTTGTAGTAAAGAGCGTCTTTGCTATCGGCTACGGCAACAAAGGCTCCGCCCATGCCATGCACCTTTAAAGAGTGATATTGCGGCCCTTTGGCAGCATAAGCAAAAGTAAAAAGCAAAAAAAATAAGGCTAATGGAAAGTATTTCAATTACGGCTCCTTGCATTCTTGCAATATTCTTTAAATTTATCATCGTCATAGAATGGCCAGCAACCGCCTATGTTCTGTTTTCGGTAGTCAAGGTCGTACTTAGAGCAATCTTTGTCTTGCATAACTTTAAGTTTAATGTCTGCATTGTTTGTTGTCCAATATCTTTTGCCGTTTGGATATCCTATTTGCGTGAAGTTTAATACGGTTACCCATCCAGTTGAATCTGGCTCAGGTATATAGCACCTATTATAATCGGGGTCTATGCATATTGGTTTCAGGTTAGCATCATCGCGTTTAAAGCGCACAGGCTTGTTATATTTCCAATTTTCATCATCTCTATAACGGTTATTTCCAACCATGCAATTGTTCATTGGGCTAATGCCGTAATATGCACTGTCTGGGTCTGTAGGAGCCAGCCTTGTGTTGTCATTTATAAACCAGTCTCCATCGTTGTCTAGCCCGTCTAAGAGTTCTTCGTCTATGCAACCGTCTCCGTCCACATCATAATGGACTCCCATTTTGTAAAAAGAGGAATAAGCTTTGTACTTGTCAATTTCACCTTTTAGGCTTCCGTCACCTGGATCGCCGCCGCCACCAAGCCCCATACCGTTTAATACATCTTCCACATAGCTAAAATCATCTCCAAAATCGTCTATTTTATTATTGACATCACTTATTCCCAAGTCTTCTATTTGGTCTTGGCATTTGGTATCGCAGTCTTTTTTGCAAGCTTCTATGCATGCATAATAACCTTTCATTCCATCTTTCAAATCGTCAAGTATTTGCCTGGAATCAATAATAACGTTCATCTCTCCGGTTATAGAATCTCTTGGGCATTTTACAGATATAGCCGCATCGAAATTGCCACTGCCTTTTGTGCAGCCCCATTCTCTCCATCCAGGAATTGTACTGGGGTAATCTGTGCCTAATTCTCCATTCCTTGTTAAGCAGCTATCCTTATTTATGTCAAATATGTTTAAAAACCATTGTGAAAATGAAGATAAAAGCAAAATGCCGCTAAAATAAGTGTTTTTGTATTCCCTGTCGCTTAAAGGAAAGGGTCTTCTTTTGCCAGCGGTGGTGTCGGAGCAATCATTGTTTGAGGAATTACCGCAGAATGTTCTTCTAAAATCGGCGAGTCTTTCATTTAAGTTTAACCATACTTCTTTGTCATCTATAATCACTTTAAAAGAGGAATCCCACTTTTTATCTTCCCTAGCTCGCATATGAAAATCGTAAAGAACTGTTAAAGAATCGCGCCTGTCTAATTCAGTTAAGGAATTGGAAATTTTTCTCATCGCCTGAAGATAATTGTTCCTAGTTTTTACATCTTCTCCCATAAAGGGGCATTCTCCCTCTTTTGGTTTAAGGATGCTAAATACGCTTAAGGGACTAACTCCATATTGCCACAAGCTTGCTTTTGCCATTCCAAAGTACCCAAAAGATGATGAAGGTTCTTTTGCAACTATTAATGAACAAAGTTTGTAAGAGCCTTTATAATCGCCTTTTCTAAAAGCACTTTCTGCATCTATACGCATAGATTTAACATCAGAACCGCCGCTTGGACCGGTTCCATACCAGTTTTCGCCACAAGCCGCTAGAACGAGCAAAGCAAAATACAATGCAAATATGTATAATTTTTTCATAAAGACTGAATATAGAAAATTAATGCCTCTGCCAAAGCCTCAATTTCGCTTGCTTTGTGCGAGTAACTTATGTTTATTCTTAGCCTTGTGGTACCGTTAGGTACGGTTGGTGGACGAATGCAAGGCGCGTAAAAACCCTTTTCAAGCAAAAAATCTTTGCATTTTTGAGCTTTTTCAACTGTCCCAAGCACCACAGGCACAATTTGCGTTTCGCTTTGCAGGCAATCCATACCTGATTCCCGTATTTTTTGCCTAAAATCCGCAGACATTTTCAGCACGCTTTCTCTGCGAAAACCTTCCCTTGTTGAAACTTCAACAGCTTTTTGCATTGCCACAACCATACCCGGAGAAATTGCCGTGGAATAGATAAAACTGCGAGCGCTGCTGATGAAGTAATCTATAAGCAATTTGGAGCCAAACACACAAGCTCCCATTGTTCCATAGGCTTTGCCAAATGTTGTGAGCGACAAATGAACCTTGCTCTCCAAGCCGAGCTGTGCAATCAAGCCTTTGCCATCGGGTCCTAAAATCCCATCGCTATGAGCTTCGTCAACATAAAGCAGGGCACCGTATTTTTCTGCTAGTTCTGCATATTCTTTTAAAGGTGCAATATCGCCATCCATGCTATAAACGGCTTCAACTGCTATCAATTTAAAACTCTCTGGTTCAACTTCTTTCAAGGCTTTTTCCAAATCTGCCGGATTGTTGTGCTTAAAGCGGTGCAATTTTCCGCCGCTTATTGCATAGCCATCTAAAATGCTGGCGTGGTTTAGCCTATCGCAAAACAAATGCGTTTTTGAGTCGCAAAGAGAAGATATAACACCTAAATTTGCGCTATACCCATTGTTAAAAATCAAAGCCGCTTCTGTGCCTTTCCAATTTGCCAACCACCTTTCCGTTTCTTCAAAAATTTTGTGATTGCCCCCCAAAAGCCTAGAGCCTTTGCTGCCAGCTCCGTACTTGATATAAGCATCTGCGGCAGATTTTGCTATTTCAAAATGATTTGCCAAACCCAAATAATCATTGCTGGAAAAATCTATGCCAGAAGGCTGGCTTAGTGAACGCAAAAGACCCTGTTTGTGCTTTTCTGCAAGTTTGTCTGCAATAGCATTTTCAAAGATATGTGGCATAACGTTTGGTGAATATAGAAAATATCTAAATTTCAGACAATGCCAACTAAATCCCTAGACATCATCATAACCGGTGCGCGCAAACACAACTTAAAGAACATAACTGTTCGCATTCCTAGGCATAAAATAACAGCAATTACGGGAGTTAGCGGAGCGGGCAAAAGCAGCTTGGCTTTTGATACGCTTTTTGCAGAGGGGCAACGCAGATTTTTGGAAAGTCTCTCAACTTATGCGCGCAGATTTTTGGGAAAAATAGACCGAGGCAGCGTGGATTCCATACAAGGGCTTGCACCCGCCATAGCCATAGACCAGCAAAGCGCATCCAAAAGCCCAAGAAGCACAGTCGCAACCCTAACGGAAATTTACGATTTTTTTCGCATAATGTGGGCGAGGCTCGGAACTATGCACTGCCCTGTTCACAATAGAGCTTTGCAAAAATACAACGCCTCGGAATTAACGCGGCACTTATACGAAAAAGGCGGCAAAGATTTGGTTGTGATTTATTCAAAAAACGAAATTTTAGACAGAGTTCTTTTAACAGAAAAAAATAGAACGAGGCTCTTGGATTCCATAGAAAAAGCATACTCAGAAAACGATGGCAAAATAAAAATCGGGAACCAACACTATTCAAATTTTTTATGCTGCCCAGATTGCGACTTTAGCTTTGCCGAAGAATTAGACCCAAAAAATTTCAGCTTCAACAGCCATTTCGGGGCTTGCGAGCGTTGCCAGGGCATTGGGGATATTTTTGGAAATATATGCCCTGAATGCAAAGGCGAGCGATTGAAACCGGAATTTTTAGCGGTGAAAATAGACGGAAAATCCATAAGCGATGCTTGCAAACTCTCCATCAGCGAGGCTTACAACTGGTTAAAAAACATCCCATTCAACGGAACTCAAAAAATTATAGCCAAACCCCTGTTAAAAGAAGTTTTGGGAAGAATGGAATTCATTATAAACGTAGGAATTTCCTATTTAGGATTAGACCGTAAAGGCGAATCTCTGAGCGGCGGCGAAGCTCAAAGACTTAGGCTTGCAAGTCAAATAGGCAGCGGCTTGGAGGGTGTTCTCTATGTGCTAGACGAACCCACGATAGGGCTGCACCAAAGCGACACAAAAAAACTTTTGGATTCGCTTTACAAACTCCGCGATTTAGGAAACACGATAGTTGTTGTGGAACACGATTTGGAATTCATAAAAGCGATAGACCACATTGTGGATTTGGGTCCCAAAGCAGGCGAATTCGGCGGCGAAGTTGTAGCAACAGGAAGCCCAAAAGAACTTTCAAATACAAAGTCAATAAAAAAATTCCTAAGCAGTTCCACAGTAAAATATTTATCGGGAAAAAAAGCCCTTGAAGACACAAAACCTTTAACTCCCCCATCCCCCCTAGCCCCAGATTTCGCTCTCAAAAACCTAACTAAAAACAACCTAAAAAACATTTCCGTAAAAATTCCATTCGGCGCAATAACCGCAATTTCGGGCGTTAGCGGTTCGGGCAAAAGCACTCTTATGGAGTGCATATTTTCAGAGGCAGAAAAAAAGAAAAAGCCCGTTTGCTTTATAGACCAAACACCGATAAACTCAAGCCCGCGCTCCACGCCTGTGAGCTATATGAGCATTTTAGACAAACTGCGAGATCTTTTTGCAAAATTGCCAGAGAGTAAAATTCGCGGCTATGATGTTGGGCGTTTTGCATACAACAAAGAAGGCGGGCGATGCGAGGTGTGCGAGGGCAGGGGCTATCAGTTGATAGAGATGCACTTTCTCTCCGATGTTTGGGAACTTTGCGAGGCTTGCAAGGGCAAAAGGTACAACAACGAAACTTTGAAAGTTTTGTGGAACGGAAAAAGCATAGCAGATGTTTTGGCTTTGCGAATAGAAACCGCCTGTGAATTTTTCAAGAATATGAAAAGAATAGAAAAGCCCCTGCAAATTTTAAACAGCATTGGGCTTGGATATTTGCGACTTGGGCAAGCCACCACCACAATGAGCGGCGGCGAAATTCAGCGTTTAAAACTAGCCGCTGAGCTTTGCAAATCAAATTCAGAAAGCACCATTTTCCTTTTAGACGAACCCACCACCGGCTTGCATTTGCAGGATATTCAACCTCTGTGGAACCATTTGCGCAAACTTTCTAGCGCGGGTCACGCCGTTGTTTTTGTGGAGCACCACCCAGATATGATTAAGTTAGCGGATTATGAGATTGGGCTTGGGCCAGAGGGGGGTGTCAGGGGGGGATATTTGATGTAGAATTTTCTACATTACCCCTATACCAAAACTGGAGGCAAAATGAGCATAACAGTAAAAAAAGCAGGCGATGCCGAGAAAAGCGAAATGAAGTCAAAGCCTATATGGGAATGTGAGATTTCGGAATTTGACTGGCATTATGATAGCGAGGAAAGATGCCTTCTTATAGATGGCGAAGTGACGGTTTCTTACGATGGTGGAAGCGTTTCCTTTGGCTCTGGGGATTACGTGGTATTCCCAAAAGGCTTGTCTTGCGTGTGGAAGGTTTCAAAGCCTGTCAAAAAGCATTATATTTTTAAATAATATCGCGACACTCATTGTCGCTACGCAAATCTATATTTAAATTATGCTCAAATGTGCCAGATGTGAACGAAAGTTAAAGAGCGGTTCTAAGTTTTGCTCTGCTTGCGGAGCGGAAGTGAAACCCGCTTTGAGATGTGTTAAATGTGGGGCGGAATATGAAAAGGGGGACAAATTTTGCTGCGAATGTGGCAGCGTTGTTGGGGTAGAGTCCTCGTTGTTTGGGGAGTTCATTGACGGCAGAGACGGCACGCGATACAGGACTGTGAAATTTGGTTCCAAAATCTGGATGGCGGAGAATTTGAATTATGGCGGAAAAAACGGCAGCTTGGGAAAATCCTGCGACAA
>Ga0268262_10002698_pt1 | contig 20155 bp, 18 predicted proteins | sample TergutNc150P3_FD_190354 | JGI IMG/M metagenome (GOLD analysis project Ga0268262, IMG submission 190354) | Nasutitermes corniger P3 segment gut microbial community from laboratory colony in Florida, USA - Nc150 P3 (SPAdes) (version 2) | ecosystem: Host-associated > Arthropoda: Insects >... | reverse complement strand
TATTCGACCCGGCGCTGGAAGCTATTTCAACCATGTTTTTTATATATCTTACCGCGGTGTTAAAACCATCGCGGGTTGAAAGCACATCAAGATTAAATTTATCTGCCATAAAATCTCCTTATGTAAGCCCGGCCGCATAACCAAAGATTACACGACCGGGTTATCCTGCATAAAAACGCCCCCGAAAAAGTCAGGGTGTTACCCTGATCCGGGGGCATTTTTTGCACTATGCAAATTACATTATGTTATATTTCCGAAAGCTGTGATCCGCCGCGTGACGGTCTTTTCTTTGCTCTTGAATCTACAACGCCTTTCTTCTTTGGGGCAGCGGCTTTGGGCGCTGACCTGGGAGCGGCAATTGCCTTCGGCCTGGGAGCCGCTGAAGCGACAGCAGCCTCTTCTTCTTCATCAACAGGGGCGCTGAAAGACTGGTTAATGTCTTCGCGAACTGTTGACCTTCTGCGGCTGAATGAAGCAAACGCCGCGTCGGAGAAGCCTTTGGATACGCCGTGGAGGAATTCGTTGAGCACGTTCGCCATTGCGTCCAAAGTGATTTTCTTCCTCTTGATTGATGTAATATCAACGTCGAGCAAGAGACCCGGTTGAAGGTGGTAGGGGTTAATCATGTAGTCAAACCTGTAGTATTCCCTCTCTACCCAAGAAAGTCTTTCTTCCATTACGCGTCTTTCGATGGGGTACAGGAAGTCGTACATTCTCTTCATTTTGTCGCGCATTCTGATAATTCTTGTGCGGACTCTGTCTTTTTCCCAGATGTAGGTGCGGTTTGATTTTTCCACTTCGGTCTCGGCCGGTTTAACAAAGGAAATCTCGTCCCATACCTTGGCGATATCTTCGTAAAGAGGTTCGCCGTTCTTTTCTTTGATAAGTTTTCTGATTCTGTTCTTGTTTTTCCTTGCAAGATCCTGGAAGTCGTTGACTTTAAAGAAGCTCTTGGAATCCTGATAGATAACTTCAAGAACATCCCAAAGGTGCTGAACTTCGGTTTCAAAGCTTTTCATCATTACGTCGTAGGCCTTGCGGTCTTCGATAAGCTGCGCATTGTCGAAATAGCGCAGTTTGATTGAATAGCGTTCGTCGGGAAGGTTGGCAACATCCGTATCCTCGTATTCGCGGATGATAACTTCTCTTCCGTTTTTGAGGTTTTCGATGTACTGATACCCCATCTTGGATGTATCCAAAATAGAGGTGATCGAGTTGATCGCCGTGTTGAAACCGCGGTTACGGATATTTTCCATATCGATGATCTTTTTGATGTTCTCGCGGATATTGAGGGCGTCAAAAGATTCAGGATCAATTTCGGCGCGAAGGTCGGAAAGTCTTTCCATGAGCGTTTTTGCCATGATTGAATAGCGCTTGGATTTGGCTTCGTCGACATTATCGTCGGTAAACTGTTCTACTCTGTTCAATTTGGCAAAGATGACTTCGCCGTCTGAAAGTTCTTCAAGACCCTTGTCGATTCTTTCGTCTTTGACCTGTTCGATAATTTTATCGATGCTGTCGATGATGTGTTTGGCGATAAGGTCTTTTACAAGGAATTCTACGGTTGCCTGATAATGGAATATCGGGCTGATAAGCTCTGAGTCAAGAATGTTGACGGACAGCTTAACATCGGAAACGGTCTTGGGCTTTAACATGTTATCCTTGAACGCGCACTTTACGATTGAGTAAGCGTTTTCACCGCGTACAAAAGCGCCGGTATCGGTCTTCTGGCGGAGGATACTGTTTGTGTGTGTCTCAAGCTCGTTGACGCCGCGTTGAATATGTCCCTGCAAGTGGCCGTACATATTAACTACGGATTTTTCAACTTCGCCTGTATTGAACTTGTCGGCGCCGCCTACGGCGTCCAGCAAGTCGGCAATTTCCTTCGGCGTGTAACGGGTCAGTACTTTTGTTTCTTCCTTGTCGATAAAGTTCCTGACTTTCTTTACCATTTCATCTTCGCTCGTTACCATGTAACGATTGAACATGTTCTGATAGTTCTGGTTGAAGTAATTGAACAGTTTTTCTTTTAAACCGCCCATTACGTCAAGACGTTCAAGAACATCCTTGGGCAGTTTGGCTGTCAGGTGGTGAATAACCTTATTGGTTTCTTCTTCCAGTAACAAGTTTACTTCTGCTTGTTGATCACGGTATTCCTGGGCTAAAGAATTGCGTGAACCAACGGCACTCGGTTTTTCCGGATGAAATACATTCGGGCTTTTGGGTAGGTCAATTGCTCCCATAATTACTCTCCTTAAAAAATAAGATTAAAACTACAACTATATAATAATACAATATTTTATATATAAATGTAAAGTCTTTTCGTCAATTTATATAGCCTTTTTTTCCGGAATATGATATAATTCATATTATGAAGAATAGAAGAATTTATCAATTATTTTTGATTTTGACAGTTTTTTGCTGTCTGTCACCGGCATATGCGGATACCGCCAGACCTTCAATCGATATTAATCTGATTATTGACGGGTCTGCCGGTCTTACGGGCGTAAAAGACGAAGTTTCATCATGGATATTAAAGCGTCTTGACCAGCTTCTTGTTGACGGGGACAGGATTACCGTCTGGAGTACGGGAACAGCGGCAAAAGTCATATATACGGGAAAAATAAGCAGTAATGCCGACAGAGACGCCGTTAAAAAGAGCATTCAAGAAATCACCGGTTCCGGAACGGTCGCAGATTTTTCCGGCGCGTTAAAAGATGCGGCCTCCCGCCAAAGTTCAGGGCTTTGTTATACATTGTTAATAAGCGCGTCTCCTTCGTCGCTTACATCATTGCTGTCAGGCCCTCAAGCCGGGCTAATGCGTTATTCCAGAGTCGAAGAATTTTCAAAGTGGCGGGCAATCGTTGTCGGACTGAATCTTGACGCAAGGGTAAAGAAAGCCGCCGCAGGTTTCTACGGCTCCTGACAAGATAACCGGAAGATGAAAAAAGTATACATCGGCGTCGCTGCCGCCTGCATTTTGCTTATTATCATACTAGCCACCGGATTATGGAAAAAGATTCTGTATCCGAATACGGAAGAAGATTTAAATACACGTATAGTAATGCCGCGGGAAGCCGTTTCTTTCCAAGGAACGCTTACGGCGCAGCAAACCGGAAAAGATGAAAATTTAAACACAAAAATACCGTTAGATAACGGAGAAGTGGTAATTGCGGTATTGAATCAAGAAAGCGAAGAAGGTATTACGGAAGAACAGTTCGCGGTATTCCGTAATATACATGACACGGCGAAACCGCTGTACATTACATGTATCGGCTACGACGAGCACAGCAGAAAATACAAAAGAAGATGGGACGCGCCTACCGCCGCGACGCGCTCGGAAACTATATCGCTGTTTACTCAGGACTTAATAGGAGACAGAAACAACTGTATCATTGTAACCGGAATGAACAATCAATATGAACATACAATGACCATTTTCAGACGGAACAATTCTGCGGCAAGGGATCTGCCGTACAAAAAAATAGCGGAACTGCAAATTGACGGTTCCATAATCATTCAAGAAATTCCCCGTACTTCGGCGTATCAGCAAGGTATTGCAAACGGACAAAGTTTTAACATTACCGCTTACAGCCATGACAATTCTTCGGCCAATATCATGGATCAACTGGAAACAATTTATTCTTTCAGTCATTCATCAAATCAATACGAAAGGTTCAGTGTTTCAAGGATTCCGGGCAATCAAATTGAACAACGCAGAGTACGTGATATATTAAGCGGCACTCCAGGCGTCTTTGAAAACTTTACCCACGACCTTTGGTACTATGTAAGCCCGCAGGGTACGATAGACTCAAGGCAGTATATCTTCTTTGATCCTGTAAGCAGGGAAATCATTTTTTTCGGCGATGAAGCCCAGCAGGTTTTTCAATGGCAAAATTCCATGCCTACCCGCTACGGCCTTTACATAAGAAGCCAGAATATCTCGATAACCACCCTACTGCGTTTTATCGATATCGAACTGGAGTCTCTGGACAGTATAAAATTGAGGGTATTTGAAGACGTAAGGTTGAAAATCATAGTAAGCACATCGTGGGATGGAACATACAGGCGCGCAGGAGCCGTAAAAATCGAGAAACCAAAGTCGTCAATCAAGTCATCGATAAACGCGCTTTACGACAGTTCTTTGGGTAAACTGCGGTTTTATGATACGGGAGCATACACAATAACGGCCGGGAATGCCGCCGTAAAAAACGGCAGATATGTCTTTTACAAAGTTGATGAAAACGACCTTCTGGAACTCCGTCCCGAAGACACGGCAAATGGAGCCCATGAAAGCCGTATGGTTTATAAAGTAGAAACTATCGGCAATTCCGCGCTAATCCTGTCCCGTGTACGCCTTGGCACTACAGGAATACAGAACACAATGGAACCGCCGATTATGCTTACCCCGATGGAAATGTAATTTAAACTCCTTGATCCAGCATGGCGCGGGCGACTTTCAGGAAGCCTGCGATGTTGGCGCCTATTACGAAGTTGTTCGGTTTTCCGTATTCATTGGCGGCGTCGTCGATACTGCGGAAAATGCCTATCATGATGTTTTTAAGTTTGGCGTCTACTTCTTCGAACGACCATGAAAGGCGGGCGCTGTTCTGGGACATTTCAAGCCCTGATGTCGCTACGCCTCCCGCGTTGGCGGCTTTGCCGGGGAAGAACGCTATACCCTTGCTGAGCAGGTATTCTGTAGCGTCCAAGGTTGTGGGCATATTCGCGCCCTCGGCGACAACTTTACAGCCGGACGCGGCAAGTTTCTTTGCGTCTTCAAGCAGAAGCTCGTTCTGTGTGGCGCAAGGAAGCGCGATATCACATTCAACATCCCATACCCTGCCGTTACTGACATCGGAGTAAACCGCATCTTTGTGAGTTTCGGGGTATTTAGTAAGCCTTTCCCTTTGTATAAGTTTAATGTTCTTTATTGTATCAAGGTTGATGCCCTTCTTATGGAAGACATAACCGTTACTGTCCGACATACTGACAACTGTCGCTCCAAGGGACATCGCTTTCTGAGCCGCGAAGATAGCGACATTACCGCTGCCGGATATGGCAACCTTCTTGCCCTTAAAGCTGTCTCCTTTTTTATTCAGATATTCTTCCACTATATAAACCAGTCCGTAGCCTGTGGCTTCGGTTCTGGCGAGACTTCCGCCCCAGCCGATACCTTTTCCGGTAAGCACGCCCTCAAAGCGGTTTACTATTCTTTTGTACTGGCCGTACATAAATCCGACTTCTCTGCCGCCTACGCCGATGTCTCCTGCGGGAACGTCGGTATCAGGGCCAATGTGGCGGTACAACTCTGTCATAAAGGACTGGCAGAAATGCATAACCTCATTATCGCTTTTTCCCTTGGGATCAAAATCAGAACCGCCCTTGCCGCCTCCCATGGGAAGACCTGTGAGGGAATTTTTGAAAATTTGTTCAAATCCAAGGAATTTGATAATGCTTAAATTTACGGAAGGATGGAAACGCAAACCTCCTTTGTATGGGCCGATTGCGGAGTTAAATTGAACACGGAAACCTCGGTTTACCTGTACTTTGCCGGCATCGTCTATCCATGGGACTCTGAACATAATCGCTCTTTCAGGTTCAACCAGTCTTTCAAGAAGTCCCGCTTTTTCATAGGTGTTGTCTTTGTCTACAATGATCCTGAGCGAATCCAAAACTTCTCTTGCCGCCTGTAAAAATTCAGGCTGTCCCGCGTCTCTCTTTTCGATACCGCTGATAATATTATCTATATAACCCATATTTCCTCCGTAAGTATTAATATTTATATCTTTAATTCGGCGTTATGTCAATAATTTTTCTACGGCGGCAAGCTTTACCGTCGTGCAAAAGATTTCCAGCGCTTCTCCGAGTTCGCCTAGCGGAGGACAAGTCGGCGCAATACGTATATTTCTGTCTTTAGGGTCGTTCCCGTCCGGAAACGTCGCGCCCGCCGGTGTTAGTGCTACGCCCGCTTTCGCGCAAAGGGAAACAATTTTTTTCGCGCAGCCTTCGGGCGCGTCAAAGCTGACAAAATATCCGCCGGAAGGCTTTGTCCACTCCGCAATGCCGAGTCCGTCCAATTCGCGGCTCAGGGTATCGTTTACCAGTTTGAAACGCGGGCGCAGAATAGCCGCATGTTTTTCCATGTGGGCCATAACGCCCGCAGCATCTTTGAAAAACCTCGCGTGCCTTAGTTGGTTTATTTTATCGGGGCCGATTGTCTGCGCGCTTAACCTTTGTTTAATATATTCGCAGTTTGATTTTGAGGAAGCTATGCAGGACACGGACGCGCCTGCAAAACTTACTTTTGAAAAGGACGTAAACATAAAAGGCATATTTGGGTTTCCCGCTTCTTCGCACAAACGGATGATATTAGGGATGGTCTTAGGCTTATCCCCGAGATCGTGAAAAGCGTAGGCATTATCCCAGTAAATACGAAAGTCTTCGGCGGCTGGTTTTAGGCGGGCAAAGCGCCTGATTGTCTCATCGGAATAAACAATGCCCGTAGGGTTGGAATATTTGGGTACGCACCATATACCTTTGATCAACGGATCGGACGAAACGGCTTTTTCAATCGCGTCCATATCGGGACCGTCGTTTCCCATCGCGACCGGAATCATATCGATGTGGAAGTATTTACAAATGGTAAAATGCCTGTCGTAACCGGGAGAGGGACACAGGAATTTAATCTGCCCCTGCATCTGCCAGGGAACGCCGTCTCTTACGCCGTGGGTCATATTTACGGCAACATTGTCGAACATAAGGGCAAGAGATGAATTGCCGCCCACGATAACTTCGTCAACGGTTAAACCCAAAAGGTCTGCGAATATTTTTTTCATTTCCGGGATACCGTCCAGTCCGCCGTAATTACGACAATCCGTCCCGTTGGAAGCGGTATAATCTGTCGCCGGAAGGCAAGTCATCATCTCGTTGCAAAGGGACAACTGTTCGTTTGACGGAACCCCGCGCGTCATATTCAATTTTTTCCCTTTTTCACAGTGTTCGGTAAAAGCCCTGTTAAGTTCATCGCGAAGCGCGGATAATTCATTGGCGTTCATTTGTGCATATTGTTTCATGGTATTTTCCTTTTTTTTACTATATAATATTATTATAAGTTGTAAAAGCCATGAAAAAGCCGTCCTATGTTCTTGTATTATTTGTTTCTCTCGCCCTCTGCGCCTGCGAAAATCAATGGATGGCCGATTTACTTCAAGTAAAAAAGATAACCTTTGAAAGCAACGGCGGCAGTCATGTCTCGTCTCAAAAAATAATGAAAGGTGAAAGGGTTTCAGAACCGAAACCTCCGGTCTTTTCGGGGCGTTCTTTTGAAGGCTGGTATACTGATAACTATACTTTTATGGATTTATGGAACTTTAACAAGAGTCCCGATAACGACATGACCTTATATGCCTCATGGCACGGCGGACAAACCCCTGTTGCAGAAGATTTTTTCATCGACGCCGCAGGGACATTTTTATACGATGAAGAACCTAAAGAAGTAAAAGTTTTATCCGGAGAAGGAAAAACCGCCGGGAAAATAACCGTCTTTTACCAATTGCTGTTAAGCGGCGAGACATACGGAAAGAAAAAAGATACTCATCCGTCTGCTCCCGGCACTTACAGGGTAACTTTTAACGTAGATGCGTCCGGAGACTGGAACGTAGCCGGTGAACTGGAAGCAGGAACGCTGGTTATCTATTTAAATAGCGCTTACGGGTTGGATATGTTTTTAACAAACTTTTCTCCTTCATATATAAATAATGACCCCGGAATCAACCCGTCTTCCCCCTATATCATTCCGATACGCATAAACAATGATACAGATTTATCAGACATAGCATCTACGCTAAACGAATATAATATATATGTTACCTTTGACTTGTCCGGCAGTAATATAGAAAGAATTCCAAATAGCGCTTTTTTTGAATGTTCTTACCTTGTCGGTATAAACATTCCAAACAACGTTACCGTTATTGGAAAAGAAGCTTTCAGTCTATGCATTAACCTTGCCGACATAACCATACCAAGCGGTGTTACCACTATTGAGAATAACGCTTTCTATTATTGCTTAGCCCTTATCAGAGTAACGTTTCAAGGGACGATTACTTCGAGTTATTTAAGTGAAAACGCTTTCGGAAATCCAGCATCCCAATTTGGGTACATTGGCGACTTGCGCGGCAAATATCTTAACGGAGGTCCGGGAACTTATACGAGAGAAAGCAACGGAAATACATGGACGAAAAGGTAGGAACAACCCCGCCCTTGGGGGGCGAGGCTGTTAATTACGCTTCGCCTTCGGCAAGAGCGCAGATTGCCTGCGCCCATTTGACAAATTTCAGGTTTGCGAAGTCGGCGACGGTTTTTATATTAAAGGCCTCCTTTAATAATTTCGCGTCGTTTTCGCTGACACCTTGAATCGCGTCAACCGGGGATTTGGCGATTTCTTTGAGTGACTTTTTTTCATACTTCTTGCACACACATTTATCGATGTTCATTTCGACCCTCCATAATAATTGGTTACTAAAAAAATATTAATATGAAGGCGGAAAGTCTATAAATTAAATTTGATTTATTGTATTTATTTTACAGGAAATGAATCAAAGCCGGCTTCTTTTAACGCTTTAATCGTTTGCTTTTGATCTGTTCCTGAGGGAACCAGCACAAACCAATAATCATCGCGCTTTTCCGTAAAAGGAGTAAAACCCGCTGATCTTAATTTATCCATTTGCTTGTCCGCGTTGACTTGTTCGCCGTATTTACCGGTTTGCAGTTTTGCTCCTTTTGCGAGAGAGGTTGTCTGAGCGGGCGCGCCGGCTTGAGATACAGAACCTGGTTTCGGCGCGCTTGTTTGCGGCGCTGCCGTATTTGCAGGCTTTGGCGTTTCCTGTGTTACAGCCGCCTTGTAAGTTTCCGCCGAAAGAGGCAGGGAATCCAGACCGCTTGCGAAAAACCAGAAGGGGCTTGGACGGACGCTAATCGCTGATGACTGTTCCCCTGCGGCTAGGCGGCCTTCGGGACTATGCGGGTATTCCGCGATAAGTTTTTCGCGCCAGTTTTCCGCAGTCTGTCCGCGCGATACTTTCCAGAGCATAAAGTAAATCTCGCTTTTCATCTGAAGGAACTGCGGATTTTCGGCAAGCGCGGCAAGAGCCGACGTGTCACCTGATTTTATCGCTTTGATGCCTGTGTCAAGAAAACGAGCGCGTTTCAGTTTATTAACAAGAGGGTCAAGCGCGGTGCATGCCCTGTCCCACTCACCCATCGCGGCAAGACAGACAGCGCAGGACAAAAGAGCGTTATCGTCTACCCTGCCGGGGACTGCGGCGGCGGCTTCCAGCCAGTTTCTTGCTGCGCCTTCAATGTCTCCCGATAACTGCCTTAAACGCGCAAGGCGGACAAGGGTGTCGTGCCTCTGTTCGTTTAGAATTTCAGGCTTGTTTAACGTTTTTTCAAGGCTTTGAATTTCAGCTTCCAGGGAAATTCCTGTCTGAGCAAAAACAGCTTGCTGTCCGAGTACACAGGAAGTTATCAATAAAGCAAGAAAGATTGTTCTTATCATTATTTCCCGCGCCTCTTTGACCAAAACTTTTCTTTTGCCGCCGCCGCGTCCTGTCTTATTTTTTCATTTACGTCAAAATCGGCAGGCGGAAGATCATCAATTTGATTTGTATCAGATTTCGGCATTTCAGATTTATTTTTCTTTTTTCTCAAGGCAAAGGGCAAGGCAAAGAAAATGCCCAAAACAAACGAGACAAAAATAGGAAAGAATACGGGAATATTATCTAATTTGGTAAAACCAAAGTATATGTTACATCTGCTGTCTTCCCCAAGATTAAATCCGATAAAAAAAAGAATTATGACAAAAATAAATATAAAAAATATCAAACGGCCGGGCATAAATTCAACTCCTTCGAAATAAATGTATTTCCCTTTAGAACAGAAAGGGTTACTTCCGCAAATGAGCCTATCATGGAAGAAGGCCCCGGTACTACCACCATTTCGTCTTTTTCTGTCCTTGTTATTAATTCATCGGCATTTTTTCGTGAAATTCCTTCTATTAATACCGTTTCTTTACTGCCAATCCTGCTTTTTAGCAGTTTTGAAGTATGTTTCTTTTGAAGAGCTATTACCCCGGAAAGCCTTTCCCTTTTTACTTCCTCGCTTATCCTGCCCGGCAAATCGAAGGCTTTTGTCCCTTCCCTGGGGTTAAAATGATACATAAATGCGTAAAGAAACTTAATTTCTTCCATTAATAGGAGGGTCTGTTCCAGGTCTTCCTCTGTTTCGCCGGGGAAACCGACCAAAATGTCCGTGGAAAGGGTAATTCCGGGCATGGCGGCGCGAAGCTCCCCGACTAGCTCAAGGTAGCGTTCCTTTGTATAGCCCCGGTTCATCGCTTTTAGGACGGAGTTTGAGCCGTGCTGGACGGGCAGATGCAAGTGGCGGCAAAAGACCGGATTTTCAGCCATTACCTTTATAGCCTGAGACGAAAAATTCCTTGGATTGGCGGAAAGGAAGCGTATCCATTTTATCCCTGTTTTGGAAGCCGTTTCCGCAACAAATTTTAAAAGGGCGGAAAAATCCATTTTGTCCTTTTCCCAAAAATAACTGTTTACATTCTGCCCGAGCAAGGTAATTTCGCGCACTCCCTTGCCGGCGACAAGGCGCATTTCTTCAGCGATATTCAGCGGGTCGCGGGAAACTTCCCTGCCGCGCACATAGGGGACAATGCAGTATGAGCAGAAGTTGTCGCAGCCGTGCATGATGGGGATAAAACTGCGAAACTGCCCTTCCTCAAGGTGTGAATTTGAAAATGAGAATACGGCGTTTTCGGTTAAATCGAACTCGGCCTTTTCGCCTTTTTCTGCGGCCTGGAGTATCAGGGGAAAAAGGGAGCGGGATGAAGTACCCATCACATAATCCACAGCGGGGTATTTTTCCTTTAGTTTTTCGCCCAGCCTTTGCGCCATGCAGCCGGCGACAACAAGCGTAAAGCGGAGATGTTTCTTTTTAAGCCCCGCGTAATGGGCGATGCGCCCAAAAGCGCGTCTTTCCGCCGTTAGCCGCACAGAGCATGTGTTGAGCAGAACAAGGTCTGCGCCTTCGCTGTTCTCTGCTTCCTGCCAGCCGCGTTCTTTGCACGCGAGAGCCAGCGCCGCAGATTCCGCGCTGTTCATCTGACAGCCGTATGTTTCAAAATAGTATTTCATTTATTACAAATTTACGATCTCTTTTTCAAGGCGATAAGAAATTTTATCCCGTTAATAATCCCCATCGCGATGAGGCCGACTCCGCCGATGGAAAGAAGAACAGCAGAGATTGGAGCGATAAATGGGATTCTTATTTTGGAAACAAGGACAAGAACGCCCGCTGCGGTTATTATTCCTCCCGCTTTTTTATCCGCCGGATCCCTGGACATAAGCGTAAAAATACCGACAACGCAAACCGCCGCTCCTACAACAAGACCAAGAAATTTTACTTTGGAAAAAGCCAGTAAGAGAAAAACAAAAATACCGCCGGCGATATAAACAATCGCGGTAATTCCCAATTTTGAAACAGCCGCTGTCGAGGGAATATCGTCTATTTTTTCAGGATCATAAGCCATGTTGGTATTATACACTCTTTTCCGCGGCTTCAACAACATTTTGCAAAAGCATGGCGATAGTCATGGGACCTACGCCGCCGGGTACCGGCGTAAAGTACGATGCTTTTTCGGCAACGGCGGGATCAACATCGCCGCAGACTCGGTAGCCTTTTTTGAACGAAGGATCGGGGATGCGGTTTATTCCCACATCGATCACTGCCGCTCCTTTTTTTACCATTTCCGGCTTTATAAATTCAGGGCTTCTTGCAGCTACGATCAGAATGTCCGCTTGTTTTGTAAAATCGGCAAGTCCCTTTGTTCCCGTATGACAGAGAGTTACGGTAGCGTTATATTCTTTCAAGCTCAAAAGACTCGCAAGCGGCTTTCCTACAATGTTTGATCTGCCGACTACTACCGCGTGAGCGCCGGAAATGGGAACTTTATATTCTTTTAAGAGCGCAAGAACGCCGTGCGGCGTACAGGGTAAAAATCCGGGTTTGTTTAACAAAAGATTGCCTACAGAAACAGGGTGAAAGCAATCAACGTCTTTTTGGGGATCAATCGCCAATATTATTTTATATTCATCAATATGCTTTGGCACGGGGGACTGAACCAGAATGCCGTGCACTTTATCATCTTTGTTAAGTTGGGCTATAACGGAAAGAAGTTCCGCCTCGCTTGCGGCTTCGGGAAGCCTTATGTCGCGGCTTTCCATTCCCGCTTCGGCTAACGCTTTTTCTTTTGACGTAACATAGGAAAGGCTTGCGGGGTCTTCGCCAACGAGCACTACGGCAAGGCACGGGGTAATTCCCTTTGCCTTTACCGCCGAGGCTCTTATTTTTACATTCTCACGAATTTTCTGCCCAAGTGCTTTTCCGTCCATAATAATAACTGACATAACATTCTCCTATTATTTTAAACCACGAATCAACACGAACCAACACGAACATTGGAAAAAGTTTATTTCACTTCTAAAGGCGTTATTACCATGAACCGGCCTGATTCGGCTTTAATCGAAAAATTTCCGTCTACGGCGACATTGCTTATTCCGAAAAAACCGCGATCCCAGATGAGATCGTCAAGCGGCCATTTCAAGCCTTTACTTTCAACTTTCCACGGACCTGACTCAAGCGGAAAAACCGAGACGCCGAGGTTCGTTGTAAGGCGGCGTGAAATTTCATTTTGCGCCGTGTCTCCGTCTATGCAATAAATATCCGCTTTGTCGGTTATCCAGCGGCGCGGGAAAACCTCTCTCTCAAACAGGGAACGAACGGCAAAAAGGTGGTCTATCCTGCCGCCTCCGCCGCCTATCAGCCAAATATCATCGCAGCCTTTTTCCACGGCAAGCGAAAAAGCAAGCTCAGTATCGGTATAATCCTTGTCGTGCGGGTAGCGAATAACGCTCTGCGGCGGATATGCCGAAAGCCTTGAGTCATCGTCAATCGAATCCATGTCGCCGATTACAAAAGCGGGCTTAAACCCTGATTCTTCCGCCGTAATCAACCCGGAGTCCGCCGCCACAACAAATATATCCTTACCGTCAAGCATGCGCCTGATTATCCCGGAAGATGGACTTTCTCCGCCTGTAAAAATGATACCTAACAATTGGTCCTCCGGAATTATTAATCACGAAAAAAGTAATATAGAAAAAAAATGACATAAAAAGTATACTAAAATAACAAAGGATATTCAATTGATAAAAACCGTTGATCCTGTGCTGAAAGAAATTGCCGCGATTTTTTACGATAAAGGGAAACAGGTGTACCTTGTCGGCGGCGCGGTGCGGGATATGCTGATGAACAAGAATATCCACGATTGGGATCTGGCTACGGACGCATTACCTGAAGAAGTTACCGCCATTGTGAGAAGCGCAAAGGGAAAAGTTATTCCGACAGGCATTAAACACGGAACCGTAACGGTTATTTATAAGAAACATAGTATCGAAGTTACCACGTTCAGACAGGAAACAGGCTATTCGGACGGGCGCAGGCCGGATAAAATTCAATTTGCAGCCGATATAAAAGAAGATCTTTCGCGGCGCGATTTTTGCATGAACGCCATTGCCCTGCGCCTTCCCTCAGGCGAAATTGTCGATCCATTCGGCGGCACACAGGATATAAAAGCGAAAATTATCCGCTGTGTGGGGAACGCGGCGGAACGTTTCGGAGAGGACGGACTGCGCCCTCTGCGCGCCGCGCGTTTTGCCGCCCAGCTTGGCTTTGAGCTAGAGAAAAACACGTTAGATGCAATTAACGGCGCTCTGGAAGTAAGCGCAAAGGTTTCGCAGGAACGGGTAAGGGACGAAATCGACAAGATACTCGCCTCCCCCGTTCCCTCCCGCGCCTTTCTGTTAATGGAAAAAACCGGTCTTTTGGAGCTGTTTTTGAAGGAACTCGCCGCCTGCCGGGGAATCGAACAGAAAGGCTACCACAATTTTGACGTGCTGGATCATTCACTTCACGCCTGCGATTACGCCGCGGCAAACGGCTATTCGCACGAACTGCGCCTTGCCTCCTTGTTACACGATATAGGGAAACCGCCTGTCCGCGAGATGGACGAAAGCGGCGTTTGGAAATTCTACCGCCACGAGGAAACAGGCGCGGACATGTGCCGCCAAATCTTAAGGCGGCTGCGCTATCCAAACGAGGTAATCGACAGAGTTTGCCATTTGGTAAAAGAACATATGTTTCACTATACGGAAGACTGGTCAGCCGCCGCCGTACGGCGTTTCATTGCGCGCGCAGGCGAAACAAATCTTAAAGACTTATATCTATTGCGCCGCGCGGACGCTTTTGCTTTGGCAGGAAAAGAAATTGAACCTATGAACCTTGCGGCGCTTGAGGACAGGGTGGAAAAAATCCTTGCTGATAAACACGCTTTTACTTTGAAAGACCTTGCCGTTTCGGGAAAAGATCTCATGTCAATCGGAATTGAAGGCGGAAAAACAATGGGAATAGTTTTAACTCAGCTTCTGGAAACCGTACTTGACGATCCTGCGCAGAATTCAAAAGAAAAATTGCTGGAAATAGCGGGAAATATTTACAAACGCATAATCAGATCATAATTAACGCTATAATTGTAATTAAACTGCGACTTGACTTTGTTTTCCATAAAATGTTACTATTTATCAAGAAAATATTTACAGGAGTAGTATCATGAAGATAAAAGTATTTGTCTTAACGGCTCTCATAAGCACGGCGGTTGTTTCAGGAGCGCACGGGTTTGGTTTAGGCGCTCAGTTAAATTTCAGCGCAGGCAGTATTTTTGCGCCTGGAGCGGCGTTGTTAATCAGCCCTTCCGATAAAACCAACCTTGCAATAAACTGGTACCTTGGCAGTACTAAAGACAGCATTGTCGGGTTAACCGTTGATGCGGTTCCTCTTGCTCTACCGTTGATAAAAGGCGATGTCGCAACTTTTCATCTAACCCTTGGAGTCGGTCTTTTTGTTAACGCATTTTTAGGCGACAAATTCGCCGTCAACGCCGGTTTACGCATACCCGCCGGATTTAACGTGATGCTGGCAAAAGATGTCTTTGAAATTTTTACCCATATTGCCCCATCGTTCGGCGTTAATTTCATGCCAAGCTTGGGTCTAGGAAAGCCTTTCTATCCAATAGCGCTTGGCGCCAGAATATGGTTCCGGTAAATTAATTTTATATCTATATTTATGTGTACGACTTTAATTGACGGTAGGCTTGCTCTGCAAGACCGAAACCCGCGTTTTTTGTTAAATCTTTAGCATACTCGTCGTAAAGCATATCTTCGTAGATTTTTCCCGCAAAACCTTCGTCGATCAAGCCCGATTTCTGCACGGTGTTTCTCATGCCCGTTAAAAGATTTTTAACTAAAAAAGTTTCAAGCTCAAGGCAGAGCTGATACAATTGATCGTTTTTATCGATTTTTGCGCCGTGAGAACCGGAAGCGCCGGCCTCGTTCTTTGCGGCGTTGGCTTTCGCGTTGGCTTTCGCCAAAAGATCCGCAAAATCGGGGGAGCCCTGTCCCGCTAAAGTAGGCGCTAGAACGGAAGACGAGATTGAAGATGAGCTGAATCCTTTCTTATAATCATCCAAATATGCCGCTCCAAGGCCGGTTCCGGTTACTTCCATTTATTTACCTCTTTAAAGTTGTCGCTGTTCCAAGCATATTGTCGCTGGTTTGTACCGTACGCGAGTTAAATTCATAAGCGCGCTGGGCTACAATTAAGTTGACCATCTCCTGTACTATCTGCACATTCGCCATTTCCAAAAATTTATGCTGAATGGTTCCCATGCCGTCGTAACCGGGAATTGCCGGTATGGCGTCTCCTGAAGCGTTGCTTACTTTAAAAAGGTTTTCGCCTACGGCTGTAAGACCGACAGGGTTCGGAAAGCGATAAAGCTCTATTCTGCCGACATCGACTTCTTCAACATCACCGTTACGAGGAACTTTTACGCTCACCCTGCCGTCTTTTGTTACATTGATACTATCAGGCAAAAAAAGTTCCGGCATTACTATATCGGGTATAAGCCAATAACCGTTGCTTGTAACCATTCGTCCGGTTTCATCGACTTTAAAGTTTCCGTTACGCGTATATGCCATACTGCCGTCGTACATTTGAATTTTGAAAAAACCTTCGCCCATAATCGCCATGTCGGTAGACACTTCGGTTTGCTGTAAAGAACCTTGCGTAAAAACACGCTGAGTATCCGCCAGTTTTACGCCGTGACCCATTTGAATTCCGACAGGAACAACCGTGTCTTCGGTAGCCGGAGTGCCGGCAACTTTGACTGTTTGATAGATAAGATCCTCAAAATCCGCGCGCTGTTTTCTGTACCCGTGGGTATTAACGTTTGCGAGGTTATTCGCAATTACATCCGTATTTGACTGCTGTCCAATCATTCCCGACGCGCCTGTCCATAAACTTCTGACCATAATTTACCTCTTTATCAGCCGAATTTGGCTATTTGATTTATTAAAGTACCCAACATCGCTTCGTGGGTCTGGATTATTTTTTGATTTGCTTCGTAAGATCGGTTTACTTCGATCATTTGAACCATTTCTACAACAGGATTAACATTGGATGCCTCGACAAAACCCTGTAATACTCTGGGCCGTTCGTTTTCCGGCATCACAATAGCGGGGCCGGAAGTATCTGTGTCGCGATAAAGACTGCTTCCCTGTTTTTCAAGATACCGGTCAAGATCGAAACTGACTATTTTTAAGGTATCCAGCAATACCGTCTCTTCCCAAATATTGGATTCTCTGCCCGCAAATACTTCGGGGTCATCGGGATAAACGGCGTTTACCCAAACTCTTCCTTCCTTATCTACCTGAAAATTGTTTGCTTTTACCCTGATAGGGCCGTTTTCGCCGAGTACCGGATAACCTTCTTTTGTCTCAAGGAAGCCTTCTTTTCCAAGATGAAAAGAGCCGTTCCTGGTATAACGCTCGCCCAAGGGGGTGGCAACCGCAAAAAAACCTACGGCTTTTTGACCTTCCCCGTTATCCAGAGCAACATCGAAATCGCTCTGAGTTTCTTTTAGCGCCCCTTGTTCTAAAATGGTGAATAATTCATTAACTTCAACGCCCATTCCCATTTTACCGACAATAGGCATGGCGTCAGCTGAGCCAAATGGTATTTTATATACCCCGTCGTCGTCTTGCCGTCTTATCAAAAGTTCGGGGTTTGCCTTATGAACAGCCATATCCCGCTTAAAACCGTCAGTATCCACGTTAGCCAGATTGTTTGCGACCGCGTCCAACCGCCACTGCTGCGCCCTCATACCGCTGGCGCCTGTATACCATCCTCTTATCAAACCGACCTCCGATGAGGGAAAAGAGCTTTTCCTCTCTTTTTAATCATCGGCTTTAAAAAATAGAAATGAATGCCCAAAAAATCAATAAAAAAGACCTGATCTTTCGACCAGGTCTTTCTTGCAAGAAAGATTTTTTAAATTGTACCAAAAAACTTAAGTTTTTTGGCGACCGGGCTAACTACTTTTTAGCAGTCTTTTTAGCCGGTTTCTTCGCCGCTTTCTTAGCGGGTTTCTTCGCCGCTTTCTTAGCGGGTTTTTTTGCCGCTTTCTTAGCGGGCTTTTTTGCAGATGCTACAGCCATCTTTTTGTCCCCCTTTAGAGATTTTTTACTGCCCTTAACCTTGGCAGTGGTTGGTTTACCAGACTTTGCTGATTCCCCTCCCTTTATATTCACACCCGAGTTCTTAATAACCGCTTGCGCTCCGGCAAGGCGAGCTAACGGAACCCGGAATGGTGAACACGATACATAGCTTAATCCCGCTCTATAGAAGAAATCAATTGAAGCCGGATCTCCGCCGTGTTCTCCGCATACTCCCATCTTCATATCAGGTTTAACGGAACGGCCTGCGCCGATTGCAAACTTCACTAAATTGCCTACTCCGTCTTCATCAATAGAGTTGAAGGGATCTACTTCTAAAACATTCTTTTTAAGATAGAAAGGCAGGAATGAAGCGGCATCATCGCGGCTGAAAGCGAATGTCATCTGTGTAAGATCGTTTGTTCCGAAACTGAAGAAATCCGCGTATCTGGAGATATGTTCGGAACGAATTGCCGCTCTTGGCACTTCAATCATTGTTCCAATCGTAATAGGTATCTTTACTCCCGCTTCTTTTAACACTTTTTCTATAACCGCTTCCGCGTTCGGGCGTAAAAGCTTAAGTTCTCTCGCCGTAACGACAATCGGAATCATAATTTCGGGGTGTACAGGAATTTTTTGTTTAACGCACTCGACTGCGGCATTAACAATAGCTTCTACCTGCATGTCATAAATTTCAGGATATGTTACAGCCAAACGGCAGCCGCGGTGTCCTAGCATCGGGTTGCTTTCGACAAGCGAGCTTACTTTTGCCTGTAATTTAGCGTGATCCATACCTAAATGATCGGCAAGTTCGTTAATTTCTTCCGGTGTATGCGGAACAAATTCATGCAAAGGCGGATCCAAAAGACGAATTGTCACCGGACGGCCGTCCATTGCTTTGAAAATTCCATAAAAATCTTTTTGCTGTAACGGAAGTATCTTCTTTAACTCAATTTTACGGGCTTCTTCGGTTTCGGCGACAATCATCGCGCGGAAATGGATAAGTTTGTCTTTATCAAAGAACATGTGCTCCGTTCTGCAAAGGCCGATACCCTGAGCGCCGAAATCAACCGCGCGTTTCGCGTCTTCCGGCTGATCGGCGTTTGTTCTGACATCAAAGCCTTTTACTTTGCCGCGAATTGCCTTACTGCGGACATCATCGCACCATTTAAGGAAGGTATTCATATCTTTTGATATTGACGCCGCTACAAGGGGCAATTTTCCTTCGTATACCTCGCCTGTTGAACCGTCGATAGTGATCCAATCGCCTTCATTGTACGTATTGTTTCCTATAGTAACGGTATTATTCTGAACAATTACGCCTTTTGCTCCGGCAACACACGGAGTGCCCATACCGCGGGCGACAACAGCCGCGTGACTCGTCATGCCGCCTGTCGATGTAAGAATACCCTGCGAAACAACCATTCCGCCGATGTCTTCCGGGCTTGTATCTTTACGCACAAGAAGCACTTTTTCGCCTCTTTGATGCCAGGCTTCGGCGTCTTTTGCGTTAAAAACGATTCTGCCCGCTCCGGCTCCGGGGGAGGCGTTAAGACCCTTTGTAAGAAATTTTGCCTGTTTTCTCGCCTGTATTTCGATCATAGGGTGTAAAAGCTGGTCAAGATGACCCGGTGTTACACGCATAATAGCGGTATTTTTGTCGATTAAGCCTTCCGCAACCATGTCAACAGCGCATTTTACCGCAGCAGTCCCTGCGCGTTTGCCGTTTCTTGTCTGTAAGATGTAAAGAATTCCCTGTTGAACGGTAAATTCCATGTCTTGCATATCTTTAAAGTGCTTTTCAAGCTTATTTTTAATGCCTACAAGCTGTTTATAAATAACGGGATTCTTTTTTTCCAGAGTGGAAATTCTTTCCGGTGTTCTGATACCCGCAACTACGTCTTCTCCCTGCGCGTTCATCAAATATTCGCCGTAAAATTCATTAACGCCGGTGCTCGGATCGCGGCTGAAACATACGCCGGTACCGGAATCATCGCCGAAATTGCCGAATACCATCGATTGAACATTCACTGCGGTCCCTTTAAGACCTCGAATATCTTCCAATTGACGGTATCTGATGGCGCGTTCGCTCATCCATGAGCCGAAAACGGCGTTTATAGCGCCCCAAAGCTGATCAAGAGGCGCTTGCGGAAACTCTTTCCCCGAATATTTTTTTACGATTTGTTTGTATTCATCTACAAGTTTTTCAAGATCGGATTCAGTTAAAGCGGTATCAAATTCGATTTTCTTTTCTTTTTTAATGGCGGAAATAGCTTCTTCAAAGTGATCATGGTCGACGCCCATTACAACATCGCCGTACATTTGAATAAAGCGGCGGTACGCGTCCCACGCGAAACGGGGATTACCCGTCTTTGCGGCAAGACCTTTTACCGATTTATCGCTCATTCCAAGGTTAAGAATGGTATCCATCATGCCCGGCATGGATACAGCCGCTCCGGAACGAACAGAAACCAAAA
>Ga0268262_10002697_pt1 | contig 20157 bp, 18 predicted proteins | sample TergutNc150P3_FD_190354 | JGI IMG/M metagenome (GOLD analysis project Ga0268262, IMG submission 190354) | Nasutitermes corniger P3 segment gut microbial community from laboratory colony in Florida, USA - Nc150 P3 (SPAdes) (version 2) | ecosystem: Host-associated > Arthropoda: Insects >... | reverse complement strand
AACCTGAGCGTCCACAAGTCCCCCGCCATGCAGGAGGCGGTCGAGGCCCGCGGCGCCGAGGTCAGGTTCCTGCCGCCCTACAGCCCCGACATGAACCCGACAGAGAAGATGTGGAGCAAGGTGAAGGTCGCCCTGTGCAGGATCGAGGCGAGGACGAACGGGGAGCTTTTCGACGCGGTGGGGGCGGCTTTGGCGATGGTCACTGCGAGCGACGCGAAAGGGTGGTTCGAGTCATGTGGATATATGGCATCTCAAAATTAAAATGCTCTAGCAATACGCGGCAAGGATTTCTTGGTATCCATTTGCTTTGCAAATGGATACGCAAGACCATCACGCCAATCACTTTGCCTATTTTCATCCCACTGTTTCGCTGGCAGAGTTTCGATGCCATCAAGTTCATTCTGCACGCAAATTCCTGCATAGCAGTTCAACCTACAATAGGTTGAATTGCTATATAGCTTGTATGTTCAACTTTTAGCAGTTGAATTTCTATAGTGGAGGGGGTACGGGTTTTTTGTGAGAACAGACCGAAGCGTATTGTGGTGCCAAAAGAGCGATGGACAAGGCTAGGCTACCGCAACAAAATGCCCTTGGCGTCCTTTCACTTCTTGACGCTTCTTCTCTCCCACTCTGTGGCGTACCTCTCAAAGCCCTTTTCTTTTGCCAATTCGATCACCTTAGCGATATCTGCAAATGTGCCGCCGGCTTCCAGCCAGGCCCTGAAATATTCATCGGCCAGTGCGGGGTTGTGGTCGTTCAGACAGGCTTCCATCAATGGAATGCCTAACTCGTCGCCCAGCTTAGGGTTGGTGTGCCTCTGGCCGGGCTTTCTGTCCTCTTGGTATTCATAAAACGCCCTGTCCCACACATCTTTCAGCAATTCGATCACCTTTGCCCAATCGCCATTCGCTTTACATTCGTTGTAATACTTGGTCATCACAAAGCCCGGCGGCACAAGCCCGGGCTTTGAGAGGGGGCTGAATTTTATCCGCCCCAAGATGGAATTTGTCGGCCTATTTGCTCCTTCTATGTCCCTAAACAAGAACCAATGGTACCAAAGGCCATCGGATGAAGGTTTCCTCTCCAGTAGGCTTTCTATGTTTGCCAAATACTTTTTGGATACTTGTTTAAGAGATTCGCTATTTTTGAGTTGTTCGTAATTTCCTTGTGTACCCACGCTTAAAAAAACAGTGGGGCTTTCGTTCAGCAGCTTGGCCATCAGATTGGCGGCCTCGTCCAGTGTTTCGCTTTGGGGGTTAGTCCTCAACAGGTAAAGGGCAAAATATAGGATCACCCCTGGCTGGTCCCTGTGCCTTGCTATGTATTTGTGAAGAAACTCTGCCTCGGCATCGGTTTCTATATTGAAGCGCACAAGTATGTTCTTAAATTCGTCCGCGCTCGGGATAGATGTGTCCTGAAACAACAGAAGCCCATCGGAGTCCAGAAGCCCCCAGCGGTTGCCAACGTCTCCGCTCCAACTGAGCGTGGCGAGGTCTTCGTTCATCAAAGAGTCCCGCCTTACCAACGCTAGGCCCCTTGGCGATACGCTCCTAAAGAGCTCGTTGAATTTCCCATAGTAGTCCCGGTCTCCCACGACCATAATAAGAGGGCCTTTCGCAAACCATTCCCTCATAACTGCGTATGGGGCCCTATTTAGCAACTGGCCCTTCTCCCAAACTTCGGCTATTTCCTCCATCCCCGCCGACCTTGCTGCTGCTGCGGCGTCTTTTGCGATGCCGCTGTCTAATGTGAACCGCATCATTTTGTCAAACAGGCTGTTGGCTTCGTCAGTCCTGCCCAGCCTCAGGAGGGCCTCAAGGCATGGAATGGTTATTGGTTTGTTGGGATAGCCTTCATAATCGGATCTGGAAAATTGCCCCGTATATCCAGTAGGCGACCAAGTGGTTCTTTTCTGGGAAAAATACCCAGTGAATCTGTCGGCCACTTTTGCATACTTTATGACTGATTCCCAGTCGGCTTTGGCCCTTGAATTTTCAATCAGCCAAACGCACACTTCCTCGGATGGGCAAAACAGGCTTTCAAACACCGAATTGTACAAGTTCGATGCAATTGTTTCGAGAGAGTCAACGAAGGGGTTCCATTTATAGTCGGGCTGGCTTCTGGCCATCCAGCCCCAGATGTTCCACAGCGTCCTATTCGTCGGCTGCTCTCGCAGGGCCGATTCCACGCTGGCGATGTGCTTGCGGAAGGCTTTTCTCATCAATTTGCTGAACCTTTCGGGCGGGTTTTCATCGGGCCTAAAAAAATCCAAGTCTATCCCCAGCCATTCACCCTTGAAAACATTGTCTATTTCAGCGGCCATCACTCCCCAAGTCCTCAAGTCCGTTGCCGTGTCCAAGTCTTCAACGATATTTGGCGCAGATTTTGTCAGGGCGCGGCGGCGGACTTCTTTCAGCAGGTCTGTTTTGGCGTCTATGTGGTTTGGGTTTTCGCGCAGGAATGATCTGGTTTGGCGCAGTGGGGTCAATAGCCCGCCGCGCTCCAGCATCTTGTCCAATTCTTCGGCCACGGGTACAGCGGAACCAGTTACAACCAACCTGTTGTCCATGTCCAGCGCGGCCCACCTGCCCCTGCCAAGGGAATAACGCTGCATCAGCCAGTTCTCGAATGCGGCATAGTCGCTGGCGCCTACGGGTCCCAAAGCATTAAAATAGCTCAAGCGGCTGACTCGGTCGGAAAACACGAAGCCGTATTCAAAAATGCCTTCTGAATTGGCAAGCTGCCACCACTTGGCCCTGTCTTCTTCCTTCCAGTCCCCGATGAGGATTATCTTGTTGGCCCGCCTATTGGCAAGTAGCTGCTCAAAATTTCTCTGGGCGCACAGGGGGGCAATGAAAAATAGCGCGGCGGCAACGGAAACGAATGACCTGAGCATGGCGCATCCTTATGAAAAGCGTTGGGGGGAGGGGTGGCACTGCGAGCATCGCAATGACAAGTTAGCAAGCATTATACTACATGGCGGTCAGCCGACCCAAAATACTGCATATCCGCTGGAGGGCAATCGGCCAATTGGAGAGAAGACGCGAGCTTACCGCCCCACTTGAGCCCCCATCAGGTACTTGCTCCCGCCCGTCACTCTGTCCAGCGCCAGCAGTGCCTTCGCGTAGTCTGCCTGTGCGTCAATGTATGAAAGGTACGCCTCGGCGCAGGACTGGGAAGCCATTACGTACTCCATGAGCGGGATATGGCCCCTTTGATAGCTGAACCGGCTGGCCTCCAGAACCTTGTCCGCATCTTCCAGTATGCTCTCTTTGAATGTGTTCAGCAGCCTCAGCGACGCGTCGTGTTGGGCCAGAGCCGCCTGTGCCTCCGCGCGCGTCTTTAGCTCCATAGACGACAGCTCCAGCCTCGCCTGCGACCTAGCCGCCTCGGCTTGCACCAATTCCCCCTTTTGTCGGCGCGAAAATGGTATGGGGATGCTCAAAGTTGCGCTGATTGAGTTTGACATCAGCGCGGGCGCCGGAAATGGGTTCCCGTCCAAATCGACACCATAAGGGCGCACTGCTGGAGTGTGGTTTAGCCCGACGCTCAACCCTATGTCCGTCCACCTATTTGCCTTTGCCAGCCTCGCCTCAGAGTTGGCCAGTTCCAGTCCCTGCTTCGCCACCTGGATTTCAGGGCGCCTAGATGCCGCCGCTGACATCACCTCCTCATGGCTCACCGCACCAGCAGAAAATTCCAGAGAGCCTACGGGAGAGAAAGGCTGTGCGTTAGGATCAAGCAATTGCAGCATCGCCAAGTCCGCCAATTGCACGTCTGTCTCCGCCTGAATCAGCTCCCCCTCGAATTTCCGTGCCTCCATCCTAGACTGGGCCAACTCCGCCCCGCCGATGTCCCCCGCAGAATGGCGTATCTCGTTCATCCTCAATATGTCTTTGAACCCTTGGTGTATCTTGCGCTTCTCATCTGCTATCCTTCTGGCCCTAAGTGCGTCTATGAACGCAGCTGCCGCCACGGCCCTCGTCTCCTCCAGAAACGCCTCAAATTCAGCCCTTGCTTTAACGGCCGCAGACTTGGCCGCTCCGGCCCTAGCGGCCCTCTTGCCGCCAAGTTCGAGAGTCCAGCTAAGTTCGGCCATGTACTGAGTCGGGTTTTCTGGCTTGTTTGGACCATTCATCTCTTTCGATGATATTCCTGCCGCAAATTCTGGGTCGGGGAACAGCCTCTCTATGGCTATCTGGGCCTCCGCGCTGGTTATGTCGAACCTTCTGGCGGCAAGGTCTATGTTTGTCTTTAGCACTTCCTCTAAAAAGCCCGACAGGTTCAACTGCCTTTTTGCGCTTGGCTGTGGTGCTTGGGCTAATGCCAAAACAGTGTTTGGTGCTGCAATCAATGTTGCCAATGTCATCAATGCGATGCTTTTCATGCTGCTGCTCATATTTGTCAGTCCAGATTGTCTAATGATTCGGTTAGGCCAAGTTGCGACTCGTCCTGCGCCCGCCATTTGGTCCCGTGCCAGCGTTCCACAAGCGAATAGAGTACTGGCAGGACAATCAAAGTCAGCAATGTGGCTGATATCAACCCGCTCACTACCACGGTAGCAAGAGGGCGCTGGATGTCGCTGCCCAGCCCACTAGCGATTGAAGCAGGGAAAAGCCCCAGCATAGCAACGGTGGCGGTCATAAGCACAGGGCGGAATCGCTCGGCTGCCCCCATGACCACTCCATCGTCTAGGTTTCCATGCTTCACATTTTTGTTCAGGTTGGCCACCATGATAATCGCATTTTGGACCGACACGCCGAATAGCGCTATAAAGCCCACTGCGCTAGAAATATTCAGCGTCATGCCCCGCAGGTGCAGTGCTATGAGTCCGCCCACGGCAGACAGCGGCACTGCCAATAGAATGAGTAACGGGTGGTGCATGTTGCGAAATTCGGCAAACAGCAGTGCGAACATTATCAGTAGCGTAAGCGGTAGTATCAGGGCCAATTTTGCCTGTGCGCGCTGCTGGCTCTCGAATTGCCCGCCCCACTGAATGTCAACAGCAGCTGGGTCGTATACAACTTTTTCGCTTATCGCCTTATGCGCCGCAGCCAAGAAAGACGACAGATCCCTGCCCCGCAGGTTCAGCTTTACCGTAATGTGCCTATGCCCCATCTCCCTAGAAATGGTCGTCTCCCCGTGTGCCAATTCGATGTTGGCCACGTGTTCGAGAGACACTTGGGCCCCCGACGAGGACATGATCGGCAGTTTCCCTATAGCCTCGGACGTATCGCGGCTATCTGGTTTAAAGCGTACGGTCAGGTCGTATCGGCGCTCGCCCACGAACACATCGCCTATAGAGCCGCCTCCTATACCATTTTGTATTAGCTCCGCTATGTCGGCCATGTTGATGCCATAGCGCGCAGCCAAGCCCCTATCTACTTTTATCTGAATTTGTGGCACGGAGGGCTGCTGGTCAATGGACACATCTGCGGCACCCGGCACCTGTTCCAACGCTGATTTTATCTGTTCCGCAATGGGTCTAAGTTGCCCAAAATCTTCGCCAAAAATTTTTACCACTAATTCGCTGTTGGCACCAGCCACCTTTAAGTTCACCATGTCTATCATGGGCTGAGAGAACCCCACAGATATTCCAGGAATCTTTTGGAAGCGCTTCTCCATTTGCTCTATCAGTTCATTTTTTGCCATCCTTGGTTTCCATTGGCCGTATGGCTTTAGCCCAACGAACACCTCCATGTAAGACGGCGTGAATGGTTCGCGCCCTTCGTCTTCACGCCCCAGTTGCGTCACCACGTCACTGACTTGCGGAAATTCGCGCACAGCGCTTCGCAGGTCAGCGGCAATTTGGGAGCCTTTCTCCAGAGAAACGGCTGGCGGCAACCGCACTTGCAGCCATATCGCGCCTTCGTCTATCACGGGCAAAAAATCCCTCCCCAGAGTTGCGCCCAAGACAATGACCATTGCAAAGGCCGCACCGCATATTGCCAAGGCCGCTCTGGGTTTGTCTAACAGCTTCCGCAGCACATCTGAGTACATTTGCGTCAGGCGCTCCAGCAATTTGTTGTGGTGTACGCTGCCCGCTTCTCTGTAAGCAAGAAACGTAAGGCCGGGTGTCAGGGCCATTGCCACCAACAGGGCCCCGAGCAAACAAAATGCGACAGTAAACGCCATTGGTGAAAAGAGTTTGTATTCGACCCTTTCAAAGCTGAACAGCGGGAAATATGCTGTGATAATGATGATCGTTGCAAAAAATACCGGCTTGGCAACGTGCGATGCAGATTCAAGGGCCTCCTGAAGGCTGAGCGGCCTGCCCCTTTTTTGCTCTTTTTTGCGCAATATGGATTCAAACATCACTATGGCGCCATCAACGACTATCCCAAAGTCTATGGCCCCAAGACTGAGCAGATTGGCGGGAATGTTCATCTGCCTCATAAAGATAAAACTGATCAGCAGGGCCATGGGAATGGTTATGGCCACGATGATGGCCCCGCGCAGACTCCCAATGAATAGCGCCAAAACCAAGAGAACCAACGCCATGCCCTCAAGCAGCGTTGTTCCGACTGTGTGCGTTGTGGCGGCAATCAGGGTGGTGCGGTCTAGGATCGGCACAACCTTTACGTCCGGAGGCAGCAGCTTGGAATTGAGTTCTTCGACGGCCTTGTGGACTCCCTCCAAGGCATGCGAGGGATTTTCGCCCCTCAGTAACAGCACCATCCCTTGGACCGCGTCCTGAATGTCATTTTTGCCCACGATGCCCTGACGTTCTTTGTGGCCATAGTTGACCGTCCCTAAGTCCTTTGCCAAAATTGGCACGCCGCCCTTTTGGGAGATGACTACGTTGCCCAAGTCGTCAAGGTCCCGCAGCAGACCTATGCCGCGGACCACAAACGCCTGGTCGCCAATGTTGAGACGGCTGCCGCCGGCATTCGCGTTGTTCCCTGCAACGGCCTCGGCGACATCTTTGTAGCTCAGACCGTGCGCTATCAGCTTTTCTGGGTCCAGCTCCAGCTGAAACTGCACCGTTACTCCGCCCAAGTTTGCCACTTCCACAATGCCCGCGACTTGCTTTAGGCGCGGTATGGCTATCCATTGCTGTATTTCTGACAGCTCTTCCAGCGTCCGACTATCTGATTCGAGAGTGTATCTGAAAATTTCGCCAATCGGCGACGTCAGCGCGTCCAACTCCGGCTCGGCCCCGTACGGGAGAGAAACGGCCCTTATCCTTTCCTCCATCCTCTGCCTGGCCCAATAGTCCTCTATCCCGTCTTGGAACACGATAGTGACAATAGAAAGCCCAAAGGTGCTGGCGGACCTCATCACGCTCAGACCTGGAGTGCTGACCAATTCGCGCTCGATAGGTATCGTTATCTGCTGCTCAACCTCTTCGGCAGCCAGCCCCTCCACCTGCGTCACCACTTGGGCGGTTACGTCTGCTATGTCTGGATAGGCCTCGATGGGTAGGCGCGTCCATGAATAGGCACCATAAATTGCTGCAAGAAAGAAAACTACCCAGACTATGTGACTGCGCCGCAGGCAGACGGCCAGAAAGCGTTCAATGAGCATGGAGCAGCACTCCCTCCCGCGCCACTATGCGTTCTCCGGCCCTCAACCCGTTGGTTATTTCAACGTCATGGCCAAGATTGATGCCTATTTGGACGACGCGCTCTACAAACGTCCATGGCGACAGCTCTACAAAGACCTTGCTGCCCTTGGCATCATGCAGCACCGCGGAACTTGGGACTGCGATCCCCTTATAGGGCTTTATGATAAAATTTGCAGTCGCGTACATTGAGGGCAGCAGGCGCAGGCCACGGTTCTCAACGGGCAAGCGAACCTTCACCGTGCGAGTTTCGGGATCCAAAAGCTCGCCTGTCGTCACCACCTTTGCGCTAAACACTTCATCGGGGAAGCTGGCCACCGTCGCCTTCACGTCCTGCCCAGGGCGCAGCTTTGAAATGTCTCTCTCTTGTACGCTTGCAGTGAAATAAACATTGCTCAGGTCGGCTACCACCATCAGGGGCGCCCCTAGATCGTTCCAATAGACGCCGTTGGAAGCCTCCAATTCGCAAACCTTGCCGTTTATCGGCGACTTTAGCACCAAAATGCCGCCGCTGATGTCGCCAGGCTGTACTCCCAGTTGAGCCAGCCTAGTATCGAGCAGCCCCAATTCACTGAGTTGGGAAGCGTATCCCGTCTCCGCTTCTTCCATCTCTCTCTTTGATGCGATGTCGTGACTAAATAGCTCGGAAACGCGGTCAAGGTTTCTCTTGCCCTGCCTCTCCTCTGATTTTGCTTTCAGATACTCGGCGTTTAATTGGGCCAGTTCGGGAGAGTCTATCGTTACTAGGGCCTGGCCCTTGGTCACAGAATCCCCCAGCTTTGCGTGTATCTGCACGACGCGGCCGGGCATTGGGGCATGGAATTTCACCATGCGGGCCGGGTCGGCCTCCACACTGGCCGGAGCCGAAAATACTGACTCTATCAGCCTTTCTTCAACAACAGCCACTTGCAGCCTTTCCCTCAGCGCAGAATTCTCTGGGATGAAATACTTCTCACCGTCCAAGACAAAAGAATCAAGTGGCGCATCTTGCCCCCCGCCCCGCTTACAGGAAACAAATAGGACTGAACACGCCAGTAGCGCCACTGAAGACACTAAGATGAAAAATGCTTTGAACATACTTTGGCTGCCTTTTTTTGGTTTCAGGGAAGGAATGTTGATGCCCTCCTCGCATGGCTATGTTACGGCCCAAAGGCCGTGCCATTTAAAATTTTGGGGATTTTTTTAGTGAATTTTTAGTCAAGTGTTGGAATGATGTACTGATACCAATTTGCGTTCAGTTGAACGCAAATTGGTATGAAATGGGACGGCAACTGTGCAGATGAATCCGAGGCTTTTCAGGACGACTAGGATAGCAGATATCCTTCATGCTGCCGGGCTGGGGCAGATGAACCCAAGGCTTTTCCGGACTAATAGGATACTTGGGCTGGACTCGGGCTACCTGCTTGATCCTGATGTCAAAAAGACTGCATCCCAAAAACTTGTTGGCATTTTTGCAGGAATAGCGGCCATTATTGTTTGCTCCGCCGCAGGGTGGCTTTTCAGGGACAGCGGCAACCAAGCCTTCCATTTGATGCTCTATCTATTGGGCGTCGTCGCCGTGGCACTGCTGTGGGGGAGGCTGGCCTCATGCGTGGCCGCAGTGCTGGGCATGATGGCTTTCGACTATTTGTTCGTGGATTCACTTGTTGACTATCGTTTTACTATACACTTTCACCTACACAACCTAGTCATATTCGGCGGCATGCTGGGCATAGCCCAACTGATAGCCTGGCTGATTGGCGGTCTGAGGGCGAAAACGCGGGCAGAGCTAGACATGGCTATAAAGCAGGCGCGGCTGATAGAAGAAGCCAAACTGGCAAAACTGGAAGCCGACGCGGAACGCGCTAGGAGCGTGCTTCTAAGCTCTGTCTCCCACGACCTGCGTACGCCGCTGGCCTCAATAAAAATCGCCGCAGAGACGCTGGTGGCGGAACTGCCCTCGATGAGCCATGAAGAATGTTTAGAATTGTCATCAATGTTGCTGGGCGAATCCGAGAAATTGGATCACATGCTTGGCAACTTGCTAGACCTCACTAGGCTGGAAGACGCATTTATGCGGCTTAACAAAGATTGGCAGTCGCTCGAAGAGATCATCGGCGCAGTCCTCACCCGCCTAGAGAATCAAAAAGGCAAACTGCCCATTGCGGTCTCATTCGCTCCAGAATTGCCGCTGGTCCAAGTGGACGCTGTCTTGGTTGAGCAGCTAATTTCAAACCTCTTGGAAAACGCCATTCGATATGCCCCGGGTAAGCCCGTGGAGCTTCTGGCGGGGCAGCAATCTGGACAAATAAGGGTGGAGATAAGGGACAATGGCCCCGGAGTGCCAAAAGACCTGCACGGGAGAGTGTTCGACAAATTTTATAGGTCACCAGACTCGGGCGATGGAGGGACGGGACTCGGACTCGCCATCTGCAAGGCCATAGCCGAGGCGCATGGCGGCAAGATTTGGGTGGAGGACGCGCCAAATGGCGGTGCCGCGTTCATTTTCACGCTTCCTGACAAATGGGGCCAACCGCCTATGAAGGACTCGGCCACATGAGCCAGCCCCTCATACTCATCGTCGAGGACGACGGAGCCTTGCGGCGCTTTTTGGGCGGAAGCATGCAAAAACAAGGCTATCCGACAATTGGCGCGGCAAGCGGGGAAGAAGCCGAACTGCTCGCCAAGACCCACAACCCTGAACTGGTGCTGCTAGACCTAGGACTCCCTGGCATGGACGGCGCGGAATTTCTCAAATCGCTTCGGTCTTGGTCCAAAGCCCCGGTGATCGTTCTGAGCGCCCGCCACCACGAGGCCGAAAAGGTCAAGCTGCTGGACTGCGGCGCAGATGACTATCTTACAAAGCCTTTCGGGGCGATGGAACTGTCGGCAAGAATACGCGTCGCACTGAGGCACGCCCTGCAAAAAAAGGCCGAGACTCCAATCATCAAATCTGGGACGATGCAAATTGACATGGAAAATCGCACGGTCACACAAAATGGCGAGGAGATTAAGCTGACGCCGCTGGAATTCAAGCTGCTGGCCGCCCTTGCGGCCAGAGGCGGAAAGGTGGCCACCCACCACCAGCTATTGAACGAAGTATGGGGCCCAGGGCAAAACGGCCAAACCCACTACTTGCACATATACATGAAGAACCTGAGGCACAAGCTGGAACCCGACCCCACGCGCCCGGTACACTTCATGACAGACGTTGGGGTTGGGTACAGACTGAATGTGGACAATTGAATGTTGATAGTTGACAATTATGGATGATAATTAATTTATAATATTGGGTGCCATGTTGCGTCTATCCGAAAACGACATCATTGACTTGATAAGGCAGCGCTTTCCAGCGGGTGCGGCACTGACGGACGACTGCGGGTGCGTCCCCGCCCCTGGGCTTGGCGAAATGCTATTGACGACAACGGACTTGATGGAATCGGGTACGCACTTCAACTTGGATTGGCACCCACCAAAAATGCTGGGGCGGAAACTGATGGCTGTGAACATGAGCGACCTAGACGCAAGCGGGGCGCGTCCTTTGGGTTTTATGCTCACACTGGCCGTTGGCGGGGACGTTGGCGCGGGGCTGCTAAAAGAATTACTGGAGGGCCTTGCAGAGGCGGCGGACGAGTACAACGCGTCTGTCATTGGGGGCGACACAGTAGGACGTGAACATGGACTTGGGCTTGGCATCACGGCCTTTGGCGCAGCCAAGCGCCAGTTGCACAGAAATGGCGTCCAAGTTAATGACTGCATCTATGTTGATCATCTTCCAGGGGCCAGCGGCAGGGGCCTGAAAAAGCTACAGTCCGGCCAGCATTGGGATCCAAAGCACCAGGATGCTGACATATTGGCGCACCTAGACCCTAGGCCAAACATCGGTTTGGGGGCCAAGTTGGCGACCATCCCCCAAGTCCACGCCTGCATAGATGTTTCCGACGGCCTCTGCAAAGAACTCCGCATGCTGGCCGAAGCGTCGAACCTGAGCATCGTGGCGGGACCCAGCTTGGGCGCAGAGGAACTATATGGCGGAGAGGACTATTCAAGGTGCTTCTCTTGCGCTTTGAACTTGGAAGAGCTAAAAGATTTGGTAGGACACGAATTTTACTACGTCGCGAAAGCCGTTCCCAAGTCAGCCGCACCCGCGCTGCGCTACGATGGCAACAACATAGTGCCGCTGGAAGACTTCAGCTTCAGCCATATGGAATAAACGATGAACACTGTGAGCGAAACGCAGCTCGAACAACCCAATTCAGCGTTCCGTTGGACAAGCCACGCAGTGTAATTCCAATTCTAAATAGAATCATGGCTGATTCTATTTAGAATTGGAATTAGCCGCGCTAAGGAACATCACGGTCAAAAATTACGAGGTTTTGCAAGAGGCACAATTGTCAATTGCAGATAGTCTAGTAAAATCAATATTTATCTGGAGCCATTCATGGGTCTTTTGCAGGGGGCGGTTTCGCTCCGCCGGTTCTTGGCACTGGGGCCAGTCCCAGAGGAAGATGCCCTATCCGGCGGACTGTCCAAGTACCGCTTTAGGCCATTCGACAACGACGAGGACGAAGAGAAGGTGGGATGGGCGGATTGGCGCAACCCCCTAATCACTCCACCCGACCGTGACTGGGTGTCGCAGGGTCGCTTTGCCGTCTTTTCGATGCGGATGGACACGCGCAAGGTGCCGCCCATGCTGCTCAAGGCGCATACAGATTTGAGGATGCAGAAGCTGATGAAAGAAAAAGATTTGGCCTTTGTCGGCAAGGAGGCCAAGATTTCGCTAGGGGAAGAAGTCAGGGCTGAGCTGATCAAAAAAGTCCTGCCTACGCCGCGCACAGCCGAGATAGCGTGGGACTTAAAGGGCGGAGTGCTGTGGACCACCGCTGGCAACAGCAAGGCGCAGGGCCATCTTGCGGGCCTGATGAAAAAGTCCTTTGATGTCGAGTTGCAGCCTCTGGCCCCTCTCCTACTGGCGGGAAGACTTTCTCCGCATATTCCGGTTGATGCGCTGATGGCGCTGGAACCATTCGACCTCGGCTTGGAGGGCGCATGAAGCCGATGGAGGTCATAGAGCAGGGACGCTTTCTTGGAGAGGAATTTCTGCTATGGCTGTGGATGCGCGGACTCAATGATGGCGGGACATCTGGCAAGGACGGCGATCTGTCTGCGTGTTTCATCGACGATGAAGTGACGCTGGTGTCAGAGCGCGGCGATGTAAAGGAACTGAGCCTGAGGAAGGGGACCCCCCAAGAGTCGCAGGAGGCATTCGAGGCCCTTTCAAGGGGGATGCGCCCATGCAGGGCCAAGGTGCGTATGCTGGCGGGCGACATGGAGTGGGTGTTCATGCTGGGCGCTGCCCAACTGGAAATATCTGCGATGAAGCTGCCTCCCACTCAAGCAAAGGACATGCAGGGGAGGGTTTCCGACAGGCTGTTCCTGTTGGAGGAAGGCACTTCCCACATAGAGCGCCGCTTCGCCATTTTCTTGGACGCCAGGGCAAATGACCCCAATGGAATGGAATCGGCATTTAAGGGTTGGGTAGCGGACGCGCTGGGGCAGTACAGAGGCGATTTTGGCGAGGGCATCCAATGAGGGCCATCTGGACACTCGGCGTCGCCGCCCTCGTCGTGGCGGCACAGGACCCCGAACTGGCAGAAGTCAAGGGGCGCCTGCCAAACGGCAAGACGGCCTTGGTGCGCTTGCAGTATAAAAAAGGCGTGAGCGTCGAATCAAAGGGCCTGCCGCCGGAATTCTTTTCCAAAAAGGGTTCGGCGCAATGGGTACCCTTTGGCGATCTTTCGCCGCAGGGCAAGCACTGGGCGTTGGCCGCGCTTTTCCCCAGTGACACATGGGGCAGGGGGGGCGCAAGGCACAAGGTCAGGTGGCCCAAGCTGGAGTCGGTGTGGCTCATAAGCGCATTGTTCACGGGGCAGGGGCAGAACTACGACAAACTCATGCGGCTGAACCCAGAGAACCCTGAGCTTCTCAACGAGGGCGACACTTGGCTGATCCCCATCGAGCTTCTGTCCCCGGACTTTGGCGGCAGCGCTGCGGTGCCTCCGAGGGAGCAGACCGAATATGAGCATGGCGAAGAGTCGCGGACGGCGGCACTGAGAGCGATGCTGACCTTTGGCAAGGACTCCCAAGGGCATTACGCCGGCTACAGCTTGCGAAAAGGAGAGGCGCTCTATTCAAGCATCGTCATGCGCTTCACTGACTTGGTGGACGCCAGAGAAGTGAACGACCTTGCAGCTAGGATAGCCAAGCGCAGCGGCATAGACGACGTGAGAAGCATACAGCCGGGCCAGCTGATAAAGATACCTTTGGACTGCCTAGCCGCGCCATTCCAGCCAGAGGGTTCAAAAGCTTTGGAAGAATCTAGGGAGATGAGGGCGGAAGTGCTCCGCACCGCAAAGATAGAGGCAGGACCCCGCCTATCAGGCGTGCGCGTGGTGCTGGACCCAGGGCACGGCGGCATAGACCCAGGTGCCAAGGCAAATGGAGTGTGGGAGTCGGACTTCGTCTATGACATAGCGATGAGGGTGAAGAGGCTGCTAGAGCTGAACACAGACGCGCAGGTTTTTTCCACGCTGCGCTATCAAGGCATAGGGATACGCGAATACATCCCATCAATGACGATGGACGCATTGTTGATGACCACGCCTCCAAAACCCAATGACGGCGAGTCGCCGAATAGCACCAGCGTGAACCTGCGGTGGGTCATGGCCAACAATTTTTTTGCGGCCAAAAAAGGCATTGACGTCCGCAAGACCATCTTCATCAGCTTCCACGCCGACAGTAGGCACCCGTCCGGCAGGGGTACGATGGTCTATGTTCCAGCGTCTAACATGGTCCCCGACAATCATTCATGGAACGGCGGCGGAGCCAGCGTGGCAGAGCTAAAGACTGGCGGGACGTTCAAATTCACGGCGCGGCAAAAAAAAGAGTCCGAGGCCCAGAGCCTCATCTTTGCCAACGGCCTATTGAAGGAACTCGCAAAAGAATCCCTGCCCGTACACGAGAACCGCCCCGTCAGAAACGTCATCAACAGGTCTGGCAAGACGATGGTCCCCGCCGTCCTCCGCACCAACATCGCCACCACCAAAGTGCTTATAGAAGCCGTGAACCTCCAGAACCAGGACGACGCCGCCCTGCTGAAGAACCCCGACTACCGCGAGCTGTTCGCCGAGTCTGTGATGAGGGCGATCAGAGCGCATTATAGAAAGCAATAAAAACCGAAATCAAAGATGATGATGGCGACACTGACGACACAATAACCACACACGCGCCAGTTGAGAACAAGGCGCAACAGCAGACAATGATGCAAGCGGCAACCGGCAAAGAAAAGGCCAAAGAAAAAACCGCCGTTTTGAATTTAGAGGGCAACACAAAACTGTTAGCAGGGTGTAACATCGAATTGCAAGGGTTTGGGGTGTTAGACGGCATAATGCACATAGAAAAAGCAACCCATACGCTCAACTCCAGTGGCTATGCCGTGTCTATTGAACTAGTGAAGGGGTGGAAATGAAAATCGGACTGAGATTTTTTGCGCTTTGCCTCGCCGCGCTCCTGATCGGCGCGGTCCCCGACCAGAGAAAACCCGAAGCATGGCGGGTGGTCAGGGATGCAAAAATATACATTTACATGGTGCATGGATACACACAAGCGGATCTAGTGAAAGACTTAATATTCGGGTACGGAGACCGCCGCCTAATAACAGTTGTAGCCGACCGCCGCGAATACGTAGAAGACTTCATAAACGCTGGTTTTGACGTTTGGACTAGTGACGATGGTAGCCATGACATGAGATTTAGGGGATCGCAAATAGTAGTTGATGATAAATACATTGTTGATTGTCATGGCAACGTCAGAGAAGATGCACACGAGGCGGACGTGTTGAGTTGGAAGCTGGGCCATTTTGCCGACAAGGCCAAGAAGCAGTACCCCAAGAAGAAACCAGCCCCCAAAAAGCCCACCACCCAAAAAAAATAGCCCCGCCCCCAAAAAAAGCGCAAACCTAGCCAGACTTTTTGGCCCCATTGCCCAACACTGGGCACTGAGGGCCATCAAAAGTGCAAGGCATTCCAAGACAATTAACGGCGGGCGAAACACTTGTTTTCGCACTGGCCGCACCCTCGGAAAGTGGCGAATCATACGCACTTTGTCTTGGCAGCCTAGAGCCGGTGCCCCTCACCTTCACCGATGGCGCATGGCGCGGAGAAATGCCGGCCGAATTAACCTCCCGGTTGGCTCCAGGTGCTGTCACATGGCAAATGTGGCAGACCGCGCCAGCCCATCGCGTTGAAGACAGCGGAACCATCCGCATAAAGCCCAGCCTTTTGCTCGGCCACGACACCCGCACGCATGAAGAGCAGGTGTTGGCCGCGCTGAAAGATGCCCTGTTGGACCTAGCCGCCGGCCGCGAGGCGGAAATCAGCATCCACAACCGCACGGTCAAGTTTCAGGACCCCAAGAAAATCCAAGAAATGATTGACCATTATCAAATGCTGGTCAACATGCGGCACGGCATAGGCCCCATAATATGCATGCCAGTGGTGATCCGGTGAAACTCGGCAGGCGCATCAAAGCCGCATACCGCGCCTTTACCGCCCCGTGGCGGCAAGCCGCCCAGCGCGGGGGGTACGAGGGCGCACGGATAACCAATTACATGGATTTCGCCACGCGCCTGGAGGCCGCGCACAAAGAGCGGATGCGCGACCTTGGATCGCTCAGGGCCCACAGCCGCGACCTCGCCAAGAACAATGCCTACATGAAATCATACGTGGATTTGGTTAATACAAACGTCATAGGCTCCGATGGTATTGACTTTGAAAACAACTTAATTGACATGCAGGGCAAGCCCCAAGATGGCATCAATGACATTGTAGAAGCCGCCCGCGAAGATTGGGCGAAATGCGTAACAGCCGATGGGCAGTTGAGTTGGTTCGATTTTGAGCAGTTAGTGGCAACCAGCCTTGCCGTTGATGGAGAGGCATTTGTCCATTTGCTCAGGGGCCACGGGCCACACGGCCTGCAGCTGGAATTGATAGACCCAGACCGCATAGACCACAACCTCAACACCGCAATGAACAATGGGCGGCGGCTGTCAGCAGCAAATTGGTTGCTTAGTTCTACAACGCCAACTCATCGTCCTTCAGTGCCTTTTCCGTAGCACTCTTGCGATAGGCTAGGTATTTTTCCTTTATGGCTGAGTCGGACAGCGCGAGGATAGAGACGGCCAGCAAGGCGGCATTGATGGCCCCTGGCTTGCCGATGGCCAAGGTGCCCACTGGGATGCCGCTGGGCATTTGGACTGTGCTTAGAAGCGAATCTAGGCCATCTGTAACCCAGCCTTTCATGGGGACGCCCAATATCGGCAGGTGGGTCTTGCTGGCGCACACGCCGGCAAGGTGCGCGGCGCCGCCTGCTGCGGCGATGATTACCTTGATGCCCTTGCTTTCCGCCCCCTTGCAGAACTCAGCCACCTTGTCGGGGGTGCGGTGGGCACTGGCGACGTGTGCCTCAAAGGGGATGCCCAAGTCTTGCAATGTCTGGGCGCAGTGCTTCATCGTCTCCCAATCTGTCTTGGAACCCATCAGGACTCCGATAAGGGGGCTGGACATGGTGACTCCTCTTCCGTGAATGAATGGCTCAAAAAAATATTATACCGATTTGCAACCAAACAAGCCTTTTGCAACCTCCCTATAGCCCACCCTTCATTACTCCCCAGACCCCTACTACTCGCTTCGCACAGTGCTTCTATATATGGGCGGATGCATGGAAGATGGCTCCGTTCAGCACTAGATGCTCAACCCGCAACATTAAAATTTGGCGCGGCAAAGCCGCATCAATACTTATACTGTCCACTGATCACTTACCACTAGATTATTCCGCGCTTGCGCGGCCCTAACCCCTAACCTCTAACCCCTGACTGCTCCATCCATTGGTACAGCCCCAACAGTGCGGCGTTCATCCAGACCATGGACACCGCCGCCGCTAAGTTGGAAGCGAGTGGTGCGTAGCCGCCTACGATATTGTCGGCGGCAATTGCAGCCAGGCTGTTGAACAAAAGAACGGCCAACATGATTGCGGCTGCGGCCATCAATACCTGTGGCCAAAACAGGGCCATGCTTTTGGCGCAGGACTTTGCGGCAGTGATTATCGGCTCTTCGCGCAGAAGGACTCTCCAAGGTGTCCAGCCGAAAAAGATAAGGACCAAAACGCCAGGCACGAGGCAGAGGAAAAAACCTATGGAGGCCGCCGCGCCGACCATAATCCTGGCCAAGAACACCCTTCCCCAACGCTCTTCAAACGATTGCCTCCAGTTGTCTTTTGAATCGCATCCCTCCGTGGTAGAAACAGGATCAGGCGCACCCGCGTCAGTCGCTATGACCCACCTTGGCAGGAAGTAGAGTTCAAAGGGGAATAGCACGGCTAGGTTCAGCAGGCTGCGCTTCATCATTCCATCTATGTCGTCCGGCTGTAGCTGATCCGGCAGGCCAAAGTGCCTTCCGAGCAGCAACGCTCCGATTGACAATAGAGAGGCGAGCGCTATCAGCCCCAAAGTCCACGATGGATGCACCAGCATGAGTTCTGTGGACCTTGGGAAGCACTTGAGTGGCTCAAAAAAATTGGATTTCATTTAAACATGATAGATGAGTTTCTTGGGAAATCATTCTCGCACCCATCGAAGTCATCTCGATGCATCCACCCATATATAGAAACACTGTGCGAAGCGAGTAGTAGGGGTCTGGGGAGTAGCGAGGTGCGGGTTCGCATGCGAGCCCGTGCTGAGCGAACCCCCAGTTAGCATTTAGGAAGCTTTTCCAAGACCCGGCGCGGGACGGAACAGGCCGTAAGACGCTCTTACCGAGGCCAAGCGGCGAATAACCTCGCCGCGTGTCCATTCGGCATAAAAACCAGCGCGGGCTTAGCCCGCATCAATATCGCCGCGCTTGCGCGGCCTCTTGTACCTTGTAACTGCTATAATAGCGATATGGATTGCGCGGCCCCATGCCTCTTGATAGCCAGCCCCTTGCTACTGGACCCGAATTTTTTGCACACTGTCGTGCTGATGGTAGAACACAGCGAGGCTGGGGCAATGGGCGTCGTGCTTAATAGGCCCATTCCGGTGTTCGTCGCCCAGATATGCGAAGAGGGGGACATAGAATACAAAGGCCCTCCTGGCGCCACCGCGTTTTATGGTGGGCCGGTGGAGCCTGGGCGCGGCACTCTGCTAGTCCGCGGTGGCCTGCCGGGAAACGGCGACACGGTGCTGGACTTTACCGATTTCGTGAGCTATAGGAGGGACTTGCTGGAGTCTTTGGCAAAAGACGCTGAATCCAGTTACAGGCTTTTTCTGGGCTATTCCGGCTGGGGTCCTGGGCAGCTGGAGGCAGAGTTGAAACAGCAGGCGTGGATGAGGGCAAGCCTCGAACCCGACCTGCTATTCCTAGACGACACTTCAATGCTTTGGAAGAAAGTGCTAAAAGCCCTGATGGAGCAGGAATAAAAACATAGGAAAGAATCTGAGACATGCCAAAAAGCTATTCGCAGCAGCTATCCGACGCATACGCGCATCTGCGAAAGGATAAAGCACTGAGGCCGCTTTTGGACGCAGTGGGGCGCGTTTCCATTGCTCCGGCACCGGAGCCGTCGCCACTGCATTCGCTGGCACAGTCCATAACCAACCAGCAGCTCAATGGCAAGGCGGCCTCGGCGATATTTTCGCGGCTGCTGGCAATGTACAGCGGCTGCCTTGACGCAGAGCGCATATCAAAGACGGCGGAGGACGAGCTGTGTTCCGTCGGCCTCTCCAGAGCGAAGGCGGTGGCCGTAAAGGATTTGGCCGAAAAGGCGAAGGCTGGCATCGTCCCCGAATGGAGGACACTGCGAAAGATGGGCGACGAAGAGATAATCGAAAGGCTGACCCAGGCGCGCGGGGTAGGGCGCTGGACCGTCGAGATGCTGCTCATCTTTTCATTGGGCCGCCAAGATGTATGGCCTGTGGACGACTTTGCCATCAAAAGGGCATTTGGACTCTATTTTGGGTACGCAGAGCCGCCCAAGCGCACCGAATTGATTGCTAAAGCAGAAGGTTGGAGGCCCTGGAGATCAGTCGTGGCGAGGTGCCTGTGGAAGTATCTGGACGAAGGGTAAACGCCTCTTTTGGCATTATGGCCAGAGCGTGCCCATCATCCTTGGATATGCCCCCGTCTCGCGGACGTGTGGCAGTTTGCATATCCACGCCACGGCCCTTTCGAGGCCAAGGCCAAAGCCGGCGTGGGACACGGAACCATAGCGGCGCACATCCAAGTACCACTTGTAGTCTTTTTCATCTAGGCCCTCTTTGGCGATCTGGTCCAGCAAGTACTGCAGGCTGGAGGCGCGTTCGCCGCCGCCGATGATCTCACCGTAGCCCTCTGGGGCCAGCAGGTCTGCACCCAAGGCCAAGCGCGGGTCTTGGGGGTCAGGTTCCATGTAGAAGGCTTTGAATTCTTTGGGGAAGCGGTGTACCCAGCATGGGCGGTCCAAGGAATTCATGAGTATGGTCTCGTCGTCGTTGCCGAAGTCTTCGCCCCATTTTATGTCGCTGCCCAGGCCCTTTAGCCTTT
>Ga0268262_10002696_pt1 | contig 20159 bp, 16 predicted proteins | sample TergutNc150P3_FD_190354 | JGI IMG/M metagenome (GOLD analysis project Ga0268262, IMG submission 190354) | Nasutitermes corniger P3 segment gut microbial community from laboratory colony in Florida, USA - Nc150 P3 (SPAdes) (version 2) | ecosystem: Host-associated > Arthropoda: Insects >... | reverse complement strand
CCCTCGGGCCTTCCGCTTCGGGAACCATTATTGACGATGAAACCGGAACAGGCTTCAGGTTTACCTATCCACCAGACGCGGATAGATGGCTGGAAAGAGTAAACGAACACCTGGACACCCTTACGCTGATAAAAGAAACGTTCCTGATGGGTTTCCGCTGCCTCGAGGGCCCCGATGAGGGCTCCTTTCTGCGCCGTTTTAAAAGGCCTATAGCAGATGCGATACCTGAAACCCTTGGCGCATGGCGTAGCCGCAGCTTTTTAAGCGAAGATAAACGCGCCCTGACAAAAGAAGGGCTTCTTTTTTTGGACCCTTTTTTACTTGACGCATTTGAAGAGCTGGACTTGTCATTTCCTTAGTGCTAAAATTACCGCAGGAGGAGTTCGTTACATGAACAGAGTCGCCATTTTGAACGCGATGGAAAATAAAGCAAAAAAAATATTTGACGACAATGTGGAATATAACAGGAACGGAAAACGGGGCATGATGGCTGTTGAAGTAAAAGACCCCAAGAACCCTTCGCAATGGCATTCAAGTACAAGGAATTTCGGGGCGGCGTATCGGGATTACGCTTTTGTGGGCGAATTGGTTATAAACAACGGGTCAAATTTCGACGCTCTGGTTCACGCGAAAGTCGCTTTTACAAGGAGAACCGAAAAAGATTCCGGAACCAACTACTACCAGGTTTTGGGCCACGAGTCCTTTTGGCCGGGCGCTATGATAAGCGACGACGGAAACTGTATCTGCGCTTTTGCCGGTTTTACGGGAACGGACGATAAAATAATAGCCAAAGCCGGGATCACCTGTTATGAGTCCCTTAAGCGCACGGGAAAAAGCCTTGATAAATCAGGCGATCCCGATTATGAGATGGATGACGACCTGGATATCAGGGTTCGTCGCGTAAGGGGAGAGCCCAGCGAAAACCAGGGAGACAGCGACCTGGAAAGCGGCGCGTATTAATACAAAATGATTTTTTTTAAAATAGCGGCCGGCACTATTTTCAACCTTCTTGGGCTGATAGTCTTGTATAGGGGCATCCGGGAAATCCGGCTAAAGGACTTTAGGGAAGGTTTTGTGGATATATTTATCGGCCTTGGCTTTGTCCTGATTGGGCTGTTAATCTGGACCGGATTTATAAGCTAAAAAAAAGATTGACGATAATTCCATTCAAATCTACTATATATTATATACTAGGGAATAAAGGTGAAGCCCTTGATTAAAGATCGTTCGGCAATACTCGACAGGTTTATAAACACATACCGATCTTCTTATGATATTATAAGCGGGGACATGGCCTCGGGGCTGCCTCTTGAAGCGGTATGCCAGCACCATACCCGGTCGGAAAAGTTTATTTTGATAAAAAAAGCCAGGCTTTGGGCCATTGAGATGAACGATTATCTCTACCTTTTCAACGTGGCAAAACTTGTAAAGGAACAGGTGGAAGCATGTATATTATTTTCTATAGAGGACGCGTTGCCCAAAGTAAAACCGCATAAAGAGCATATGTACTCGTTTATAACCGCGGTTTTTTTGGCGGATATGGCTGAACAGGACGCTCTTAAGTATATCAAGCGGCGCAGGTTTACCAAGAGTTATAAATTGGGAATTTACGGGTCGTCGCCGTTAAGACTGGCCGCATTGGACATAGGGCAGGAGAAAATAGTTACCAACAACATGGGAAGAGATTTGCGTACGCAAATCAAAAATATTTGTAAGGAGTGAAATCATGAGTGGAATAGTTATTCTTCTGATTTCAATTGTGGTACTGGTCATAGGCTATGTTACCTATGGCTCATGGCTGGCAAAAAAGTGGGGGGTAGATCCAAGCCGGAAAACCCCGGCCCACGAGCTTAAGGACGGGCTTGATTATATGCCTGCTAAGGCTCCCGTTCTTTTGGGGCACCATTTTTCGTCCATCGCGGGCGCGGGGCCGATTAACGGGCCGATCCAGGCAGCGGTTTTCGGCTGGGTTCCGGTTTTGTTGTGGGTCCTTATTGGAGGCGTTTTCTTCGGAGCAGTGCATGATTTTGGGTCCCTTTTTGCGTCCATCCGCCATAAGGGGCAGTCCATCGGCGCGGTCATCTCCGAGAATATGGGAAAAAGGGCCAAAAGGCTGTTTATCATTTTCTCTTATCTGACCCTTCTCCTGGTTGTAGCGGCATTCGCCTCAATCGTCGCGGGTACGTTTAATGGAACCACGGCTGACGCGGCGCAGAACACAACCAATGGGACAGCCGCCATGATTTCGGTCTTGTTTATCCTGATTGCCATTGTCTTTGGTTTCTTTGTATACCGCCGGAACGCCCCTCTTTGGCTGTCAACCATTATCGGTGTTGCCGCGATAGTTGGAATCATCGTAGTTGGTCTTCATGTCCAGATATTACTTTCAATGAATACCTGGCTGATACTCATAGGCATCTACATAATTATCGCGTCTGTCACTCCGGTATGGATATTGCTCCAGCCGCGTGACTACCTGAGTTCCTTCCTGCTTTACGGCATGATGATAGCCGCGATTGCCGGTATCTTCGCCACAAATCCGGAGATGCACCTGGCTCCCGTTTATGGCTTTGCTGGTATCAATGGCAACAGCTTCCTGTTCCCCATATTGTTCATCACCGTCGCCTGCGGCGCTATTTCCGGCTTCCATTCGCTGGTCGGTTCCGGCACAACGGCAAAACAGCTCAATAATGAGGCGGATGCCAAAGTTATCGGCTACGGCGGAATGTTGATTGAGTGCTGCCTCGCTGTCATCTCCCTTATCGCGGTTGGCTACCTCTCCACACGAGATAAAATAGCGGTCGGTACTCCCACTGTGGTCTTTGCCAAGGGCCTTGCCACCATGATAAACACCCTTGGCGGCGGAGAAGAGGCTTACCGGGCAATATACGCCCTCATCATCCTGTCTGTCTCGGCGTTCGCGCTGACCTCGCTTGATACCGCGACACGGCTCGCCCGTTATATGTTTGCCGAGTTCTTCCTTGACGAAGGGGAGACCCACGATAAAGTTACAGGCACAAAGAAAATCCTCACCAATCCCTGGGTTGGAACCATTATTACCGTATTTCTTGGCATCTACCTTGCCATCGGCGGTTACGCAAAAATATGGCCCCTCTTCGGCGCCGCCAACCAGCTCCTGGCGGGCCTTGCCCTGCTGGCAGTCGCCGCATGGCTTGGCAATGTCGGCAAGAACAACAAAATGTTTATCATCCCGATGATCTTCATGCTTGTTGCCACAATCACCAGCCTGTGCATCACCTTCTACCAGAGGGTGAAGGCCCTTTCAGGCGGAGCGGTCGATTCAGGCAATATACTCCAGACGATATTCGCGGCCCTTCTTGTTATCCTGTCGGTCACCCTTATCGTTGAAGGCGCCCAGACTTTCGCGAAACAGGCAAAGAAAGCAACCGCCAAGTAACAGCGCAAATTCCGCGCACAGAGTCTCAGGGGGCCGCTAAGGCCCCCTTATTTATAAGCTTAAAAATTTCGGAATAAATCTCTCGCCAAGGCGCAAAGGCGCAAAGCTGTTGTTAGTGGTAATATTGTTATTCCTTCAAGATATTTGTAAAAAAAATAATGTGTCTTGAATAATAAAAATCTATCGAATAGGAACTTTGCGTTCTTTGCGCCTCCGCGCCTTTGCGTGAACCTCTTTTCTGAGGTTTTTCTACAGACTCTTGCGCCTTGGCGTGATGAAATTCGAATTAATTCATCACCCAAGGTAATCAGATAATCTTCGGTAGCACTGGTTTACGAGGCGTTTCTTCTCGGCGTCCACATGGCCGGCCAGCTCGTCGATAAGGGTTTCTACGCTGGCGAGGCTTTCGTTAAGGCTGGTGTGGAAACGGCGGGAGCATTTGGTCCAGTAGTTTCCTTCGCCGTCGGTGTAGAGGCAGAGAAAGCCGAGTTCCCTTTTCCCGCGCTGCCTGTCCGCTTTTACAAGCCCCGGTTTTACAAGATTGGGAAGGATCGCCAGAAGCGCGTCCGGGTTTGAATAGGAATTAAAACTCTTTTTGCCGAACCATTTGCGGTTTATTGCCCCATCAATTTCAAGGGCTGGAGCAAGGGAAAGAATCAGCTTTAACTTTTCTCCCTCAAGCAGGGCGTAGCTTCCGTCCAGAATAATTACTCCCCTAAGGCTCTTGTAGATTGCGGCGTTTTCCGCGACGGTATTATCAATTACCTTTTTAAGTTTTTCCCAGGGGAGTATAACCTGCTTCTTTCCCCTTACGGTATCAATCGCGAAAACCTCGCTGCCTATTTTTATATGGTTCGTGAAGTCCCTTTCCCTGGGTTTTGATTTTGTGCCGAATTCTTTGCCTCTTCCCCTTTTGTCAATGCCAAGGCCCGCAATCAAGGCGGGGCTTATCTTTTCCAGGGTTTCGTAGGCAAGGGGGCTTACCGACATCGCGTACATCCGCGTGGTCCTGACGATCTCGCCCGCGATAATGTACTGCGGTGTCAGGCGGAACATAACCGAGCCGGGGTGAATCAGGATTTTATCCGCCCTGAGGCTGCGGTAAAAGTCGCGCTCTTCGCGGACGCAGACAAACTGTATAAGCCCCCTTGCCACGGCGCAGAGGTAATCTTCCTTTGATCCTCCCGAAAGAATCGGTATTTTTAAATGCGTAACAATTTCTCCCAGCTGGTTTGTAACATTCGCGATCTCCGCCATTGCCCTTTCGTCAAGGTAATTTTTTTCGCAGAACTTCTGCTTTGAGGTGGAATCCATGTACGCCGCGTACAGTTTCAGGTAAGAAACAAAATCGCCGTCTTCGTCCCTGAAGCGGTGGTGGGCCTGGCGGGCGTCGGTTTCCTCGCCGGGCGGCAGGATGTAAGGGCTCTGGGTTGAAAGAAATGCCGCTGCGATAATTGTCTCTTTGATAACATCAGGGTATTTGAGGATCGCCTCCACGATAATTCTGGAGTGCCTTGGCGGCAGGGGAAACTCGGTCATAAGCCGCCCGGTGTTTGACAGGCTGTGATCGCTTTCCAGGGCATCAAGCAGATCCAGGGTTTCAATCGCGGCGATAAGCCCTTCTTTTGAAGGCGGGGAGATGAAATCAAATTCCTCAAAAGACGTGATCCCCAGATCGGCCATGCGGAGAACGACTTCAGACAGGTCGGTGCGGTAGATTTCCTCGGTGGTAAAAAGCTGGCGGTTTTCAAAATCCTTGCGCCCGTAAAGGCGGTAGCAGGTTCCTTCGCGGGTGCGCCCGGCGCGGCCCTTCCTCTGGTTTGCCGAAGCTTTGGAAATGGGCGCTTCAACCAGGCTTGATGTAAAAGTCCTCGGGTTGTAATAGTTGAGTTTTGAAAGCCCCGAATCAATAACAGCGGTTATCCCGTCGATGGTTACTGAGGTTTCGGCGATGTTGGTGGAGATAATCGCCTTTACCTTTCCTTTTGGGGCGGGATCGAAAACTTTTTCCTGCTCTTCCTTGCCCAGCCTTCCATATAACGGCAAAAGGTGAAGGAACTTTCCGACCGGAGAACAGGCAAGGGTTGTCATGCAGTCCTTTATCATCTTTTCCCCCGAAAGGAAAATCAGTATGTCCCCTTCGATTTCCCCTAAATTGTTTTCGTTTTGCTTTGCGTTTATTAAGCGTTCGGTGATGGCTTCGATTTTTGAAAGCAGGGCTTCTCCGGCAATCTGGCTGCCGGGAAGAGCTTCCACCGCCGGGGGATCGTAGATTAGGGTCACCGGGAAAGTTTGCGCGTCGATCTTTACAATCGGACATTCCCCAAAATACTCCGAAAAAACTTCCGCGTTGATCGTAGCAGAAGAAACGATAACCTTGAAATCCCTGCGCCCTTCCAGAACCCTTTTTAAGAGTCCAAGGATAAAGTCGATGTTAAGGCTGCGCTCGTGGGCTTCGTCCACCACAAGGCAGTTGTATTTTGAAAGCCAGGGATCCAGCTTCATCTCCTGTAAAAGTATCCCGTCGGTCATGATTTTTATTTGCGTGTCCGGAACTGTCTTGTCTTCAAAGCGCATTTTGTAGCCCACAAGGCCCGGCATCGCGCAGCCCATCTGGCGGGCTATGAATTCGCTGACCGAGAGGGCGGCAATGCGACGGGGCTGGGTAACCCCAATCATGCCGTCTTTGGCGTAGCCTGCCTGGTAAAGGATGACCGGAAGCTGGGTGGTTTTCCCCGAGCCGGTTGGGCTTTCTACGACAAGCGCCTGGGTTTTTCCAAGGGCGTCAAGGATAATTTCTTTGTGTTTGTAGACAGGCAGATCAAGGTAATTCATATTTGTAATTGAGTATCTTATCAAAATTAATCAATTAAAGTAAGGAGCTGATATTTTGAAAAAATTCAAAACATTCTTTGCATAATCGTAACAGACACAATATTTGCCGCTGGTTTTTTATGTTAATTCATTATTATTTAGGATGTGGAAACTCAATTATCAAAATTTTTTTAGGAGTTAATTATGGCTATCAGATTCATTGGCGGTATGTGGCGGCGTTTTGACGGGAATAATATCAGGAGTTTCACCACCTATCAGGGAGCGGTGGATAATAAAGCCAGTTGGGAAGATGTTTCCCTGACTACAACGGATGATGTTGTCCAGCAGATGGAAGGACAATGCCTGGAAGATAAGGACAAGAGAGGTAGAAAAATTACCTGAGGACTCAATGCCGCGCGGGCGTGAGTGCCGATTGTGTTTACTGCGCCTTTAGTATTCTATAAGTATCCCTCCGTGAATAGATGATCCGGTGGATTTCAATTTTATCATTTTCCACTTCATAAAAGAGGGAATAATTGTCAATGTGTAAAACTCTATAATTATGTTTCAGTTTTTCAGGAGGTGTATATGCATGGCAACGGAAAGGGTTATCTGCTATTTTAAGAACCTCTTTGTCCAGTTTTGAAAGAAAATTTTCAGCAGCTTGTGGCGCTTCAAGCTTAAAGGCGATGTATTGTGTTATTTCCTTTAGATCATTCAGCGCCAGGGGAAGATAATGTATTTTATACACAGTTAAGCTTTCCGCTTGTTTTCTTTTTCAGATATTATTTTTCGTAGTTCGATCATTACCTCGTCATGGGTATATCTTTTTTTTACCGATGCTGCCTGGTATTCCGCTTCTTTTAGCTTAAGATAAATTTCAGATTCAAAAAGGTTTTGTTCATAAGCTTCCAGGCTCATTACGACCATGTCACCCCTGCCATTCTTGGTTAAAAAAACAGGGGCATTGGATTCATGGACTGCTCTTGAAATATCGCTGAATTTATTTCGAAGGTCGGAGACAGGACAAATTTTTGGTACTTGCGGCATTAAGCTTCTCCTAAAAATATTTATCATAATTATAGCATAAATTGTGCTAAGTGGCAAGATGCCGCATTAAGAGGTTCCCCTTATTTGTATTTATGCATAATATAATTAAGTATGAAGCTAAAACCGCCAATTACGGCTTTTTTATTTTTTTTTACAGCTCTTACAGCAGTTTATTCGCAGAATGCGTCTTTCCCGCGCCTTCAACCGGATCCAAAAGCGCTTGAATATTACCGTCTTGGCGAGAAAGGCGGATATTCATGGATGGAATTGGCGGAGATATGCCTTTGGGCGTCCGGGGATACATCAGCCTCAAATATTGATAAAATCCGCGCCGCATCCGATTCAATAAAAAACGCTCCGGATCTTCCGGATTTAGACAAAGACAGGGCTGAATATATCTTAAAGTTCATGCATAAAAATATCATTAAATCGTATTCGCTTTATCAAACAAGAATTGATACCATGCTTTCCACAGGAAGGTACAACTGTGTGTCTTCCGCGGTTCTGTATATGATTCTCTGTCAATCTCTCGGAATAAATACAAAAGGAGTTATGACAAAGGATCACGCTTTTGTAACAATTCCAATGGGCGAAACTGATATTGATGTTGAAACCACCAACGCTTACGGATTTGATCCCGGCAACCGCACAGAATTTCACGATCAATTCGGAAAATTGACGGGGTTTTCCTATGTTCCGGCAAAAAACTACCGGGACAGGCAGACGATTTCCCGGATTGAGCTTGTTTCCCTTATTTTGAATAACAGAATTGTCGATCATGAAAGGCAGAACCAGTTTGCCGATTCTGTTCCGCTGGCGATTGACCGCGCCGCCCTTCTTGCAGGCAATACGCTGACAGTCGGCTCAACAATAGAAACACAGGGGACAATTTTAACAGACCCGCGAAAAGACCTGATGGACAGGCTTTTTAATTTTGGAGCGATGCTTTTAAGGGCTGGCAGGGAAGAAGAAGGCTTACGATGGGCGGCCGCCGCTTCTCCTGTTTATCCTGATGAAAAGCGCTGGCAGGAATTTATAATGGCGGCGGTTAACAACCATCTGATGAGGTTGATAAATTCAAACAAGCGCGCTGAAGCAAGGTTATTTATTGACGGGCAAAAAAATGCTTTATCACAGGCGAACTACGATAAATTTGACGCTTTACTGGTAGATTCAGAATTGTTTGGCAGGGCGAATCAGATTCGCACCGCCGAGGACGGAGACAGCGTTGTCAACGCCGTCGAACAGGCGCGCAACAGCGGGAAAATACAGGATAAGCGGGCTGTTGAGTTAATTACATTTGCCGTTCTAAAAACGGCGACATACATCAGTACGCAGCCTGCCGGAAACTGGCGCGCTGCAATTCAATATATAGAGGCTTCTCTTTCACGCCTTGGCGCAAACCGCGAGCTTGAACAGGCTTTGAACGTTTACCGTGGCAATTTGACGGCGGATTATCATAATCGTTTTGCCGTTGAGTGGAATAAGAAGAATTATTCCGAGGCGGAACGCATTTTGAATGAAGGGCTGGCGGAGTTTCCAAACGACAGGCAATTATTATCGGATAAGCAGATTATTGCCAAACAAAACAGATAAGGAATTTTATGCTAAAATTACACGCCTATAACGGCGCGTATATTTTTTTCAAGTTCCGCAAGCTGTACCGTAAAGCCAGGTAAATGCTCGCGGATAAAAGCCATATCCGCGGCTTTGCCTGCGGCTTCAAGTCCCGCGGCATGGGACGAAACTTCCTGTGCGCCAATGGAAGCGGAAACGCTTTTCAAAGAGTGAACCTGGATTATAAATGCCTGCAGGGTATCCACCTCCGGCATTATTTGCAGCTGTGGAAGCCGTTCGGAAATATCTTTGCAGAACATGATCAATATTTTCCTGTATGCCGTCATAGATCCTCGTAGCATAGCGACGCCTTTTTGTACATCTACGCCAAGAATGGCAAAAATTTGATTTTGATCTTCTTTATTTATTATTTGCTCTTTATTATTTGTTATTTGTTTTGTTATTTGTTCTTTTTCAGTTAGCCATCTATCCAGAATTTCATCCAGTTTGGAAACGTCTATTGGCTTTGAAATAAAATCATCAAAACCGTTTTCGATAAACATTTCCCGCATTCCGGCAACGGCGTTAGCTGTCAATGCAACAATGGGAATTTGTTTTCCGTTGTTTCCTGATGCGCCATTTTTCATCTCTGATTTTCTTATGGCCGCTGTCGCTTCAATCCCGTCCATTTCCGGCATCATGTGATCCATGAAAATAAGGTCGTACTTATTCCGTTTCACCAGTTCTATCGCTTCCGCGCCGCTCAGGCAGGTGTCAACCTTTATATTATAGGGGGACAGGAGCCCCTCGGCTACTTTAAGATTGGTGGAAATGTCGTCTACTACCAACAGCCGCGCATTGGGGAAGGTATGGCGTATTCCGCCGGGGCTGACGGAGCTTTCAAAATAATCCCGGCGATCAGCTTTACCATTCAGAGTATTGGCAATGGACAGGGACTGTACCGGTATGGACACAAAGCGTACATTGGGGATATATGCTTCAGTACCCCATTCCACCATTAGGGCAAGATGCGGCTTCTTCCCTCCGCAGAAAACCGAATCGTTCTGCTCCATAAGCGGCTTAATTTTTTCATAAAGGCCGTAACCGGAAAATACATAGAACCATTCCTCGCAGTACAGCGCCGCAGCAAAATCATCCTGATTTGTCACTACGGCATGAGGAACGGCCAGATTTTCCAGAGTCCAGCAAATCGATCTGGCATAGATAATCCGTCCTTCATAAACAAGCACCTTCTTTCTTTCCGATTCCTCCACCACGGCGAAAGGTTCTTTTGATTCAATGCCCTGCGGGATAATTACCGTGAATACGCTGCCCTTGCCGTATTCGCTTTTCATGTTTATTTTCCCGTCCATAGCCGCACAGAGCCGTTTTGTAATTGTAAGCCCCAGCCCGGTTCCTTCAATGCCCTGATTCTTATCTACCCGGACAAACTCTTCAAAGAGGTTCGCCTGATGCTCCGGCTTTATTCCCTTTCCGGTATCGGTCACGTCCATCTTCATTGAGACTTGTCTATCATCCTGTTTATCCACGGTAATGGTCAAACCGATATGCCCCTTTTCCGTATACTTTACCGCATTGGACAGCAGGTTAAGGAGAATCTGCCGCATCCGCACTTCATCTCCGAAAAGGCTGTTGGGAATATTTCCGTCGATGTTGGTAAAAAACCTTATCGCCTTTTCCTTAAGCCGTATACGGATAATGTTGACCGTATCGTTGATCAGGGATGAAAGCATATATTTAACGGGAACGATTTCCAGTTTCCCGGCTTCGATTTTTGAAAGATCCAGAATGTCGTTAATTATTGAGACAAGGTTATTCCCCGCCTGTTTGATATCCCGCGCATAGCCTCGCGCTTCGCATGAGAGTTCTCCCCTCAGCAGCAGTTCCGCCATGCCGGTAATGGCGTTCATGGGGGTGCGGATTTCATGGCTCATTTTAGCGAGAAAATCGCTTTTTGCACGGGAAGCGGATTCAGCCTTCCTGTTTGCCTCCAGAAGCTGCAGGTTTTGCTTTTCCATCGCATTTTCAGAACGGGCAACAAAAATATTTATTATGATGAACAGGAACAGGATGAGGAACAGCATGGTGAAAAAAACGGTATTCATGGCATGGTTCAGGGATAATAAGCCTGGCGCCGGATAGCTAACGGTCAGATACCATCTCATCGCCGGGATGGAGTTTACCAGATATATTTTTTTATCATAGATGAAGCTCCGGCTTTCACCGCCAAAAAGCTCATGCGCTACCTTAATTAATTCTTTTCCGGTTTCGCCAAGGTGTTCGTCAAGACGGACTTTATTTTTAACCAGTTCATAATTAACCGCCGAAGTTATTTCATTGTATTTATTGAACATATATCTTGTGATGTTTTCATCGAATTCCCTGTAGCTGGAAGCTACAAAATTTGAAAAATCAGTCAAATTTATGCCTGTGCCAATCATTCCTATGGGCTTTTTGCCTGCCTCAACAGTAATAAATACCGGGGCATTGACCCAAAGATAAATTTGCTCCAAATTAGGATTATAATTTATGTTAAAAATATATTTTTCTGTTTCGTACAACGTTAAATTGTACCAATAATTATTGGGATCATCAGGATTGATGACATAAGGAGCGTTTCCTGTTGAATAAAATATTTTATCCACGTCATTAACCCAGTAAAGAATTTTATTATTGAAATGTTCCTTATAAATGGCAATTTCGGCGTCCGCCTGGGATTTAAGAACAAGATCAGAGGGATTTAAAAAATACTGCCGAATTACCGGGGTATCCGCCATTTTCAACAGAAGTGCAAGCTCGCTGTCTACCGCGGTTGCCAAACGCAGTCGCATTGTTTCAGACGCTATGGAAAGCTGCTGTTCAATAAAAGAACGGTTGATTTGACGCGCGGAAATTGAATATGCCGTAATAGCCGACAAAGCAATAAAAAGGAAAAGGATGCAGGAAAAGACAAGGAATTTATTATTGGCGGAATTTCTTAATTGCTTGCCGGAGCTTGTTGTCATATTTATTACTCTGATTAAATATATTTATTTTTTGTGATTGTCCAAATTTTAAATGTAATATAAATAGAATTCATTGAGGAATATTATGAAATACATGAACGTTATAACCTTGAAAAAGCTTCTTTGTTCGTGCAGTATACAATGTCCGAATGGCCGGCTATTTTTGAAAAGATGCGTTCCAGCTGATCTTTTGGGCATTTGCGCAGGCCGTATTCCATTTCATAGCTGTGCCCCCACATCATAAAAAGGAGGTCTTCATTTCCCGGTTCAGCACGCACAAATTGATCAATAAGTTCAAAAACGTTTTTTGCGTTGAACCAGCAGGTCGCGTTATAGCGGTAGAGGTTATCGGGAAAATGAAACGAGCCTTTACCGAGCGCCCTCCGTGTGTACAGGATGCCGTTTTTTCGCAGGCAGTCATCGGCCCTTGGGGTATGCATATCAAACGGATACGCGTGCCCCACAACCGGCTTGCCGATAAGCGCCGACAATTCCTTTATATCGGCTGTCAGGGATTCCTCGATTTTTTTTCGCGATAACACCCGGAAATTTTCATGCCGGTATCCGTGCGAAGCGATCTCAAACCCCTCGTACACTTGCAGGATTTCATCCTTTGGTATGCGGCTGATATTGAAAAAGCGAGGCTTATAGCCGAACAGCCCTGCGTTCAGGTTGAATGTGCCTTTTAAGCCGTATTGCTTCATAATGGCGATAAGCTGCTTATCGTGTTCGATGCCGTCATCGAAACTCAATGTAAAATATTTTTTGAACGCCATATTCACCTCTTTATTTACCCTTTAATAGAACATTAACGAGCCGCCCGCAAAAACTATGCGCGCATCTCCCCAAAGCGTTTTGATTTTTATCCCTTTTTTTGGCTTTGCGATTGCAATTTCAACGCAACGGATCAGCCGTTTAAGCCATTTCCTGTTCATCGCCATGCCTGAATGTCCCGCATACCGGAAATTTATGCCGTGCATTTCCAGAAAGGCTTGATAATTTTTTAGTTCCGCAAGGTATTCATTCAAAGGGCTGGATTCGGGAAGGAAAAGAAACGCGCCCATTGCCGCGGCGTCGGCATCAAAAGCCCTGTGGTATGTGTCGTCGATAACCGCGACGCTGCCCTGGGTATGACCGGGAACCTGCCGTATTGAAACAAACCGCCCGCCAAGGTCAATTTTTTCAATGCCATCAAGTTTGCCAAGCGGCGGGTACTGCTTGTTCGCCATTTGTTCCGCCAGCCGCAAATAACCTGGGTTGTTCAGCATGGATTTTGGCATGCGCGCAAGCATCCCTCTCATAGCCATGTCGTTGATAAATGACGCGCTGCTATGCTGTTGGTATATGTCAAAATCTTTGCTGTGCAGGTACGCTTCTTCAAACTGGCAAGCGCCAAGCGCGTGGTCTATATGCCCGTGCGTGCAGACACAGACGACCGGTTTTTCGGTGATCGAGCCTGTAATCGCCTTCAAATCCAGCAGGCCGTAACCGCTGTCAACAAGCAGGGCTTTTTCGGTTCCGACAAGCAGGTACATGTACACGGTCCCCTGTCCCATTCCGTTGTCAGAAATTGCATAAGTGTCCGCATACAGTTTTTTTATCTTATGCCGCGGTTTGTATTCTTTCATAAACCAATCCGGTAAAAATGCACGTCGTTTATCCCAAGCGCCCCCGACAGCCTGAGAACCCCGTTTTCATATTTTACCGGCACATCTTCAGGAACCGGCGACGACTTTGCGGCTATATCCGCCGCCTGTTCCCGGTTTAGCACAGGCTTTCCCATTTCCTCCCAGAGCTTCAGCGGGTTGCAGTGGTTTTCATCTATTTTTTCCAGAGTTATGGATGAAGGGATAGCGGGCAGTTCAAACGACACTTCATAATTTTCAGGCGGGGCTGCGACATTTTTCATACGGTGGCGGAATACAAAGAGTTGTTTTTCAGCGCCGCTTTCATAAACCGCAATCTCAATCTCGTCATTGGTAACCGGCAGATTGTATTTCCGCTCGCCGGTACGGGACATCATTTTTAAGGCGTGGAACTGGGGCTTTGGAATCCCGCTTACCGTTAGCAGGCCGAAGCCTCCTGAAAATTCATCGGGCAAAAGCATGAACTCGTCAAAAATGTCGCTGAACGCCCATATTGAAGAACCGGTAACCGAAGTGTCCATTTCGGCTATCGACTTTATCTGAAAAGCCGCGCATTTGCGCGTGTCGTTTGAATACGCGGTAACTGTGGAGCACAGGTTCCACTCGGTTAAAAACAGGGGCAATCCGCTGGTTTTTGCTCGGGCATCCGCGCATTGCCTGCCCATCATGCCTTTTTCCATTTCTTTTTCATCTTCGGTCTGATCGCTCATAAAGCAGCGCCCCGCGTCAAGCACGCGGCCGCTCTTCAATTTACGCATTTTGAAAACGCTGTCGGCAAGCATGCTTTTCATGTACTTAAACATCAGCCCCAGGCTGAGCGGTTCGCCGGGATAGTAGTGCGTCGAAACAAAATCAAGCGGAACCTTATTGGCTTTGGTGAATTCAATAAACTCAGGCAGCCACGAGCACAGCGCAGTTGAAGGGCCGCCAACTTTAATTTCGGGTTCAACTTCCTTTATCGCCTGAGCCGTTATTTCGTATAAATGAAAATAGTCTTTTTTGCTTCCCTTGAAGAACACAAAAATATTCGGCTCGTTCCACACTTCAAAACGCCAGCTTGTCACTTCGCTTTTACCGTAACGGTGTATCAGGAAACGGACAAACGCCTTAACAAAATCTTTCCATGCCCCGTCGTCTTTTGGCATGGTGTTGTTTATCCCCGAAATTTCCGACTTTGGTTTTCTTTTCCTGCCAAGCCTGCCGGGCATGAACGAAAGCTCGACAAAGGGCTTCATTCCGGCCGCAAGCACGTTGTCATAAGCGATGCCGATATTCAAAAAATTGTAATTCTTGAATTTCTTTGCAGGCCCTATGTTCAGGTAACTGTCCGCGCCCTGGACGGCTTCCATACATTCATCAAAAATCCCGTGGAAACGAACCCTCTCAATACCCAGTTCCTTCCTTATAAACGCCAGTTGTTTCGCGTAATCGGTGCGAAGGGCGAGTACAGCCTGGCCTGAGCCTACGCAAAACTGCCAGTGTTTGTTATTCGCAATACGCGGCGTCGATTCCTTAATCTCAAAATTAATCATGTCTTCCTCCTTTGGGGACAAAGTAATTGTTTGCGGCATACATAAAGCTTTCCGTTAAAAAAGAAATTGCGTCTTTACTGATATTGGCATCGGGGCACATGCGGACAAAGGCGTGAAAGCATCCGCTATAAACCTTAAAGTGAACCGGAACGCCGCTTTTTTTCAGATTTTCCATGTATGCGGCCGTTTCATCATGGAAAGGCTCGATATCGCCGACAAAAGCGCAGGCCGGAGGAAGCCCCGCAAAGTTTTTGGCCCTTGCGGGGGCGGCATAGGCCGGAACATCATCGCCGCCGTAATAACCGTCCAAATACAGGCGCCATGACGCGTTATTTGAAACGGAATCCCAGACAGGGGCGTCATTGCCGGTTGAGGAGTTTGTCGGGCGGTCGTCGAGCATGGGGTACACAAGCATCTGAAAAGCTACCGGCACCTCGCCTTTATCGCGGGCATACAGCGTAACTGCCGCGGCAAGCCCGCCGCCCGCGCTGTTACCGCCGACAAATACCTGATCTTCACGCATACCAAGCGCCGCGCCGTTTTTGCATAGCCACAGAAGGGCGGCGTAACAGTCATCAAACGCCGCCGGATAGGGCTTGTCGAGAGAAAGGGTGTAATCCGGGGAAACAACGATACAACCGCTTGCCTCGACAAATTGCTTTATAAAGTGATCGTCCTGTTCAGGCAAGCCGATTGCATATCCGCCGCCGTGAATCCACAACAGGCCGGGTACGTTTTCTTTTTTCACCAACGGAGTATACACGCACAAGCGCAGTTTTGATCCATCCTGACGGACTAGATATTCCTGCCTGTACCGCAATGTACGGCTGTGCTGTCCCCGCAATAATCTGCACAAGGCTTTCAATAATTTTGTTTTATTCAGCGAGTAAGACTGCGATTTGTTACGCAGTGAGCGGGCTTTTTTTCGCAGTTCAGGATGAATCATAGAATCGGTAATTTTATACATCGCAGCCATCCTCCCTGTGCTTAGAATTTCTTTTATAAACACATGTTGACAACTTTCTCTTATAAAGGTAAACTGTATATTAATAATAAGTCAATAAATAATTCAGCAGAAAATGTATAGTTATCAACACTTTAATAAAAGTGTTGCGGAGTTTTAGCGTATGGACGGAATAAAGCCGCGTAAAACAGATCGCCGTGCCTTATATACGCGGAAAATCATCAAAGAGAATTTCATACTGCTGCTGGAAAGCGGAAAGCAGTTAGAGAAGATTACTGTTTCAGAACTTTGCCGGCTTTCGGAAATAAACCGCTGTACTTTCTACCTGCATTTTCCCGACATTTACGGCATCCTGAAGGAACTGCAAAAGGAAGTTCAGGAAAGCATGATTGAATTTGTAAACGCGTCCCTTGCCAATGAAAATGAACGTCGGAATCTTTCGGCAATTCTCTTCGCTTCCATTCGCGAGAATAATATATTCCGCGTGTTGAGTCGGCATGATCTTATCTCCCCTGTAATGAGGCGCGTCTGTGATTACAGCAAAAGGCTTTTGGCTGAACTTTGCGTCAGGACAAAGCAGTTCACGCGGCGTGAAGCTGAGTTGTTTGCCCTATTCCTCGTCAACGGCTGCGCTGCGGTAAGCGAGGATCAGATTATTAATCATTGGGATAGTTTTAGGAAAGACGATGTTTTTACCAATAAAATACTGGACTGTTTGTATTCAATGGTTGATTTCAATGCAATCAGGAATGCCCTGCGTGAAAAACAGATCAAGGAAAAGTAAAAACCGCCATTGGTAACTTTCCCTGATATGACGGGGTGGGCGTTGTAATTCTGTTCTTGATGAATTTTATTAATTTTGCTAGACTCCCCTGAAAGATTGTTTTTTCATATAGGGGATACAGAATTATGGAAGATGAAAAGGGTCAAAATTTTGATCTGATAGCCCTTTTGAAGACAAGCGACCTGGAAATCAGGAAGGCTTCATTTAATAACCCCTCGCTATTGTTAAAAGATTATTTTACTTTATTGGAAAAATTTTTAAGGCACGCGCCTGAATTGATCGATGCCTTAAGAAAAATATCCGATCGTAAAGCCGCAGAATACGATTTCAGAAATCTGGGCTACTATGGCGCAAAGTATTTGACGGATATAGGCTGCTATAAATTGCTGCCTGATATCGAAGGTATTGTAAACGCGGGTAAAATGGGCCACAGCGACTTTGCCGCAGATCAAGCGCAAAAGTTCCTGGTTTGCCTCAACAATCTAAAGGAAAAAATTACGGAGGCAAAGAAGGAACAAACTCCTGATATTATCATCGATATTCTGAACGAAGAAGGCACAGCGTATAACGACATTGGGACACAACTCTTAAAAAAGCTTTTGAAGCTGTTGGATCATGAGGAAATGACACGCAAAATGAAGATACTTGCCGTAGATGATTCCCCTGTCATAGTAAAAACCATAGCTTCCGTTTTGAACGAGGAATATAAGGTCTATGGAATGACAAACCCAACCATGCTCGACAAATTTTTAAGGCAGATTACGCCGGAATTGTTTCTGCTTGACTATAAAATGCCGGAACTCAGCGGATTTGACCTTATTCCCGTTATAAGAGGCTTTAATGAACACAAAGACACACCCATAATTTTCCTGACATCGGAGGGAACAATGGCGCATGTATCGGCCGCCTTTGCGCTGGGGGCCTGTGATTTTATTGTCAAGCCGATTCAGGGCACTATTTTGCGTGATAAAATAAAAAAGCATATTGTCAGGAAAAAGCTATTCTGAAAGCCTTTGCATTGTTTCCAGGGCGCTGTCATAGTCCATCATCAACACGGCGTCATTTATATTTTCTATTTCATCCTTCAACGCGCCATCCGTCTTAATTTCGTTCAGCTTTCTCATCAGCTTTTCTATAGCCAGAAAATCAGTATCCATAATAGCCTTTTTTAGTTTTTCAAAAATAGCCGGTAATTCAGGCGGTATTTCGATAGGGCCGAGATTCCTGCTTTCAGCCCCAAAAGCTTCAGTGAGGCTTGAGCTCAAATCCCGGAGGGCTTCCAGAAAAGGCGGTAAATTTGCGGCGCAGAAAGCGGCGTCCCCATGATCGGACGCCGCTTCAAGCTCCTTAGCGAGCGCGGAAAGCTCCATTACCCCGATGTTGGCAAGCGAGCCTTTCATGCTGTGCGCCTCTATCGAAAAATTCCGCATATCGCCGGAAGATAAAAATGAAGTTAAATTTTTATTACACTTTTCTATTTCTTTTATCAGCAGTTTTAACGAGTCCCTGTAAACGTCCCATTGGCCGGAAACCCTGTCCAGCCCTGTCTGTATGGACAGCCCCTGGATTTGTTCGATTCTTTCCCGGAATCCTTTGTGCATATCTGCCCCGGTTTCCGCCATAAAAACGGTTTCGTCCGGCCTGTCTTTTATTTTTTCGGACGGAATCCAATACGCGAGCGTCTTGTTAAGCGCTGCCCTGTCAATTGGCTTCATCAGCATATCGTTCATGCCGGCATTCAGGAACAATTCCCTTGAGCCTTCGACAACGTTTGCGGTGAGAGCGATGATCGGTACGTTTATGCCCATTTCCCGGATGGCTTTTGTGGCTTCTGTTCCGTCCATTTCAGGCATCATGTGATCCATGAACACAATGTCATATTGGTTTTTCCTGACCATCTCAATTGCCTGTAAACCGGATGCGGCTGTCTCTACAGTTATTTTACAAAGCCGCAAAAGGCCGCATATAACGTTCAGGTTGATTGTATTGTCATCAACCGCCAATACCTTAGCGTCCGGAGCGTATATAAGGTTTTCCTTATTTTCATCAACGTTTATTAATGTTTCATCCCCCAAAACTTTCGGGATAATAACCCGGAATATGGAACCTTGTCCGTATACGCTTTCTACCGTTATAAGCCCGCCCATCATTTCAACCAACGATTTGGTAATGGACAGGCCCAGACCGCTTCCTTCTTTCGTACGGTTTTTCCTCATATCGGTCTGAATGAATATCTCAAAAAGCTTCGGAATATCTTCGGTATGAATGCCGATGCCCGTATCGCTTACAGAGAATTTCAGGTTTTCGTCAGTAACTTCAACGGACAAACGTACGTATCCAGATTCCGTAAATTTGATCGCGTTGCTCAATACATTCAGGAGTATCTGCCTGAGCCTGACATCGTCGCCGAAAAGGCACTTGGGAATTTCACCCTGTATTGCCAACTCAAAGCCAATTCTTTTTTTGTCTGTTAAAAAACGCACGATTGAACTTATATCGTCAATAAGCGCGTTAAAATCGTAATGCACTGGAATGAGGTTAAATTTTCCGGTTTGTATTTTGGAAAGATCCAGAATGCCATTGATGATATTAAGCAGCGCCATGGCGGAAACCCTGATGTCTTCCGCGTACTGATGCTGCTGCCTGTCCAGATTCGTCGAAAGAAGCAGTTCCGACATTCCCATAATAGCGTTCATTGGCGTACGAATTTCATGAGACATATTTGCCAAAAACAGGCTCTTTGCCTCGGAAGCGGCTTGCGCCGCCTCCTTTTGAAGCTCCAGAATTCGGCTCTGCTTTATGCTTTCCTCCATTTTTTGTTCATTGGCTTTTATTTCGGTCAAGTCATGGAAATAGATAACCAGGCGGTAACCTGACAGCCATAAAATACGGGCTGCCGATACTTCAAAGTATAAGGGCGTCCCGCCTTTTTTTTTCAGTTGGACTTGAACCTTTGAAAAGCCCTTGTCCAGAGCGTCATGGATGAATTCCTGCCTTATGGCTTCAGTTTCTTTTCCGTCATCCTGTAGCTCCGGCTGCATGGCGGGTATGCAGTCATTTAAATCCGTTTGTGAAAAACTGCGGGGAAAGCCAAAAACCCCGGAAGCCGCGTTATTGTAGGCAATTGCGTTGCCATTCTCGTCCCACACCATACATGGCAGAAGAGTCGAGTACAGCATGTCATTCATGCGCCGCTGCGCCTCTTCCTGCCGGAGATTGGTGTTATCGTGCAAATGAAGGACTATGCCGTCAAAGTCTCCGTTCTCATCCAGTACCCGTTTAAATGTTATATGGTAAGAGCGTATCCCGATTTCAGGCCAGAAAATTACGTCATCCGCGATAAAAAGATCCTCGCCGGAGACCACGCG
>Ga0268262_10002695_pt1 | contig 20171 bp, 20 predicted proteins | sample TergutNc150P3_FD_190354 | JGI IMG/M metagenome (GOLD analysis project Ga0268262, IMG submission 190354) | Nasutitermes corniger P3 segment gut microbial community from laboratory colony in Florida, USA - Nc150 P3 (SPAdes) (version 2) | ecosystem: Host-associated > Arthropoda: Insects >... | reverse complement strand
TCCAGAGGTACTCCGGCCTTCAGATACGCCTGCAGCGCCTGATCTGTGCTCCAGCCGCCCCAGGAAGGATCCTGCGGATTATTATACAGATTTGAATGATGTCCGGTAATATTGCTCCAGCCGCCGTAGTAATCGTAAGCCATGAGCTTAAGGTTATCCGCGATTTTGGATGCGGCTGCCACATCGTTTGCTATGACAAACCAGTTACTGGCGGGAACCGCTGTTGAAAGACCGTAACGTTTACCTGTTTTTTTACCTAAAGTATCCATAGCTTTCCGCAGATCCTGCAGCAGGCTGATATAGTTCGCCCGATCGGCAGGACGTGATTTTATTTCCTGCCCCCATTCCGGTCCCACAGGATATTCCCAGTCGATATCAACTCCGTCAAGGTTGTATTTTTCCAGCCATTCACAGACATTAGCGGTAAAAGCTGCCCGCATTTTGGAATTATCAGCCATGTCGGAAAATCCTTCGGCTCCCCAGCCGCCGACGGAAATATTTACCCTGAGGTTTGGATATTTCTTTTTAACAGCGGCAACTTCGTTCCATATATTGGAAAACCTCGGCGAACCGTGTCTCAATTCGGGAATGTATATGCTTGTGCCGTCTGTTTTATCAATATTGGCAAAAGCAATGATAAGATCGGTAAGGTATTCTCCTTTAATCATATCGGCATTCCAGTATGAGCTGTTGTTTTTTTGATCTTCCCTTGGGATCTGCCATGTTCTAATATAAGAGGAAACTTTAAACTCATCGGGAATTTTATCCGAATTTCCGGAGACTGAATTGCTCAATTTTGAATTTTTGCAGGTAACCCAGAGATTTGAAGCAACCAAAACGAGGATAATAAGAAAAAGCCGGCCTTTTGCCATAAAATACTCCCGAAAAAAACCTTTTTTGACAGTAACAATCCGGTATTCCATGTTATATTTATCTCTTTAATCCTGTCAATTAAAAATTTAAAAAATAGAGTTGTCCGGGAACTTTAGTTTCCAAACTGCTTCCGTTAATGGCTTAAATATCGTAAATTTTGCATTTTCTATTGCTAAAATGATAAAAATATAGTATTATCTATCCCAATCAGTTTACACTTGGGAGGGGAGAACTGAAAATTCCTTTATACGCATTGCTTCTTTTCGGAGCAGGGCTATTCATACAAGTTATGCCTGTGTATACACAGGAAATCTCTGCGCAGGAAACACCTCTTGAGGAGGGCATTGTAACGGAAGATTCGTCTTCTGTAGAAGGCCGTCTCAGGGATGCCGAGCGGGGTTATACATTTTCCGAAGGCCCTGCAGTTAATACGCCGCAATCCGGTCCGTCAATTTGGGCTGCGGTCAGAATGGTGTTGATCCTCACTCTTGCCGCCGCTGCGGTATACGGCGTTGTGTTTTTCATCAAACGTTCTTCCAAACAGACTGTAGAAAACGATCCTTTCCTGAAAATACTGGCCGGTATCCATCTTGGTTCCAACCGTTATGTGCATGTTGTCGCTGTCGGAAGCAAGGCATGGCTTTTGGGTTCGAGCGACGGCGGCGTGAATCTTGTCGGCGAAATTGACGATAAAGATATTATTAACGCAATGCTGCTTGAGGCTTCCAGAAAAAGCGCGGAAACCGCGGCAGGGCGTTTCCCTGATTTTATGTCAATAATGCGAAAGTTCGGCGTTTCGGCGGAAACCCGCGCTCCTGCCGCTGATGATATACGCAAACGCCGCGAAAGGATCAAAAGACTGTGATGCGCAAATTTATTTCTGTTTCCGTTTTATTTGTCACTCTGTTTTTTATGTCATTGCCGGCAGGAGCGCAGACAGAACCTTTTCCGGATTTATCGGCACGAGGTACTACGGCTATGCCTACTCCGTCTCCTCCTGTTATTCCCTTTATCGATCTTACTGTCAGAAACCCTTCTACAGGGCAGGAAGTGGCTTTTTCCCTGCAGCTTTTATTGCTGCTGACGGTTCTTTCTCTTGCGCCGAGCATTCTTATTTTAATGACAAGTTTCTTAAGAATTTCCATTGTTCTGGATTTTGTTAAACGCGCTCTTTCACTGCAGCAGGTTCCTCCCAACCAGGTTATTTTGGGAATTTCTCTTTTCATGACCGTGTTTATCATGTGGCCTACATTTACTTCAATTTATGAAAATTCAGTTAAGCCTCTTGCGGCAGGTAATCTTTCGGTAGAAAATGCCTACTTTGAAGCGGAAGCTCCCTTGAGGGTTTTTATGTACAGTCAGATGGGAAAAAGCCGGGATGGGGAGCTTACCGGCGGTCAGAGGAATATCGTACTCTTTATGGCAATGCGAGGTTTAGACAAACCTCGTGATTTATCTGACGTTCCGACTTATGTTTTAATTCCCGCGTTTATCTTAAATGAACTAACGGTAGCTTTTAAAATAGGAATTTTACTCTTTATTCCTTTTATCGTAATTGACATGGTAGTTGCAAGCGCGCTTATGTCCATGGGTATGATTATGCTTCCTCCCGTTATGATATCCATGCCCTTCAAACTAATCCTTTTCATTTTGATTGACGGATGGGGACTTCTGACGGATCAACTGGTCCGTTCTTTTATGTAGGCGAATGATGAGTACCGGTGAAATTACTACTTTGCTGCGGCAAGGAATATTGGAAGTGCTGATTATTGCGGGTCCTTTTTTGGTATCCGCTCTTGTTGTGGGTCTTGTTGTCGCTATTTTACAGGCAAGTACCAGTATTCAGGAGCAGACGCTTACCTTTGTGCCTAAATTGATTGCAATACTTGCGGTGCTTGCATTGTTGGGCGGTTGGATGTTCAGTTCCCTTGGAGGATATACAATTAACCTGTTTATGCAGATTCCGGATATGGCGAGGTAGAAAGTGGTAGATGACGCAGTACTGCAAAATATTCTAGCATTCGGCCCTGTGTATATTCTAATCGCGGTTAGGGCGTTTGCGATGATTCAAGTCTCTCCTCTTCTTTCATCCGAAGCGATTCCGCAGGTTGTAAAAATCGCTCTTGCGGGCTTTGTTACTTTTGCTGTTCTGCCGACTGCCGAAGTTTTTATGGCGGCTAACTCCCCCTCCGGCCTTGTTACCCTTCCCGGCGGAACACTTACCGATCTGCGTTATGAGCCGTTCAGTCTGCGTTTTATCCTGTTCATTATCGGTGAAGGAATAATAGGCATTATCATAGGGTTTTACCTGACGATAATATTTGCGGCGTTCTCTACAGCAGGGCAATTCTTTTCGCTGCAAATGGGTTTCGGCGCTTCTGAAACATTTGATCCGATAGGTCAGGTTGAAAATCCCTTAATGGGCCAATACTTAAATATTGTATCAATGCTGGTATTTATCACTATCGGCGGCTTTCACCGGTTGTTTCTCGGCGGTTTCTGGCGTTCTGTGCAAACTATAAACATTATTTCCCTGATTGAGGGAAGGGAGACAGTTGTCGGTATGCTTGCTTCCGGGCTTTCACGTTTGTTTTTGGACGCCATGGTTATTTCTTTGCCTATTCTCGGCACATTGTTTCTGACTTCACTTGCGACAGGCTTAATTTCCAAAGCTGCGCCGCAAATCAATATTCTCTCCGAAGGTTTTCCTATTTCAATCACTACCGCGTTTATCCTTCTTTTTGCTTCGCTTCCGTTTATGACAGAAGCTTTTTCTCATGTGATTGATTCCGGTTTCAGGACGCTGGAAAGTCTGTATCCTCAAATCGGGCGGCAGATTACCGGAGGAGGCGGATTATGAGTAAGCGGAGACTTGGGAACATAAAGTTTGGAGCAGAGAGTTTGGAGTGGAATACAAAATGTATAATTCAACACATTAATCCCTATTCCGCATTCTGCACTCCCAAATCCCAACTCCCTGTCATACACTTACAGTGGTTTGCGGATGACGATGAAGACGCTCCGGGTAAGACCGAACAGCCTACCGAACATAAGTTAAGCCGGTTACGTGAGGAAGGCCAGGTAGTAAAAAGCCAGGAACTTATCAGCGCGCTCGGGTTGTTCCTGCCGGCTTTATTGCTGCTGTTCCTTGCGCCTTCAATGCTGCGTACCTGCGTTGAAATGATACGATTCTTCCTTACGCGGGCTGTCGAGTTGGATCCGACAAAAGACGTAATTATAGAGCTTGTTTTTTTAAGGTACTTTACCGTACTTGTCTGGCCGATTTTAACTGTAGCGGTAATTGCAGCTTTATTGTCAAATATATTGCAGGTTGGCTTTATGTTTACGGCAAAATCGCTGGTTCCGAATTTTTCAAGAACGCTGCCGAGGCTGGGACAGTACTTCAGGCGTATATTTTCGATAGAGGGGTTTTACAATTTCTTTAAATCGTTACTCAAAATTGCGATTATCGGAATAGTTACCTTTATTTTAATTTATTCCGAGCGTAAAAAACTTCTTAATTTGCAGAAGCTGGATATCTTTTCGGGGCTTTCCGTTATAGCGTCAATTGCGATAAAGATGCTGCTTATTTCCGCAGTATTAATGCTGGCTATTTCAATACCCGATTATTTATTCCAGCGCTGGCGTTTCCGTGAACGCAACAAGATGACAAGGTACGAGATAAAGGAAGAAATGAAAATGTATGAAGCGGACCCGCAGGTTCAGGCAAGGATTCGCGGGCGTTTCCGCGATCTTTTAAGGCAGAATATTTCCGCTGCGGTTCCAAAGGCAGATGTTGTTATAACAAACCCGACTCACCTTGCAATCGCTTTACAGTATGAACAGCGCTCCATGCCCGGCCCTATGGTTGTAGCAATCGGCGCTGATGAAATGGCGGCAAGGATAAGGAATATTGCGCAGGAACATGAAGTGCCGCTTGTAGAAAATAAATCTCTCGCATGGGCATTGTACCGTGAAACAAATGTAGGAGATATTATTCCTGTTGCTTATTGGAATACGGTAGCTTTGATTTTGAGCAGAGTTTGGCATTTGAACGAAGAAAGGCGCAGAAGGTTAAGCGCGTAATTAAGGGGTAATAATGGCTGATATAGCACAAACCGGAGCAGGAAGATCTGCTTCGCAGAGTATTTCAGGTTTTTTAAGGGAAAGTTATCTGGGAGTAGCGGTTATAACCGTTGTAGTTATGATAATACTTCCCCTGCATAAATTTATGCCCTTACTGGATGCTTTATTGGCTTTTAATTTAATATTTTCCCTCATGATACTTTTAATTGTTATTTACACACAAAAACCGACAGAATTCAGCCTTTTTCCGACCATGCTGCTTGTGTCTACAATTTTTTCACTGGCGTTAAATGTCTCTACAACAAGAGCTATATTGAGCGAAGGAGTTCGGTTCAACGGGAGAATGATACGCGCCTTTTCCAGCTTTGTAGTCGGCGCTGAAGGAAACGAAGGCGTTGTAATCGGGTTTATCATTTTTATAATAATCATAGCGGTTCAGGCGGTAGTTATTACAAAGGGCGCAACCCGCGTATCTGAAGTAGCCGCGCGTTTTACATTGGACAGTATGCAGGTAAAAATGATGGCTGTAGAAACCGAATACAGTTCAGGTTCAATAACTGAGGAAGAAGCCCAAAAAAGGAAAACCCAGATACAAAGAGAATCTGATTTTTACGGTTCTATGGACGGCGCCAGTAAATTTATTTCCGGCAATGTAAAGATAGGAATCCTTATCACCGCGATTAATGTTCTCGGCGGCCTTATTATCGGAATGGTTATGCATAACGAACCTGTGGATATTGCTTTGAACAATTACATAAGCCTTTCCATAGGCGACGGACTTTTATCCCAGCTTCCCGCGCTTTTAATTTCAACCGCTATGGGTATTGTAGTAACAAGAGCTGCGGCAACGGGAAATCTGCCGGAGCAGGTAAGGGAGCAGCTATTTACCCGCGATGCTATCATTTACTGGATATGCGCGGGCGTACTTGTATTTCTTTCAATTTTACCTGCCGGTTTCCCCTGGTACGTGCTTCTTCCGATGGCTGCCCTTGTCGCGTTTCATGCGTACAGAGTCGGGAAGAAAAAGAAAAGCGCCGACAGCTTTAACGAAATGATGGCAAAGAGCAGGGAACGGAAGGATGAAAAAGCCGGTGAAATTTCTCCGATAGTCCCGCTGGACGCGCTTTCGCTAGAATTGGGATACGGGCTTGTCCCGCTTGTAGAAAAAGAAAAAGGAGCCGAGCTTCTGGAAAGGATTCAGGGAGTAAGGCGTCAATCCGCTCTTGATCTCGGCCTTGTAATTCCCAAAGTGCGGATAGTAGACAATTCAATACTTGAGCCGTCCGAGTACTGTTTTAAAATAAAAGGAGTTGACGCGGGCAAGGGTAAAATCAGACTCGGCTATTTCCTCTGCATAAACCCGGGAACCGTAACTGCAGAAATGTACGGCGAGAAAACGGTAGACCCGGCTTTCGGGCTTCCCGCTATCTGGATAGATCAGGAAAAGAGAGACGAAGCCGAACGCGCAGGCTACACGGTAGTCGATCCGCCGTCCATTATTGCAACTCATCTGACAGAAATTATCCGCCGTCATGCTGCGGAGATTCTGGGGCTTCAAGACACTCAGGCGATTCTGGATACTCTGCGTAAAGAATACCCGGCTGTTGTTGAAGAAGTGCTCAGGGAAGGTAAGGGTTTGCGTATAACGGAGATACAAAAAATACTGCATGGACTGTTACGCGAAAGAGTTTCCATCCGCAACATGGTGTCTATTCTGGAATCTGTCGCCGATTACGCGCCGGTTTCCAAAAATATCTGGTTTCTTACGGAAAAAGCAAGGCAAGCTGTCGCAAGCCAGATATGTTATCAGTATGCGGACGAAGACCGCAGACTGCGCGTACTTACGATAGACCCGGCGCTGGAACAAAAACTTATCAACAGCAAGTATGAAACTCCGTCCGGTATTATTTGCGCGCTTGATCCTCCGTCACAAAAAATGTGGATAAAGGCTGTTGTAAATGCTGTAACGGCAGTGAAAGAAAAAGGCTGGATGCCTGTTGTTCTTTGTTCGGAGCAGGCGCGTTTCCTTGTAAAGAATTCAACGGATCGCGAATTGCCGGATTTGGCGGTTCTTTCCGTTCCTGAAATAGTGCCGGAAATAATTCCCGAAGCTGTTGGAATAATTAGAATAGAGGACACACCAACGGAGCAATAAAATGGAATATTATATTGAGCGCGGTTTAAGCAGAAAAGATTGTGAACAAAAAATTTATCAAAAACACCAAAGACCGATTCATATAGTAACTCAACAAGATATAAGAATTCCAGGCTTTTTAGGTCTCTTTTCAAAACCGGGCGTAGAAGTATATTATTATTTCAAGGATCAATTACATCATAAAAATCCCGCAGTTAATGCCTCTGCGAATATGGCGGTTCCATGGCTTACGCAGGATACGGGAACAAAACAGTATTCACAGCCTAATTTGGAAGAAGAAAAAATAAGACTTATAGCCGCCGCGGGAAAAAATTATGCTCAGATAAAAGAAAAAGGCGGAGAAACGGCTCAGCAGATTTTAGATTCGTTAAACGAAATAAAAGGAAAAATTGATTCAAGTATTAAAAAGGAAGAACATCAGGCTTTTATTCGCGCGCAGGAACTTTTAAAGAACAATGATTTTTCACAAAACTACATTAATAAAATGCTTGAGAAAATGAGAAAAGAGCTTACTTTTGAACAATTGAACGATCTTGATGCTGTACAGGAACAGCTTCTTGAATGGATAGGGGAAACCATAAATATATACAAAGAAGATGCCGTCCAGCGTAAACCGAGAATCATGGTTCTTATAGGGCCGACAGGTGTGGGAAAAACCACTACCATTACAAAACTTGCAGCCATTTACGGAATAGAAAGCGATGAATATAACGCGCCTGCCGCAGTTGAGGTACGAATGATAACAATTGACGCTTTCCGTATCGGCGCAAAAGACCAAATTGAGAAAATCGGGATGATTATGCAAATTCCGGTTTCATACGTTGATAATAAACAGGCATTAAGGAAAGAAATAGCGGTGTATTCCGAAGTTACAGATATGTTTTTAATTGATACGATAGGCAAAAGCCCCAAGGATGCGGCCAATATAGGTAAAATGAAAGAGATTCTGGATGGAGCGGGCAGGGAAGCGGAGTTTCATTTGGTAATCAGCGCAGGTACAAAGACAAGCGATATAGAGAATATTATGCAGCAGTTTGAGCCGTTTAATTACAAATCTGTGATAATTACCAAAATGGACGAGACCGACAGAATTGGCAGCGTTATATCAGCTATCGCGGAGAAAAGAAAATCAGTTTCATTTATAACAGACGGACAAACTGTACCTGTGGATATCAGAAAAGCGTCAGTAGTGCGTTTTCTCATTGGTCTCGACGGTTTTAAAATTAACAGGGAAAAGATCCAGAAGCGTTTTCCGCCGGGAGACGCCGAGCAATTCAGGTGGAAATAACAGGAGTGTATTATGGAAGATCAAGCTGAGAAATTACGCGAAATAATGAAACGGAAGAAAGAAAACTCCGCGGCAGGCGGCGTTTCCAAACCAAACGTTAAGGCGGTTGATAAAGCCCGTATAATTACAGTTACCTCGGGAAAAGGCGGCGTGGGGAAAACAAATCTTTCCGTAAATATGGCTTTGGCGTTTGCAAGAATAGGAAAAAAAGTTATTGTAATGGACGCGGATCTCGGGCTTGCGAATGTAAATGTAATGCTTAACATGATCCCGAAATATAACCTTTATCATGTTATTAAAAAACAGAAAACAATCAGGGAAATACTTGTAGAAACAGAATACGGTATTTCCATTGTAGCGGGAGCATCGGGCTTTTCTCAAATTGCCAATATGAATGAAGAGGACAGAAAGGACTTTATCGCCGAGCTTGATACGCTTTCCAATACGGATATAATCATTGTTGATACAAGCGCCGGAGTTTCAAGTAACGTTCTTGATTTTATCGCGGCTGCTGATGACGCTGTCATTGTTACCACTCCCGAGCCTACCGCCATTACAGACGCATACGGAATAATCAAGATAATTGCGACTGAGTATGACTCTCTTAATATGGGACTAAAGCTGGTTGTAAACCGCGCCAGGGGAGCGGCTCAGGCAAAAAGCGTCGCTGACAGGATGATAAATATCGCAGGCCAGTTTTTAAACCTTAAGCTGGATTATCTCGGATTTATCTATGATGATGTATCAGTTCAAAACGCCGTGTTAAGGCAAAAACCGTTCATGGTTGTGGATCCAAAATGTAAAGCAAGCATCTGTGTTCAGCATATTGTAGAACGTATGGACAGGAACAAACCTATAACAACAGGGTTCAGCGGAATGCTTAAAAGACTGTTTAAGTCTTCACCTGAGACAGGAAGAGGAGCATAGTGCTTAATTATAAATGGGGATTTGTACCCGCAATATTCGCGTTTATTATTTCTGTTCTGCTTGGGATTATTTCAGGCGCCGGTTTTAACCATGTTATTTTAAGGGCGCTTGTTTTTGCGGCAGTTTTTTTCGGGCTTGGCCTTGGAATGTGGTTTATGGTTAACAGCTATTTTCCCGAACTTTTGGTCAGCGACAATGTTACCTCTGTACAGGATGAGAAGCCGGGTTCACGGATAAATATTACCGTAGACAGCACTGGCGAGTATGCCGTACCGGAATTGTATAAAACTTCAGGCGCATCTGATAAATTGGGTAATATAGAAGATTTAATTTCAGGGGCATTTAAAGTTAATTCCGAAAGTATAGACCGAAATCAAGAAGAAGGCTATAATGAGAATGGAGATCAAAGTAATCCGGATAATGAAAATATTGATTTTCAGGATATGTTTCAGGATACGGCTGATTTTGATAAATCTCCCGGTGGAAAACCGGTTTTTACCCCAAGTTTTGTGGATGATGCCGGAAATTTGGGAGGCTTACCTGATTTAGACGCAATGGCAACGGCTTTTTCATCGGGGGAATCTTTTGGGGGATCTTCACCTATAGGGTATAGCCGAGGTTCATCAGTTTCAAGCGATTTTGAGGAAAAAAAAGATTCTTCTTCACATTATGTAGGTAATAAGCCTGAGCCAATGAAGGGTGATTTTGATCCGCAGGAAATAGCGCAAGGTATCAGGACAATGTTAAGTAAAGACAAGTAGAATTATAAGGAAAGGTTTGGGAATGCCGGAACAGAAGACAGAAGAGGAACTCTGGCAGCAGTATCGTAAAACACGGGATCCTGCAATACGGGAAGCTTTTATAAAACAATACGCTCCGCTTGTTAAATATGTTGCGGGAAAAGTCGCTGTCGGAATGCCCAATAATGTTGAATTTGACGATCTTGTAGGTTACGGTGTTTTCGGGCTTATAGACGCAATCGACAAATATGATACGGAAAAAAACGTAAAATTTAAAACTTATGCCGTTACTCGCATCAGAGGCGCGATTTTTGACGAACTTCGCCTGATCGACTTTGTTCCGCGTTCTGTCAGGCAGAAAACAAGGGAGATAGAAACAACTATTTCCTCGCTGGAAGCCCAGCTTGGCAGGACTGCATCAGATCAGGAAATTGCCGGAGCTTTAGGCATGGACGAATCCGAATACATGAAAGTAATTCAGAAAATCTCGGGAACTTCCATCATTTCATTGAATGATTTATGGTATTCGGGCGATGATAATGATAAAGTATCAATAGGAGACAGTATTGAATCTCCTTCAAGCCTTAATCCCGATGTTATGGTTGTAAATGATGAGATCCGCCGTGTTATTGTAGAGGCAATCAATGAATTGCCGGACAAGGAAAAGAAAATCCTTGTTTTGTATTATTATGAAGATTTAACGTTAAAAGACATCGGCCGTGTTTTGCAGGTAACAGAATCCAGAGTTTCACAGCTTCATACAAAAGCTGTTCTTCATTTAAGATCCAAATTGTCAAATATCAGAAAAGGTATTGTATGATTGATTTTCTCCAGCTGCAGAAAGTGCTTAAAAAACATCTGGAACATGATCGTTTAATACGGACGATAGAAGCGTCAGGTCCGACACTTGAAGCGGCCGTAAATGAAGCTGCCGCATTGCTTGATACTTCGATACGCCACCTTGAATACGAGATCATAGAAAGAGGCTCATCGGGTTTTTTGGGCGCGGGAAAGAAAGATTGGGTAATACGCGCGTATCAGCATGAACAGCTCAAGAAGACGGAAGAAGGCGAAGAACTGTTAACGGAAGAAGAAGAAGAAGAAGTTGAAGTTATTGTGGATAAAGACGGCGATGCTTATGTACAGTACTGGCAGGACGGCGGAGTGTATTTGAAAGTAACAGCGCCTGTCAACAACGGGCGAAAAGTATATCTTGCTTCAGCGATACAGGTACTAAACGACAGAAATGTAGCGGATTTTGATGAGAAATTAGTTGAAAAAATTGTAGATAAAGCCGACGGTGAATATATAAAAGTTGCCGAATTCACTCTTAACAGGATGAATAACAGTATGGCATCTGTTGAAGTTGACGATGCCGAAATGAATGTCAGTATCCTGGTTTTTCCTCCGGGCGAAGGCGGCGCGGATTTGGTATACGATGATTATATCAGTTTGTTAAAACAGAACAGGGTATATTACGGCGTAAAAGAAGAATATTTGGCTCAATTTGCGGACAAGCCGGCCTACAGGGAAAAAGTGTATGTGGCTGAAGGAACAAGGCCTGTCAACGGTAAAGACGCGTATATACAGTACAATTTTGAAATTGACCAGTCAAAGATCAGCCTGAAAGAAGGAGCCAACGGGAGAATAAATTTCAAAGAACTCAATATTATTAATAACGTTGTGCAAAATCAGCCTGTCGCAAAAAAAATACCTGCCGGAGAAGGCGTGGACGGAAAAGCCGTTACCGGAAAAATTCTTCCCGCAAGAAACGGCAATGATATTCCTATGCCGTTAGGTTCAAATGTTCATGTCGGCGAAGACGGAGAAACAATTTTTGCGGACATAAACGGGCAGGTATTATTGATTGGAGACAAGATCAATGTAGAACCTGTGTTTACGGTTGAAGGCGATGTTAACCTTAAAACCGGAAATATCATATTCCTTGGAACTGTTATTATTACCGGTAATATTGAAGACGGCTTTACCGTAAAAGCCGCCGGTAATATTGAAGTAAGAGGAACTGTATCAAAAGCGGAACTGGACGCTGAAGGCAACATATTGCTTTATCAGGGAGTTAACGGCAAAGGCGGAGGCAAGATCCACGCGGGAAAAACAATTTGGTCGCGTTTTATAGAAAATGCCAATGTAGAAGCCGGAAGCATGGTTGTTGTTACTGACGGTATAATCAATTCCTATGTGGACGCGATAAAGAGCATTATATGCATGGGAAAACGCGCAAATATTATGGGCGGACGCCTTCGCGCCGGAGAAGAAATAAGCGCCAATGTTCTTGGAAATCCGACAAGCGGTACTGAAACAATTTGTGAAGTAGGGTTTGATCCGAATAATAAGAAAGAACTGGAACGGCTTTTTTCCGAAAAAGCCGCAGCCGAAGAAGAATTTGACACGGTTAAACTTGATTTACAAACATTGGTAAACGCCAAAAAACAGCGGAAAACTCTTCCTGAAGATAAAGAAGCGCATTTACAGGAACTTATGGAAAGGCGGCAGGTGCTTACTGACGATCTGAAAAATATTACTGAAAGCATAGAAAAAATTCAGGAATATATGAATGAAATGCAGTTACTCGGCAAAGTATCCGCTGCGAAGAAAGTTTATCCGGGCGTAAAGATTATGATTCGGGATGCAAAAGAAGATGTGCGCACAGAATACCGCGCTACAACTTTTATTCTTGAAAACGGACTTGTTCGCGCCACCAAATATGAAGAGCCGGAAGACGAACTTGCAAAGCAGGGACTTGATGGCTATAACACCAATTGACCTTCAGACACTTTTTACGCAGCTTGATAAAGTAGGTAAAACACAAGCGGCTCAAAGGGAAGGGCTGGCTCTTCAACAGTCCATGCAGGCTGTTCAGCTTCAAAAGAAAACAAATGAACATATACAGCAGATAAACGAAGCCCAAAATACGGGAGAAGGAGCGGAAAAGATTAACGATCATGGCGGCGGCTCCGGGCAAAATCAAAAAAAAAGCGGTAAAAAGAAAGAACATGAAGAAGAAGAAGAAAAGGAAACTGTTTCTGTTTTAAATGACCCTAGTTTGGGAAATAAAATAGACATTAGCTACTAAGACGGAAGATCAATGAACATTAACTATGTTTTATTTTTTATCTGCGTTTCTTTTTGTATTTTTATGTTTTTTTATTTTAAATGGAATATCAAAAAGCGTACATCTGTTTCCGGACAACTGGAAGAATACCGTACAGAAGTCTACAGGCTTATTGCCGATATAAATGCTGTTACAGACAGGGATTCACAGTTGATAGAGGCCAGAATAGAAAAACTAAGAGCTCTTTTGGATGAAACTGACAAACGAATATCTGTTTATGTGAAAGAACTTGAGAAAAGCCGTACAGGGGAACTGATTTATACAAAACTCGGACGAGGTATTCGCGACGCTCTTAATACCGGCGTTAATCCTCAGCCTGAGTTATCCGCCGTCCGTCCCAATATTGAAGTTCAGCCGCAGGTTATTTCTGCGCCGCTTGAGAAAGCGCCACAGCCTTCGCAGGTATCACCCGTACAGCCAGCAGTAGAAAACAGCGCTCAAGCGCAAAAATCTTCTTCCAAACGCCAAATCCGCGCTTCCATTGATCTCCTTGCCAATCAGGGAGTCTCTCCTGCGGAGATTGCCTCGCGCCTTGACATAAGCGTTGCGGAAGTTGATTTGGCAATGAATCTGCGACGGAGAAAAACAAAATAAAAAATATTCCGTTATACGAAACAATTAAATTACGCCGAGCGGGATCAGGATGCACAGAAGCAGCGCGTTAAGCGCCGCAAAAGATCCTATGAATATCCGCTGAGCTTTGGGTTTTGTATCCGGAACCAGGAATGCCGCCAGGAAAAACGGTATATAGGTAGTAATGAATACGGGAATTGCGCCCCACCAGGGATACACCCATATAAACGCCGGAGTTGACGCGAGAAAAATTTCTACAAGACTGAAAAATGCCGCATTGCCGACGGCAAAAAATATGCGGTTGTTGATACCCAAAATCTTTTTCTTTGGATCTTCGGGCAGCAGTTTATGAGTAGCGATGCCCGCAATTGAAAACATCATTGAAAGTTCCCAGCTTACGCCGATAAGTAAAATAAAACTGGTACTTTGCGCGGAAACCGTCCACAACGCATAACCTGTAACTGCGCAGATAACGGCGTTCATAATTTCGTAAAACCAGTGAACCATATACAAAGCCAGTCCCGCCGCAATTCCCATGAAATTTTTATGTTGATATTCTGACGCGTATACATATACAACAAAAGCCAGAATGGCGATAAATGTCCAATGGAAATTGTCAGTTCTGCGTACGGCTTCTCTCGCCATATCCGCCAAGAATTTATTATCAAAATTACCAAACCACATAAAAATACCTCCGTAATTATTAATAACTCACATTTTATGATAACAGGACATTATTTATAGAGCAACAAAAATTTGATTTTTTTTGATAATATTATTAAACAAGTCAAAGCTGTAAAATTTCATGAGTTTAGTATAATCTGTTTTACAAACATATCCTGAGTTTTGGTTTTATTGATTTTTCCTGCCATTGTACAAGCTCTGTTTATCTGATATGATAAAATTGTTTAAACTAATAAAAACAGGGAGAAATTATTTTTTATGAAAAGGATTGTATTTCTTGTGCCGGCAATTTTACTGGCATGCGTTTTATCTTTTACATCTTGCGGCAATAACAATTCCGGAAAACTGGTCTGCGGGGTTACAGAGTTTGAACCCATGAATTACCGCGATCCAAAGGGAAATTGGATCGGTTTTGACACCGAACTTGCCGTGCTTACAGGCCAAAAACTGAAGATGAAAGTAGAATTTCAGGAAATTGAATGGGGCAGTAAATATCAGGAACTGGAAGCGGGAACGATTAATTGTATCTGGAACGGATTTACCGCCAATGCTTCGGAAAACGGTACGCCGAGAAGCAACTATGTGGATTTTAGTTACAGTTATCTGCGTAACCAGCAGTGTATTGTGATTAGGTCCGAAAGGGCGATTGAATTTAACGCAATAGAGAAATTAATCGGAAAAACCGTTGCGGCGGAAAGCGGCTCGGCAGGCGAATCCGCCGCGAAAGATATTATCGGCGATAACGGTAAGTTTATCGGCTCAACCGCGCAGATCAACACTTTTATAGAAGTTAAATCCGGTGCAGTTGATTTTGCGGTAGTTGATGTTCTTTTAGCGGAAAGAATTGCCGGTGTAGGCGATTATTCCGATTTAGCTATAGCAAATATTAAACTTGACTACGAAGTTTACGCGGTTGGTTTTAAAAAAGGAAGCAGTCTGACACAACAGGTTAATAAAGCGCTTAAGGAACTGTATGATGAAGGGAAAATAATGGAGCTTGCGATAAAATACGGACTTGTGGATTCTGTTGTTCTTGATACAAACTTCCGGGGGTAATGCCGGTATATGGATTTTTGGGCAGTCACGTTAAGGCTTTTGCAGGGTTTTAAAACCACAGGTCTTATTTTTTCGCTGACGTTATTGTTTGCCCTTCCTCTCGGTCTGTTAATTTCATTCGGGTCAATGTCAAAAATTGCCCCTCTTCGTTATCTTGTTAAAATTTTTGTCTGGAGTATCCGGGGCGTTCCCCTGATGCTCCAGATTTTTATTGTTTTTTATGTACCCGGATTTATTTTCGGCGCTCCCATATCTTCAAGAATAAACGCGGCTATAATTGCTTTTTCAATAAATTATGCTTGTTACTTCAGCGAAATTTACCGGGGCGGGATAGAAAGTATTTCCCGCAGTCAGTATGAAGCAGGGCAGGTGCTTGGGCTTTCCAAATATCAGATTTTTTTTCGTATTGTGCTTCTTCAGGTTATAAAACGAATCATACCGCCGATGTCAAACGAAGTTATCACGCTTGTAAAAGACACCGCTCTTGCCCGTGTGATTATGGTTGTAGAAATTATAAGGGTTGCGGAAACTTTTGCGGCGACAAGGGCGATTATATGGCCGTTATTCTACACCGGAGCTTTTTATCTCTTGTTTGTGGGAATCCTTACGCTGTTGTTTGGATGCATAGAAAAAAAACTTGAGTATTTCAGGGCATAAGGGAACGGGCATGGAAATTCTGGAAGTACAGAAAATAACAAAACGCTTCGGTCACTCTGAAGTTTTAAATGACGTAAGTTTTTCACTGAATGAAGGCGAAGTTCTCGCTATTATCGGCGCGTCCGGAAGCGGCAAAACAACGCTTTTGCGCTGCCTGAATTTTTTGGAAAAGCCCGACACCGGACGGATTGCCGTACGCGGTGAAACTTTGTTTGACGCGAATGACCATGAGCATTACGCAAAATCCGTTGTACAGCGCAACCGCCTTCATTTTGGGCTTGTGTTTCAGTCATTTAACCTTTTTCCTCAATACACCGCCCTTGAAAATATCACGCTTGCCCGTGAACTATCGGCAAAAAAAACAGCGGATTACAAGAAAAATAAAAAAAACATACTGGAAGAAATCAGACGGGACGGATTGCTGTTATTGGAAAAAACAGGCCTTTCCGCAAAAAAGGATTTTTATCCGCATCAGCTGTCCGGCGGACAGCAGCAGCGTGTCGCCATTGCAAGGGCTTTGGCGCTTAAGCCTGACATATTATGTTTTGACGAGCCGACTTCCGCCCTTGATCCTGAATTAACAGGAGAGGTACTAAAGGTAATCAGGAATTTAGCTGAAATGAAGACAACCATGATCATTGTAACACACGAGATGCAGTTTGCGCGTGAGGCGGCAAAAAAAATTATTTTTATGGATGAAGGCGTTATTGTTGAGTCCGGCGCTCCTTCGGACGTGCTGGATAACCCTTCGGGAGAACGTATAAAACGTTTTCTGGAACGTTATTCGCAAGCAGGTTCTTATGTATAAAAAATACCAAAAACCCGTTATAACATCTTCGCCTGATGTTAAAGTGCCCGAACCAAGTATTTCAAAATTTATATTATTTATTGTCAGTATTATAAGTAAACCCTATATTTATTTTCTTTTTGGGTTTGCAAAAATTGTTCTTAAGGGAGATGATAAACTCTTTGACGCTTTCAAGCGGGCTTTGGCGAAAGAAAGCCGCTGTATTATCGCGTTTCGTCATCCTGACGGAAGAGAGCCGCAGCTTCTTGCGTGGTTTTTTCTTTTTAAACTGAAAGCTCTAGCCGCAAGAAAAGGTATAAAGTTTGCGCGTAATCCTCACGCGATTTTTGTATACGGTTATGAGGTTGCCCGCTGGGGAGGACCTGTCGCGCGGTTTTTTATGCCCAATATCGGAGCAATCCCGATACACCATACAAAAATGGATTCAAAGGGCATGAAAAGGATTTACAAAGCGGTTACAGACGGACCGTATCCTCTTTCGCTTGCGCCGGAAGGACAGGTTTCTTATTCCACTGATACAATTCCGCGTCTTGAAACAGGCGTTATCCGTATTGCTTTTCAGGCGGCGCAGCAATTATCGCAGATATCGGAAGAAAAAGAAAAAAATTGCGATGTTGAAATTTTACCCGTGTCAATTCATTTCCGTTATGATTCTTTCGGGAAAGCGGCAATGAACAGACTGCTGAAAAAAATTGAAAAAACATGCGGTTTTTCACGCGAAGCGGAAAAATTTAATTTTCAGGAAAGGCTTAAAAGGTGCAGGAATTATATTCTGGAGAAAAACGAAATACGTTATAATATTAAAAAAGATGATTCTCTTCCGTTTGAACAACGGCTGGAAAACGTAACAAATTCCGCTCTGGAAACCGCTGAGCGAATGCTGGGAATAAAAGCTGAAGGTGATTTTTTCGCACGGCTTTATAAAGTGCGCCATGACTGCTGGGACAGAATTTTCATTCCGGGTATTAACAACTTTGATTCAATTACTGAAATTGAGCGTAACATTATGGATCTCAGCGCAGGGGAGGCGTGGCATATTGCCCGTCATCAGGAACTTGCGGATTTTTCGTGGTATTTCCGCCGTCCTGTTCCGGCGGAGGAAACCGCTCTTCATCTAAAAGTTGAATATGTTCAAAATTTATGGGATTTTGCCAGCCGTACCATGGGCGGCGCTTTTAAAGACAGAATCAATATTCAGCCGCGCAAGGTAATTATTCAGACTGCCTCACCCGTCAATATTTCGAATCGTCTTTCAAATTATATAGAAAATAAAAAATCCGCTGTAAATGATCTTGTCTCGGAGCTTGAGAAAGCTTATCTTGATTGTATAAAAGAAGTGAATACCGGCGAAACGGAGCGTAATTATTAAAATAGAGCTTTTTACATTTTGTGATTTTGCACAGGAAAACGGCGGGAAATTAACCATTGTGGGAACTTTTGATACGATTATTTCACGCAATTTTCCCTGTGTTCATCCGCAGCTATCCGTAGTGATCCGGCTTCGTTTTGATATTTGGGAATTCGGAAACCACAAATTTAAAATTGAAACACGCGATCTTAGCGGTGAAATGACAATGGACGCTATCAGCGGAAATGTAGAAGTAAGGGGAGTTGGAAACGCTTCGGCAGTTTCCCATCTTGTTTTCAGCGTTTCAAACCTGCGCTTTAACAATTCGGGTCTTGTAAACTTTGTTCTTTTTATTGATGAAAAGGAAATAAGCTCCATTCCGCTTTATATCAGAAAAAGTTAGACCGGAAATCAACAACCCCGCCCTAAAGGGACGGGGTATGTTGTTCTCATAAGGTATTTATATTCGGGGTTTAATCCTTTTAACCGCCTTGAAAGGCGGGGTATTAAACCCCTCAATACGAATAAATTAAAGCCTTGCGGTACGCCCTAATAAAATAAAATCTGCAAGTACAAGAGCGGTCATAGCTTCTACTACGGGGACTGCGCGCGGAACAATACATATGTCATGACGCCCCTTAATTTCAATTTCTTTTATTTTGCCTTCGCTGTCCAAAGCCTTCTGCGGTTTGCTTATTGACGGCGTCGGCTTGAAAGCGGCTTTAAAAAAAATATCCTGCCCCGAAGATATACCGCCCAATATACCGCCGCAGTTATTTGTCGTGAACTTTCCGTTATCGCAAGATATGTCGTTGTTTTCGCTTCCCTTTAATCCGGCGGCGACAAATCCCGAACCGAACTCAATACCCTTGCACGCTCCTATACTCAAAACGGCGGAAGCAAGACGTGCGTCCAGTTTGTCAAAGACCGGCTCTCCGAGGCCCGCGGCTATTCCCGTAACAAGGCACGAAATTACGCCGCCCGCGCTGTCGCCTTCGCCGCGAAGCTCTTCAATTTTTGCCATCGCTTTTTGCGCGCTGTTTTTTTCCGGAACACGAAGCGGATTGCGTTCGATTTCTTCAAAATCAAAACCGGCTTCTCCCAAAGAAGGCATTTGAAGCCCTGCGGCAGAAGATGTCCACGCTGTAATTTTAATCCCCGACAGCGACAGGAATTTTATCGCTACAGCGCCTGCGGCGACACGGCAAAGCGTTTCTCTGCCTGAACTCCTGCCGCCGCCTCTGTGATCGCGAAAGCCGTACTTGGCTTGCCATGTAAAGTCAGCGTGTCCCGGTCTGTAAATGTCTTTTAATTCATCATAATCGCCGCTTTTTTGATTGTTATTTTTTACAATAATCGCAATTGGGCTTCCCAAAGTTTTACCTTCATAAACGCCGGAAAGTATTTCAAGCTTGTCTTCTTCGTCTCTGGAGCCGTACGCTTTTCCCGGGCGGCGGCGGATTAATTCTTTTTCAATATCGGCGGCGGAAAGTTCTAACCCCGCGGGGCAGCCGTCTATGACGCACCCCATAGCCGCTCCGTGTGATTCCCCGAATGTTGTTACTTTAAAGATTACCCCAAAAGTATTACCTGACATAAACCGTTTACAAATACCTTCTTACTTCTTCACCTGTAACAAATGCGTAAAGCTCAATGTGCTGTTTGGCGGTACTGTTCGCTATTTTTTGAAGAAGAACTTCCTCCACCTGAAACAAACCGACTTCGCTTGACATGTGCACGTCAACACGGATAGGTTTTTCTTTGCCTGCGGCAATATTAACTTCTTCTATAGAATTAGCCGAGTACTGATGAATGTGTCCCACTCTCGGAGCATGAAGCAGCG
>Ga0268262_10002694_pt1 | contig 20172 bp, 15 predicted proteins | sample TergutNc150P3_FD_190354 | JGI IMG/M metagenome (GOLD analysis project Ga0268262, IMG submission 190354) | Nasutitermes corniger P3 segment gut microbial community from laboratory colony in Florida, USA - Nc150 P3 (SPAdes) (version 2) | ecosystem: Host-associated > Arthropoda: Insects >... | reverse complement strand
GTTCAAGTTCAGTAAAAGATTTTTTAACAGAAGCGTCAATTATGAACTTACCGTATATAACCGCAAACAACGCGACGGTTAATAAGAAAAAAACGATAACCGTTATAACATACTTAAATTTTCTGCCTGCCTCGGGATAATCTTTAATAACGAATTTGTTAAATAAAAGACCAAGACCGACGCCAAGAAGGGCAAATAATACGATTAAAACTATAAAAGACATAATAATACCTCGCTTTATATTTTCATTAATTATAGCATTTTTAATGAAAATTGTATATACTATTATATATGAAGGGGATAAAAATGAAAAGAAAAATATTGCTTATGTTGGCAATTCTTACATGCGGCATAATGAATACCACTTGTGATTTAGTCAAGGAAGTGGTCAAAGCGCCGGAGGTATCGCTTAAATCGGTTGATTTTTCCAACGTTACTTTTGAGGGACTTACTCTGCTCAGCAAGTTGAATGTCCAAAATGATAATTCTATTACTATTCCGCTCCCAAAAATCGACTGGGACTTAAATATTATTGATAATCCGTTTGTAAACGGAATTATACAGAGTGACGGCGCGCTTAAATCCCGAGGGGCAACTGAAGTACAATTTCCGGTAAGTTTTACGTATGAAGATCTAATTAACACTATCACCGCTCTGACTGATGAAAATGCCAAGTATAAAATAAATATGATAGCGCACATTCCCGTGCCGCAGTTGGGAGATTTGTCCTGGCCCTTTGCGCATGAAGGGAAAATACCCCTCATGCGTATTCCTGATATAGACATAGCGACACCTCCCAAGGCATCAATTAGCGGTCTTACAGGAAAAATTGATTTTGCCTTGAACCTGAAAAACAAAAGCAATGTTAATGTAATAATCAACGATCTTACTTGTGCTCTTAAAATCGGTAATACTTCGTTATCGAAGGGAGGAGTTCTCGAAAAACCCACAATAAAAGCAGGCGAAACAAGAGCAATCCCTTTTACTTTTTCCCTGACCGCTGCTGACATTGCAGCAATAGGTACCAGCGTTCTTACAGGTAATATTTCTAAATATGATATTATCGGCGATTATAAGTTCGGTATTCCCGATTTCCCGCTTCTCAACGAAGTGGGTGATTCGTTTTCACTAAAGAGGTAAAGAACTATTGTTGCGCCCATTTTTTGTCAACAAATACAAAGTCGTCTTTGTAGTGTCCGAGTTTTGTCAGGGCGATAATCCAGTCAATTAATGCCCATATACCGCCCATGCCGGCTGTAATAAGTTTGAGGATACCAAGACCGATTTGACCTCTCATAAATCTGTCCACTCCCAAATAGCCGAAAAGGAATGTCCCAACCCATGTGTAAACATGCTTGTTAATTTTTCTTTCCATTTTTATTTCTCCTTATTATTGTGTATAATATATATTTAATGATTGTTTGTCTATAAATAATCATATTTTTCAAAAAAATAATCAATATGGTGTTTTGCTTAACAAAAGACAAGCGAAATTTTAAAAATGTGATTCGGCGGTAATCCGCCGGTATTCTTCGATTGTTTCGGCGTGGACGGCTTTTTCGCGTAAAACCGCGCCTCCGACAACGCCTTTTGTGTAAGCGCAGAATTGTTTTCGCATTTCAAGGCAGGCGGTTCGCTCTCCTATGTCCACGGCAAGCATTTCCAGGTGGCGCATGGCGGCGGCTATCCGCGCGGAAACTGAAGCCTGCTCCCATGAGCCTATTTCCAGCAGAGAGCGAGTTTGCGAAAAAATAAAAGGATTGCCCTGCGCGCCCCTTGCGAACATTACCGCCGCGCAAGTTGTTTCTTTGAGCATTTTCTGCGCATCTTCGGGGGTGTAAAGATCGCCGGAACCTGTAACGGGGACTGGCAGGCGGGAAACCAAATCCGCTATGTGCGACCAGTCGCTTTTGCCGCCGTAATTTTGCGCGCGTGTGCGCGGATGCAGAGTGACCATAGCCGCCCCCGCCTCAACCGCAATCCGCGCGCATTCCGCGTAATTGAGCGATTTACTGTCCCACCCTGAACGGATTTTTATTGTTATGGGAACTCCGCCCAAACTTTCGCGTGAAGCGCGAACAGCCGCTTCCACCACTTTGCCGATACCGGACGGATTTTTCATCAACGCCGACCCCGCGCCGTTTTTTACAACTTTGGGAACAGGACACCCCGCGTTAATATCCACAGCGTCCGGCTTCAACGGCGCGAGCAAAACAGCCGCCTTGTAGATAGATTCGCTCTCCGCGCCGAATAATTGAATCGTGTAGCGTTTTTCTTTCTCCCCCCGCCGAACCAAATTGATAGCGGCAGTATTTGTACCGGAAGCCGTTCCCTCATCCGCCCCCAACCCATACCGTCCAAAGTTACGGTACAACGCTTCGGCGGAGACAAGTTCCGTAAACGAAAAGTCCGCCCCCTCTTCGGCGCAAATGGAACGAAACGCGCGGTCGGTATACCCCGCCACAGGCGCAAGAAAGAGATTTCCTGTTAGTTCAAGAGAGCCAATCTTCACTGGATGATATAAGCTCATTAGCCCTTTTCCTTCTTTGTGTTCTTCTCTTCCTTTGTGTCCTTTGTGAGAATATTCATTGTTAGTTTAGAAATCCGCGCTATTCACTCGGCAAGCCGAAAAATTTATTTGAGTTTTCCCAGAGTTGAGCGGCAAGAGCCTCTTCGTCCATATCAAGCATGTTCGCCATGAAACGGGCGGTCAGCGGCAGATACTTGGGCATATTTCTTTTGCCGCGATAATCAGCCGGAACCATGAACGGACTTTCCGATTCAATCAATATGCGGTCTACAGGAAGAACAGAAAGAGTCTCGTGCAGATTTTTCGCGTTCTTGTAGGTAAGGTTTCCCGCAAAAGAAAAATACAGATTAAGCTCCAGAGCTTTCTCGGCGTAAGCGGCGTCTTCGGAATAACAGTGAAGCACCCCGCCCTTTGGCGGCAGACGGTCGCGGAGAATGTCCAATACGTCGTGTCCCGCGTCGCGGTTGTGAATAATTACAGGCTTGCCAAGCTTTGCCGCAAGATCAAGCTGGGTAATAAACAATTCGATCTGTGATTTTTTGTCGCCGAATTTACGGTAATAATCCAGACCGATCTCGCCAATGGCGACCACGCGTTCATATTGAACGCTTTGCTCAATATGCTGAAGCCAGTCCTTGCCCGGGTTTTGTACCTCAGACGGACTTACACCTACGGCGTGATATACATTCGCCGCCGACTTAAGATTTTCATAAACGTGACCAAAGTCATGAAGACTGTTGCAAATCGAGACAATTCTGGCAACGGAAGCCTGACGAGCTTCCTGTATTACTATTAACTGCTCAATGGGGTCTTCAACTATAAGCCCCAAATGGGCGTGAGTATCAAAATACTGCATAGCTTTTATCCAAAAAGAATAGAATTAGATGTTTACCAAACTGGTATATATCCATTTTAGCACGAAAATGTGAATACGTCAACAATTTTTTTATTTTAAAATGCGGAATTTTGTACAATTTTTCTGCGAAAAATACCCTATAAACCGCCCAATGGAGCTAATTCTTCCCAGTGCGAAGGTTCAAGCGCGTCTTTGTCGATACGGACAAAGATTTGCGGTCTGTATCCGCTGGTTGGGCGCAGGGCATTATTCGCGTTCAGGTAGCCAAGGTTGATGCTGGGCGCGCCGGAGCTGTCCGTCAGGCGGCTTCTTGTCATTGTTTCCGGGTTACGGGTGATAGCGTCCCACGCGCGCGAAGATTCGGCATATAAAACCATTGCCTTGGAGCGGTAATCGCGGTTACCCGTCTGTCTGGCAAGAGCCTCGTTTACAACGCCTGCGTTATTACGCGCCATCATCAGGCGTTCTCCCGTCTCAAGGAATTGAACGTTGTCATTCGGCAATAGTACAGGCAGTCTTACGCGCTGGACTTCAAGGATGTCAAGTAAGCGGTTGTAGTAGCCTTGAGCCGCGAAGTAGTCGCCGCGCTGATAGGCGGCATTTCCCATCGCGAAGAGCACGCGTCTGTTCAACGGCAATTCTTTTGAAGCCTTAAACAGATAGTCAAGGGCGTTTTTCCAGTCCTCGCGCTGATAATACGCTGCTCCCATGCGGTACTGAACTTCGGGCGGAGCATAGCCGTACCCTTCGGCTTTTTTGTAGTTTGCCAAAGCGGCTTCCATGTTGCCGGATTTTACAAAGTACTCTAAGTCTCCGCGCAGGGCGTATAATTGACCAAGCTGGGAAGAAGGGGGAATTAAATTTCTGTTGAGGAAATCCTCAAACAACTCTATACCTCTTACCGCCTGTTCGTCAGCCGGGAAGAATTCTTTGTTGTTGATAAGCAGATTCGCGTAGCGGTAATGAGTATCAACGCGGTAAAGACGGCGTTTAACGGATTCCTGTTTAGCCAGATCAAAGGCGCGGATAGCGTTCTCCAAAGTTAATCGTTCTTCGTGAGTGTTGCCTAGGTTATGATAATAGCGGGCAAGATGATAATGCGATTCAGGCAGATACTGATCCTGCATGACCGCTTTTATCAACATATCCCTTACGCTTTCTATACTTTCAACGTATGGGTTGGGTACGGTACCCGGTGTTTTTTCAAGTTGTTTATCCAAAAGATAGCCGCCAAGTTCCGCGAGAGTCGGGGTGGAAAGTTTTCGCTTCTTTGGATCGTTTTCAAACCAGACTCTTAATTGAAGCGTCTCTTTAAGGTTGTCCGTGCGGATAAAATACTTTAACATTCTTTCCAGAATTTGCGGCTGCCATCCGTATTGTTCAATGAGCCTCGCGTATGAGAAACGCGCGTCTTCGTAGTGGTCATAGAATTTTTGGGGATTGGAGTCAGCCCAATCAAGGAAGTTGTCTCCCGCGGCGAGAAGTCCGTCGTAATCATTGGGAGCGTAATCAAGAAGCTCCCGCTGTAAAAGCTTGTTTGCCTTTTCGTAATTCATTAAATAATAAGTGTTAAGAGCCGCGTAATCCAGGACGCCTTTTTTGTCGCGCGGGTAGTATCTTAAAAGCTCGTCGTATTTATTTTCCGCAAGCATATAGCGGCGCTGATCCCTAAACGCCTCAGCGTAGGCATAGAACCATTTTTTCTTTCTGTGCAGTGTAAACGCGTCATGGAATAGTTCATTTGCCCGCTGGTACTCTCCCGCGGGAATACGTTCATAACCGCGTTTGTAAAGGGATTCGGCTTTAAGAGGTATGTAAATAAATTTATAACCCAGATACATAATAGAGCCCGCCATTAAGGCGATAAAAGTAAACAATCTTATAACCGGAAGCAGATTGTGTACAAAGATATACGCAAAACTTGCTTGTTCCGCCTCAAACGCCGCGCCTGAGCTTTTTTCAAAACTTCTCGGAATGACAACCGGTTTGCCGGTGATTACCTCGACATGAGCCGCCGTTTCTCTGAAAGGCGCGCCGTTTACAAGAAGACGTATTAATTTTGATAATTGTTCCGGCAGGATAACCTGTTCGGCAATTAATTCTTCGCATGCAATTCTTAAATTGAGCGGATAAGTGGAAAGAGTTTTAAGTAAATTATCAACATCTTCCTGACTTAACGAAATTTCATCGATATTGTCTTCCGCTTTTATAACTTCTTCTTTTTCTTCTTTTTGTTTTTTTCTGCCGAATAATCCTTTTTTTTCTACCGGCTTTGGCTCGCTGACTTTTGTTTTATTTAAAATGTCGTCAAGACCGGTAAGCGAAAAATCATCGCCGCCGAAAACATCACCGCCGGAAAAACCGGAATCGCTGTCCATCCCTTCAGCTTCCGGTCCGGCTCCGGTATCCAACTCGATTGAATCGGACGCAAAGTCGGCGCCTAAATCGCCGAACTCATGCACCGCGCCTGCGTCGGTTCCGGTATCAAGCGCAGTGTCTCCCGCGCCGGAAAGATCCGCGTCGGAAGCGGATAGATCAAAATTTGTATCTAAAGCGGAATCATCCGCGCCGGATGTGTCAAATGAATCGGCGGGAGCGCCTAAATCGTCTCCTTCGGATAAATTAAAATCCGGTAAAGAGTCCGAAGAAAAATCATCGCTTGCCGCCGCTTCCGGCGTAAAGTCGATAGATTCGCCGCCGAGATCGATACCGCCTAAATCTTGATTATCAGCTTCCGGCTCTTCCGCCGCTTTCGGCGCAGTATCCGGGGATTCGCCGCCAAGATCAATCCCGTCTAAGTCCGGAAAATCGGGCAGAGACGTATCTGCTTCAGCGCCTGAATCCGCGCTTTCAGAAGTTTCGGGACTTTCATCGGCAGCGCCGCTGTCAATTGAATCAACATTAAAATCGCCTAAATCACCTAAATCGCCGTCAGCTTCGGCTTCCGCCGGTGTTGGAACGCTGTCTCTGCTTTCTCCGCCAAGGTCTATGCCGTCCAAATCATCGCTTTCCGGTTCTTCCTGCGGTTCAGCCGCGCCTGATTCTTCAGCGCTTAAATCTTCCTGAGGAAAGTCGGGAAAATCGGCGTCGGCGGGAGCCGATTCTACTTCATCGGAAAAGCCCGATAAAAGATCATCCGGTATACCGCCCTCATCGCCCGGAACATCCGCCGCGGTTTCTTCCTGATCGCCGCCCATGAGAGACGAGAGATCGTCCGCCGAAAAATCAGGCAGGGCATCGTCTTGACCGTCGCTTGGAGAGGCTGCCGGATTATCCGCTGAAAAGTCCGGCGCGGTCTCGTCTTGATCGCCGCTTGGGAAGGCTGCCAGATCATCATCCGCCGAAAAATCCGGCGGGGCTTCGTCCTGACCGCCGCTGAGTAAAGATGATAAATCGTCATCTGCCGGAGCGTCTGTCGGAGTATCCGCCGCGCTTTGATCCTGCATTCCGCTTAAAAAAGATGACAGATCGTCCGCGCTCGTATCCGGTTCAGGCGGCGGCGGAGTGGAATCGATTTCTTTTAAAAAGTCGTCAAGCGCGGATACGGCGTTGTCAGCGGGCGCATCCGCCGACGCATCGGCGGGCGGGGCGGCGTTATCGCCGGTTATATTATCTAAAAAGGAATTAATGTCCAGATTTGCGCCGCCCTCGTCAAAACCAAGATCATCAAGAGGGGGAGGTTCATGCCTTATAAACTCAAAAGGCGGCGCTTCTGTAGTCGGAAGTTTTAAATCGTCAAAAGGCAGACTTAGGGATTCAATATCGGCTTTCTCATTTGCGATATTACTGAAAGAGGATTTAAACTGCCCCAGCGCGTTTAAAGACGGCATATTAAGATAATTATATATCGACCGATAATTGTAAAGAATGTATGAAAAGGATTAGTTTTTTCGTTATTTTAACGTTGATTTTTGCCTCTTTTTCACAGCCTGCCGTATGGGCGGAAGACTGGGAAACTTATGAGGTTTTAGACCGCTTATTGAAAATAAAAACGCCCGGATCGCCCGTAATTTGCGACGATTTTGTCATTTTTACCGCCGAATCAAGCCTTCGAAGGGTAGGAGTAGCGTTTTTCCACGAGAATTTTGCCAATACTTACTGGTTTAAGAAGATTGTCGTCCCCAATGACTTTGACGCTCCAATTCCGCCCGGACAGAAAGTCCCCGACCCTTACAAGGATTCAGGCGTTCAATTTTTTATATATAAAGTTCCGCAGCAGGTAAAAGAGCTTGAATACAGAATCGTAATTAACGGTCTATGGACGACAGACCCAAGCAATACCCAAATCAGGAGAGACCCTGTTTCCGGTTTAAATTTGTCGGTATTGCGCATGCCCGAAAAACCGATAAAACCGAATCCGCTTGACAGTCTGCCGGAAGGAGTGACATTTACCTTTAATGGAGCGCCCGGAGAGACCATAACAGTAGCGGGCAATTTTAACAGTTGGGATCCGTTTATGTACGAAATGAGGGAGACCGCTAAAGGCGTTTACACCCTAACGCTTTCACTGGCTCCCGGCACATACCAATACGTCTTTTTTTGCAAAGGACAGCGCATTGTAGATTCATTGAATCCGCGAAGAACTTACGCCCGCGACGGGAAAGCGGCATCGATCATTGATGTCCCGTAAGTTACCACAGCCGCAATTCAGCCCTAAAAGCCGTTTGCCCGCTTTCTTTTTTCCTCCCCTCAAAAGCGAATGCGTTATTTTCACCGGAAATAGGCGCGGATAAAAGTTCCGCGTTTTCTCCAAGCATAATCTCATTCATGTAATTTATATCAATACGGAGCTTATCAGCTTTTTCTAAAATTTGCGGGTCAAGGGTATCCTCTATCCATTGGATATAGCGGACATTATTAACATGCCCATTGAAATCAACGTCGGTGTAGAGAGCTTTTCTTTCCGCCGCTTTTTGGAGGTCTTTGCGCTCCTCAAGAGAGGCGGTTCCGTTGTCTTCCGGGGCAAGAGCGTTAATTCCCTCATTTTGCGGAATGTTTTCCATTACAGATTGAGGTCTTAACGGACGGCGTTTTTCCATGTCTACGACTAGCCACGCGCTTTGCGCCGCGACAATCGCGGTATCATTTTTATCCCGAATATCGAAATTACGCATGGCAAATAATTTTTCCCAGCCGCGGGGCCAAGTTCTGGTTGTGATGGTTTCGCAGTATTTGGGACGGCTTTTAACCAGTACGGACATTCGCGAAAGAATCCAAACCTGACCCGTTCTTGCCATGTCCTCGCGTCCTACGCCCAGATTTTCAGCGTGGCAGATAGCCATATCCTGAAATATCCGGAATACGCCGTCCAGAGTAAGCCTGTCGGATCTGTCTATTTCGCCGAAACGTACGGGAACAGTCTCCTGCCAAATGTCAACAATACCATTCCCCTTGGGATTTGCCGGATCGCAACTCATTTTCTTAAGTTTTCCTTATCTCAAGCATATCCCATTTTCCGAGAAAATAAAATAGACGTCTCGTTCCTTACGCTTATGCAGCGTAATTCAATTAAATAGGTACGCTATAAAAAATTGGTAACAGAAACTGTTGCGTTTATTTAGTTGCGTAAGCTGTAACTACACAGATGAGACCAAAAAAATCCATTGTTACTGATGTAATCTTCTTGCCTGCTCTATCGGCTGCTTTGACTTTTTTGGCATATTCAGAAAATCCTATATCAATTAACGAAAGAACAATAATATATGATTCTATTTTCTGAGCGTCATCAGTGAGCACTTTAGGTTCGAAAAGACCGGAAATTATACCGTGATAAGAACATGCTCCGCCGATAGTAGTAGTAGTGCAGCTAGTCATTGTTAATCCGATTACCGCTACCATAACGATAATCCCTATAATTTTGATTGTGTTTTTCATAGAAAACACTCCTTTTGTGATACCCTGTTATATTAATAGGTAACCACGAAAAATTGCCCGACCATACGGACAGGGCTATAATATAAAAACCGATAACAAACACGTACTAAAGTACGAGCGTATCTTGGAAATATTTTATTATTTTTTGTTTTATTTTGTCAATGTAATTTTTTTTTAAATCAATATTTTGATAAATACAGAGCGGTTAATGAAATAATTAATCATAGCTATAGCAGCAAAATATAATCAAAAAATTGTAAATATTCGTGTTTTTGGGCAAAAAATCCATAATAATCAAATTTTGCAAATAAAACCAAACTATGCTACAATACTCTTTGATGTATACTAGGGAAATATTGCCTCCAATTGCCTCACCTGTTGAAGACGGAAATCCCATTATCGGGACATGGAATAAGGCTTTTCAAAGGGTGGATTTACAGGAAATAAGCAAACCTTTTCGTTACCCGTTACCGCGCTGGGCAAAAGATTTACGGATAAAGGAATGGCAGAGTTTCAGCGTACAGGATAACTATTTTTTGCTGGATGCCGTCTTTTGCAATGTAAAAATGTACAGAATGGCGCAAGTTTTACTTTATGACAAGGAAAAAGGACAAAAATTTATTTTCAGAAAAGTGATACCGGGCACAGGCTGGCATCTACCGAAAAGCCTCGCGAATTCTTCCGTAGACAGCCGTTCGTTCCGTTTTTTCTTCCGTATCCATAACTGGCTTGACGCCGACACTGTAAAGCTGGACATCAATATTAAAACAGACGGGAAACGCCCTCCGCTGACCGCTCATCTTGCTTACGATATGAGCAATCAAAATGTAACGCCTATGGCGGCTTCTTTGGCGTTTGAGAAACCGCGGATAATGTACGCGTATAAAGCGCTTACCCCTGTCCGGGGCGACATGGTTCTGGCGGGGAAGCGGATAATTTTAAAACAGGACAGTTGTTCCGGATTTTTTTACGATTGTAAGGGGTTTTTCCCCTACAAAATGCATACATCTATTTGTAATGCCTCAGGTTTTGACGAAGGAAACAGGCGTTTTGGTTTTCATATTGCCGAAAATCAAACTAGAGATACTAACAAAAATAATGAGAATGCTTTATGGGTAAACGGGAAATTAACTCTTCTGCCGCCTGTGCGGATTACGGCGACCGAAGGGATTGATGCAGATTGGATCATTCAGGATGTTGAGGGCATGATCGATTTGACATTTACTCCAAAGGAACCGGATAATAGCGGCGTAAAATTGATGTTTACAAGAGCCGATTTTAACGTTTTTTTAGGCTATTATAACGGGATGTTAGTCAATTCCGAAGGGGAAAAAATTGTTATTAAAAACCTTTTTGGAGTTGGAGAAAAACTTTATTTACGGGTGTGATTATGGCAAAGAAAAATAACGCGATTTACGCGCCGGGTGAGTTAAGCAAAGTTCGTGATAAATTGGGCGTAACAGACGAAAACGAAGCCAAACGCATGGCATTGCTTCTTGGCGGAGAAGTAGGCACTGAGCGGGACCCGGAAGAAGAAAAGAAAAAAAGCGGCGACGTTTTCGGCGGAAGGAAACGAAGAGCGATCGATCTTGCGCCGGAAAACGAAGAAGATTTAGCGGGTATATCATATAAATCCAAAAAATCGGGTCCGTATCCGGGAGACGATCCTTCGGTTCCGGCAAAGCTCAGTTACAGAGAAAGAGTAAAAATAGATCAATACGCCGGGCAGACTAATTTTGAAATAAAAAACTCAGTGCAGGTGCTTACGTCGATTTTTTCGTTTTTTAAGGAACCTATTGATTATGTAAATTATCGTTTTGTTATTAACCGCATGAATGAGTATTACAGTAAAATTGAAAGACTGGTAAACGCGGCTAGAAGTTTGTTTCCCAAAAACAACCAAAAACGCAATAATCAGTTAAAAAGAGCGTCTTTGTTTGTCTATAAAGTTCTTGATATTATTCGCAGCTGGGATATTGAAGATCTTGCAAAAAATATTGCCGAATTACAAGCCCATCCCCGTTCGGTAGTAGTTCACGATTTTCCGTTAGTTCTAAGAGGAATATACAAACCGTTATTTTTGATAGAAGAATTAAGCTTGGAAAATATTAAATCCGCTTTTAAGTTAATTTATAAAGTACTGTACATAGAAAGCCCGATGGAAGCAAAAGACAAATATCAGGACGTTATACGCAATATTATAGCGTCCGTTTCGGATGTACGCAGAAATGTTCATTTTGGCATGTATCCGCTGATAATGAAGTTAATTTCCGACAGATTTATTCCCTATGAGCGCTTTTTTATCGAAAGACGAAGGCGCTTTATGGCTTTTCTTGACGTTAAAGAAACGGAGCAATTAAACGCGGTGGATTTAAGCCCGCAGCAAATTGAAAGTATAGACGTTGACGCTCTTCAAAAAAATATGAACGAAGAGGCAATCGCCGGCGAAGAAGGGGTGATCGGCGAAGGCGGCGGATTACAGGAAGAAGGGAAAGAAAAACCCGAAGATCCAAAAGCCGCAGCGTTAAGAGCAAAACAGGAAGCAGAAAGAGCCGAACACAAATCCATGGAACAGGGAAAAACGGCGTTGGAAGTTCTTTTTCCGAAAGCAGGCTGGGATAAGCTGGAAGAATATCCTGATTTTTATCCGTATTTTGCCAACGTATACAACCTGAAACATGGTTATGAATTAATTTCACCTACCGACCCGCTTCAGTATATTTCCGTCTTGCTGCACATACTTGATGATCTTTTTATCGGAATGCGTTATGTGAACTTCGGTACGATTACGGGACCGGACGGTTCAACTTTAAAAGTCAGCGAAGAACTCACCGAAATTATTAACAACTGGCGCGGTTACATAGAAGACAGTTTTTCCAGGGATTATCTTCCGCGCCTGACGGAATATTGCCGTATGCTGGAAAATTCAAAAGAATCCAGAATAACGCCTTACGGAAGAAAGAATTTAAACGAACTGCATTGGATAAAAAGACTTTATTTCCTTCCGTACTACAAATTTGAGTCCGTGGGACCTCCTCCGTTTCCAAAAAGCGAAATTGTTCCCATTTACAGCGAAGTAAGAAGGCTGCGTAAATACCTGACGGCGGTAGCTCTTGGCATTGAACAGGGTATGCGCGCGGGCGGAGCGAAGGTAAAAGCCGTATGCAGAGGAATTAATAATCCGTGGGAGTCGTATAATTTTCAAGTTCCAAATCCAATATCAAGGCGGCTTGATATGATGTTACCGCCTGAAAGAAGAATAAACGCCACATTAATTTTCTTTTCGTTGTCCGCGGTTACGCTTTTGGATTATATTGTTAATAACGAAAACAGTTGGGTATACAACAACGTCAGACAAGGACCGCTTTTCAGAAGCGTTAAAAACGAAGGAATAGAACCGTTGTTCGGCGTGGATAATAAACTTGACGCTGATAAAATATTTAAGGAATCGTTAAAGAAACAGCCAAACGCTTAAATCTTGAGCGTCTGCACATTAACGCCAAGCGCTTTGGCGGCTTCTTCGGCTTTTTTTACTCCCGCAATTATTACAGGCGGCGATGCAAGTCTTGAACTGAAAGAATTAAAAATCGCTTCAATGTCAGACGTTGAAAGAGAAACCAAACGCTCAAGCCTTTTCCTGCGGTAACTCTCATCAATACCGTAAAGGAATCTGTTAAAGTCGATTAATCCTTTTTCCGCGGCGGTTTGCGGACGCGTTTCTTTCGAGTAACAGCCGATTATTGATTTTACAAGATAGTCTTCCGTGCATTTTCCGTAGGAGTTGTCTTTAAAAATTGATGAAATGACATCTAACGAACGCAGAGGATTTGGATCGCGGTATGTGGCAAAAGTCAGACAGTTATCAAGGCTGTTGCTGTTGATGAACGCTCCGTAAGCGCCGCCCTTCATGCGGATAACTTCCCACAACGCCCCGGTGCTCAACTGATGAGACAAAACAATTTCCGCAGTTTGTTCCGGCGTGTCATAAGGCGCGGCGTTTAACGTCAACGCCGCAAAGCCCACTTGCAGGGAGCGGGAAGCAAAAACTTCAGGCGCGGGCGTTTTGCCGCTTATCTCCGCGGAGAGACGGGGCGCAGGCGCGCCGAAGCGGCTGAATCTCTGCGCTGTTTCAGCAACGGCTGAATTAACGGCGGTTCCCGTAATATTTACAATAACCCCCGCCTTAACAATTTTTTCCCTAATGTATTGCAGTTTCTTGATTATTTCCCCAATATCGTACTTTGCAAGCTGATTAACAAATTCAATCTGCGAAATGCCTGAGTATTTTTCTTCCACGTTTTTTGAGCGCGAGTTAAATCGGCATGTTCTGCTTGAAGAATAAATATGCCCCATCGGCGCAAGACTGGAGTCAATTTCATTTTTCATTTCCAAAACAAGATCGTTTATTCTCCTGCGGTCTGAAAAATCAGCGTCGCAGATTACACGCATTGCAAGATCAACGGACGGCGCTATTTTTTCGTCAAGGCATTTTAACCGCAGGAACAGCCAATCGCGCCCCGATAAATCGAAACTGCCCGAAGCGGTTTGCAAAAAGGGCGGAGTATTTTTTACAGCCGATGCGGTGTGAAGAACCGCGTTAAAGCCGCCGACAGTGCGGGCAAGCAAACTTGACACTTCTCCGTAGTCCATGCCGGGAAGCCCTACGGAAGTAATCGCTCTGGAAAAAAACGGCAGCCATGAATAATCTTCGGGAGGAAAAACATCTACGGGGAAAGCAAAATCCAGATATGTAATGCCGTTTGTGTAAAGCTCGTGACTCAGAGCGGGAACGCCTTTTAAATCTTCCTGACGGCGCGGGATAATATCGTCGTAGACGGCAAGATCGTTACGCGAAAGATGAGGAATTGCCGCAAGCGCCGCAGGACTGTCCGCCTCGCTTTGTATTTTTTCCAACTCTTTGGATTTATCAATTATTTGTTGTTGTTCTTCTTTGCTTAATTTTTTTTGAGTATTTTTTAATTCTTTTACAAGCTCTTTTTCCTGCTTTAACAAAAAGTCGTCTTTTGGTTCAAGAATGACAAGGGCTCGGTGCGGATTATCAAGATAATATTTTTGGATTAAAGATTCAAAATATTTTTTATCGCGCGAAAGGTTTTCTTTTATTTTCGTTAACTGACAGGAAATTAAAAGCCCTTCCCACGGTTTACAGCCATGAAGCCACGCGCGTAGAGATCGGCGCATCCAGACAAGCGAGAACGGTCCGCCGGAGCGGCGAATTTCCCGCTGGGAAAATTCAAGCGCCAAAAGAGCGGCTTCTATTTCTTCCGGCGGAATGCCTTCGGTAGCGAGTCTGCGCAGTTCCCCCATTATCAATTTTTCTATCGCTTCGCTTTTTTGTTTTATATTTCCCTTAACGCCCCTTAATCCCGCGACAAATAAAACTTCGCGTATCTCGCTCTCCAGTCCCGATACGGGAGTAATGTCCTCTCCAAGACCGGACTCAATTAACGCCCTTGTAAGCGGAGAACCGTCGTGTCCCAAAAGAATTTCCGTAAGCGCCGCAAGCGCGAGACCTTCGTAAATATCGGTAACGTCGGAACAAAGCCACGATAGAAAAATTGTCGATTTTCGTTCGCTTCCGGCGGGGCAGGGCACATGGAATTTTTTGGGTTCTTTCCAGCGTTGTGTTTTGGTGATGGGGTCGCAGGCTTTACCGCCTTCCAATTTGGAGAAAAATTCATCGTTTAAAAACGCAAGTTGTTTCTCTGTGGGAATGTTACCTGCAAGAAAAATTTTGCAGTTAGCCGGAGAATAACGACTGCGGTGAAATTCTTTTAAACCGTCCAATGTTAATTGCGGAATTGCCTGCGGGTCGCCGCCCGATTCAAAATCGTAGGGAGTGTTCGGCATAATCGCTTTAACAGACCAATGACCCGCGTAAGTATCAAGCGATGAATAAGCGCCCTTCATTTCGTTGTAGACGACGCCGGTAATGGAGAGCTTTCCGTTCTGGTACTCCATTCTGTGCCCTTCCTGCATGAATGTCCATTCGGGAAGCAGGGGACGAAAAACCGATTCGCCGTATACCGACATAAGATTAAAATAATCATGCTCGTTAGTTGAGCTTGCGGGGTAAATTGTTTTATCCGGGAAAGTAATTGCGTTTAAAAATGTTTGCAGGCTTCCCTGCGCAAGAACAATAAACGCGTCCTTCAGCGGATAACGCTCGGAGCCGCAGAGTACGGAATGTTCCAGAATATGTGCCGCACCTGTGTTGTCTTCGGGAAATGTCGCGAAAGAAAAAGAAAATAAATTTTCTATATCGTCATTTAACACATGAAAAACTTCCACGCCTGTTTTTTCATGTTTTGCCCAAATGCCCTGCGCGTTAAGTTCCTCAAGATCAACTATGTCAAGAATTATAAAACCGCTGTTTAATTTTTGACCTTTTTCCAATGTTGTTTTGTTCATACAACTACGTCCTCGTCACTGTAAAGTAAAATTTCTCCGTTTTCGCGGGCAAATCTAAACCATGTAAGAAATTCTTTGGCTACTGAATCGCAATCGCGCTTCGGCACCGCGCCAAGAACTTCGCTTTCCTCGCGGATTACTTTTCTGCGTCCCGCTGAAACACAGGACATTATTTTTTCATAGAATTCATTTCCCCTGCCTTTCAATAAAACGGCAATGTCATGATCCGTCATCGTGGATAATTTATCCTGAATGGGACGATCAACCGCGAGTAAAACATCGTCAAGCGTATAAAGTTTTTCTTTTAAATTCTGTCCGATTAACGGGTCATTTTTTTCTATCTCATTAATTAATTTGTCGCCGAAAGAATAATCCCCTTGCTTCAATATCGCCGCCAGAGTTTGCATACCGTCAATTTTTATATCATTGGAAACGACGCTGATATTTCTGATTTTTTCTTTCATCGCGGCGGATACTTGTTCAAGCACTTCGGGCGCGACTTCGCTCTGATGCGCTATCCGTTTTAAGACTAAAGCTTTGCGGTGCGGCGGAAGCCTGCTCAGTGTTTCCGCGGAAAGTTTAGCCGTCATTCTGGAAAGTAAAAGCGCCGCGATTTGATCCGTCTCGTCTTTTAAAAGCGTTACAAGCTGTTCCGCGGAATACTCTTCCAAAAAGCCGAAAAGATTTTCCTTAGATTTTGGAATCGCCCTGTTAAGGATTTCCTCTCCTTCATCGGGACCTTTCGCCATGTAAAGAATACGGCGCGCTGTTTCTATCCCGCCGCGCGAAGAACCGTAATAATTAAATGGTTTGGAAGACAGAGAATAAAATTCCTCAAGTATTTGGTCTTTTTCTTCCGGCTTAATAACATTAACTAAAGCGATTTCTTTTGATATCTCGCTGATTTGTTCCGGATCAAGTTCCGATAAAATTTCCGCCGCTTGCTCGCTGCCGATTAAAATAAGAAATTTCGCAACCCGTCTGTACTTTGAATCCTGCGAAGGCTCTCCTTTTGGAGTGAGAACAGGAAGTTTTGGTTTTTCCGTTTCTTTATAAAAAACCGCAGGAGGATTTTTTGGAGGGCGCTTGGCGGGAATATTCGCGCCGCTGCCTGCTACGCCGTTGCCTGAAGACGGCAGGTTCATGGTTTGTTTGTACATATCGACGCCGTGTCGTACTATATTCCCCATAATCAGGAATTATATTATAATAAGTGAACAATTAATAGATGGATATTAACAAATGAAAAAAATATTTAAATTATTTACCATAATGTTTATTTTTACCGCTTGTAATATTTTTTCATTTGGCAAAAAACAGCTTGAAGAGGAACCTGTCCCCGAAGAGCCGGTTATTGTAAAGCCTTCAAGAGCGGAACTTGTAATGAAAGCGCTATATGACGCTTACCGCGAACAAATCGATAAAGTGGAATTCCAAAACGACGACTGGACTCTCTTGATGCATGACAAATGGTATTATTATGCCGGCGGAAGAATATTGCCTGAAAATCAGTTGGAAAATTCGGCAATGTATAGACCGTATCAATTTTATCAATATCCCGCGGAACTGCCGCTGTTGACGGAACGTACCCCGCAGGATATAGAAAGAATTAGAAGCTGGACAAGTCAAAGAAGTCAAAATACGCTTAAACGTTCCGGTTTTTTTATTGATGAGCTTATGTCCGCCGCTACCCGCGCGGAAACGGAACGCCAGCTTGTCAGCATAAAATTTCTTGGTAAGACGATAAGAGTTCATAAGGTGATTAAGCAAAAACTTGCGCTTATAGAAGATGATATAAAAAATTTAGCAAAGACCGATGATACAGTTCAAACATGGATAAACACTCTTGGCTCGCTGGAAGGATACGGTTGGAGAAATATAGCGAATACTCAATCGCGATCATATCACTCTTACGGACTCGCGGTTGATTTGCTTCCAAAATCGTTAGGCGGCAAACAAACATACTGGCTGTGGACTTCCAATTACAGAAGCGACTGGTGGAATGTTTCGTATAACGAAAGATACCATCCGCCGGATGCGGTGATAAAAATTTTTGAGTCCTATGGTTTTGTCTGGGGCGGCAAGTGGGTGATGTTTGATACCATGCATTTTGAATACCGCCCCGAAGTTTTTTACCTAATCGGAATGCCGCCGAAATAATACGTTAAGGTAATCAAATGAAAAAGAAAATAAATTTATTTTTTATTTTATTGATATTTTCCGCCTATAGTTTATTTTCTTCCGGAAATAAGGATATTGAGCCTGAAAATACACTTGAAGAACTTGATCCTACGTTGATAACAGACTCGGAACTTGTAATGAAATCTTTATACGAAGCTTTTAAGGATCAAATTGATAAAGTGGAATTCCGAAAAGGCGACTGGGCTGTTCTGATGAAAGGCGTTTGGTATTATTATTCCAGAGGAAGATTGCTGCCTGAAAGAGAATTAAGAAAAGCGGCAAAATACAGACCGTATCAATTTTATAAATATCCCGCGGAATTGCCGCCACAGACAGAGGCAACTCCCGAAGAAATAGAAATGTATCTTAGCTGGACAAACCCGACAAACGCAAGTACGCTTAGCCGTTCCGGTTTTTTTCTTGGCGTGCTTTGGAAAGCGTCTACGCGCAAAGAAACGGAAAAACAGATCGTAGATATAAATTTTCTTGGGCAAAACACAAGAGTTCACAAAGGGATTCGGCAAAAACTTGCGATTATCGAAGAACAAATTCAAGACGCCGCAAAAACCGATAATACGATCCAAACATGGATAGACAATCTTGATTCTCCGGGAGGGTATTATTGGCGGGCTATCGCAAAAACTAAATCGCGATCATATCACTCTTACGGACTTGCAATTGATTTGCTTCCAAAATCGTTAGACGGCAAACAATCGTATTGGTTGTGGGCTTCTGAAAAGAGAAGCGACTGGTGGAATGTTTCGTATAACGAGAGATACCACCCGCCTGAGAAAGTAATAAAAATTTTTGAGTCCTATGGTTTTGTCTGGGGCGGCAAGTGGGATATGTTCGATACAATGCATTTTGAATACCGTCCCGAGGTATTTATTCTAAATGAATTACCACTGAAAGAAAAATAATACTCTACGAGAAAGGTTTTTAAACCTTTCTCGTATTTATTGTAATTTTGTTATAATCTTACAGCGACAAAAAATACACCTTGTGTTATTTGTTAAATATCGATAATAAATGAAAATAGAGTAATGGCAAAGAAAAACGAAATTGATGAAAAATATGTTTTTAAGTTGATAAGCAGTAACATAAAACGTCTTCGATCCCTGAATAATATGTCGCAATTAACGCTTGCTCTCAATACAGGGCTTACTCATAATTTTATTAATGATATTGAAAACTGCAAAAAAGGAGTCTCCGCGAAAACGCTGGCAAAACTTTCAATGGCGTTAAACGCGGAACCGTATCAATTTTTCCTGCCCGACGGTATGGCAAATAACGAGATTATAAGTTATGTGAAAGATTTTAACGACTCTTTACAAAAAGTTGTAAGCGACTTAACGCATCAGTATCTAAGCGGCGATAAAAAATAATTTTTACACCACAATCGATATTCCCTCTCCGATGAGGGCTTTAAATTCTTTCTCGTCAAGGGTTTCTTTTTCCAGCAACGCGGCGGAAACATTATCCAGTACCGCGCGCTGGTCTTCAAGGATTTTCTTTGCTTTTGCGTACTCGCCGTCGATAATACGGGCGATTTCTTCATCTACATACTGTTGTGTGCTTTCCGCGTATTCGCGCTGGAAGGACGGTTCCTGCCGCTCCTGCCCTGTCATGCTCATGCCGCGCGATGTCAGCGCGACATGGCGGAAACGGTCGCTCATTCCGTAATCGGTAATCATTTTGCGGGCGATGTCTGTCGCCTTGGTTAAATCGTTAGCCGCACCTGTGGAATATTCGCCTGAAATCATTTCTTCGGCGATACGCCCGCCGAGAAGGATATCTATCCTTCCCAAAAGATCGGACTTGGTTACCGTATAACGGTCTTCAAGCGGAAGTTGCAAAGTGTAACCTAAAGCAAAACCGCGCGGAATAATCGAAATTTTTTGCACGGGGTCGGCGTTAGGTGTAAACGCGGCAATTATCGCGTGTCCCGCTTCGTGATAGGCTGTCAATTTTCTTTCCTGTTGTTTAAGCACTCTTGTCTTTTTCTGCAAGCCTGCGACGGTTTTTTCTATCGCTTCGTCAAAGTCGCGCTGAGTTACCATTTTCCGTCCCGCTCTTACCGCCAAAAGCGCGGCTTCGTTTACAATATTCGCCAAATCCGCCCCGGAAAAACCCGATGTTACACGCGCGACAACTTCAAGGTCTACGGCGGGGTCAAGTCTTACATCCTTGGAATGAATTTTTAAAATTGCCTCTCTGCCTTTAAGATCGGGTTTGTCCACAAGCACCTGACGATCAAAACGTCCGGGGCGAAGGAGCGCCGGGTCTAATACGTCGGGTC
>Ga0268262_10002693_pt1 | contig 20177 bp, 13 predicted proteins | sample TergutNc150P3_FD_190354 | JGI IMG/M metagenome (GOLD analysis project Ga0268262, IMG submission 190354) | Nasutitermes corniger P3 segment gut microbial community from laboratory colony in Florida, USA - Nc150 P3 (SPAdes) (version 2) | ecosystem: Host-associated > Arthropoda: Insects >... | reverse complement strand
TTCACCAAAAGATATGGGGCTTTATGATTGAAAAAGAATTTCGTTGTAATGCAGTGGAAATGACGCGAGCTATTAAAGATAAAATTGATGCGGAATTTCCAACGATTGATGCTCTTTACGAGCATTTGGTAAAACGCCGTGAGGAACGTGCTGTAAAAAGCATCCATAGGCAATCTGTGAATGCTTAAAATACGTGCTATTGCAGATTTTTCCCTTCAATCCCACATATTCGGCAACCATTTAGTGAACAACAAAAATCCTTCCTCTGCTTTTTGCTGCAATTCTTCGTGTGCTTTATTGTTGGAATAACTAACCTGCCGACTACAATATGTATAATCTGGATTCTTAATATCATAATCCAAATCATCTGACAAAGTGCAAGAGCCATCTTTTCTTCTAAAAACATATTCCACAGATTTATTTTCAATTTTTTTAGTATGAGGATATTCCCAGCCTTGTTCTATGCACATAGCTTCATAATCACCACCATCATATAATCTAATCCACAAATCTAATTTAAGAATTATTTCATCCAATATTTTATCCCATTCTTCCATGCTATTAAGGGTTCCAGGATGCCCATGACGATTCATCGCACGAAAGGCTTTGATTTTTTTCAATGAACCTCTGATTATATCAAACCCACAATTCCAGTTATCCAAATCTGATAAATGATTTTTTCGAAATATTCGTTGAAATAACCATTTAACTTCGGAATATGCCGAGCGTATTTTATACCAACATGTATAAACAAAAAAATCACATATCTTTTCCGTTAAAGGTTCTTTTTCGGATTCCCATGTTAAGCATTCGTCTTCCAAGACATCTTTTAATGCTTCTTCTTGCTCTTTTGTGGGTTTTGGTTGGCTCATGGTTTTGTAATATAGAAAGTGTTTGGTGTTGTAATAAGCAGAGGATGTTGAGTAGTTTTGTAGGGTGAATTGTACTTCGATCCGCAAAAAAATATTATGAGCATTTACAAAATATTTTCTATTTGAATTTGTCGCCAATAATCAAGTTGCGGTTTAACTTGCCTTAAACCATTTATAATCATAGCATTATCAATGTGTCCAGTATATCCTTTAAAAAATTTATCGGCGAGATATATTGCGGTTTCTCTTGGGATATTCATTTCAATCATTTTTCTTGTTATTGGTTTATATGCACCAAGTTCAATAAATCTAAGAAACATACTATTTGAAGATTTTATATCATATATTGGTTTTAATAACAATGGCAAACCAAATGAAATTTCATTTTGAATTAACTCAATTGTAGTATCAATATTTTTAGATATGTTATGATAAGGAGTGTTAAGAATTTGTTTAAGTGTTTTTTCTTTCATCCAATCTTTTGCTGTAATAGAAATAGATTTAATCATATTATCTTTTTTTAAACTAGATAAATATTTGTAACAATAAGAGGGAAAATTTGTTATATATTTATTTAAAAGATTTTCTATTTTTAATTCTACTTGATCTTCATTGTGAGATGTCGGAATTGTAAAATTGTCTTGTTTTTTGTAAATTTCATTCAATATTAATGGATCCCAATAGCGATTTTTATAGCAAATTTCATGAGGAATAACTAAGTCTTGCAACAAACAATTCGTTATCTCTTGTAACTCGTTGTAATTAATATTAATTCCAACAGCTCGTAATCGTTCAATACTTTTATCATTATATTTTAAAATCATCTGGCGAATATATGTTGTTAAAAACGAATATTCGGTATTTGATGAATTTTCCTCAATATTTGATAACAAATCCGTATTTATTTCGTTTTTGTATTTTAAAAATTTCTCTCCATAGCCTGAATGTAAAGTCTTTTCTGCTTCTGAAAACAATGTCATTTGTTCATTTTTTCTTTCAAACGCATTTTCATCTAAGACAAAAGTCCTTCCAATAAAATCTTTTAGTAACCTCCCAGCTCTTCCTCTCAAATTTGCAATTTCATAATCAGTTAGTTTTGGTTTTTCTCCATTTCTTTCTCGTATTGCTAAATCTGGGTTACGCATAATAATATTTTGAGCAGGCAAATTAACCCCTTGCATTAAGGTTGTTGTACAAACCGTATTTGTAACTAATTTATCTTTAATAGCTTGCTCAACAACAATCCTTATATGAGAAGGAATTTTGCCGTGATGATATGCAATTCCTTTAGGTATAGTATTACACATATCATAGTTTTGGTGAACAGTTTCTTTAATGTAAGAGATTAAATCATTAACTTGAGTATTTGGCGTTATATTTTCTTTGAATTTTGAGATTTCAACTGCAATACCTCTAGCTTTACTTGATGTTGGAGCAAAAATTATATTTCTTGAATCTTCACCCAAACATTCTATAAATGTTGCAATATATTTATAATAATCTGCGTTATACTGGACTTTTCCATGTCCTTTTATTAAGTTACTATTTATTATTTCAATTTTATTTGGTTTTTCAAGTAAATCACAATATTGATTAAAATAATATTTTTTATTTTCCTTTGATATAGCATAAGTAATACTAGCTACTGGCGAACTTTTAACTTTTTCATCATCTGTTTGTTGTTCATCAAATATATTCATTCCCAATTCTTTTAATCCTTCCACTCTTGGTCCTGACAAAACTATTGACTCAATTTGAGAAGAATGTCGTAACTCTATCAGTGTATCATATAATATTTTTGCTCTTTGATCGCTTTCAGAAGATACTCGTTCTATATTTTGAATTTCATCAATAATTAAAACCCGTATGTTCCGAAAAGGTTTTTCCGTTTGAGAAAATGCTGATATTGCTTTTTCTTGAGTTAGAACATATATTTTGTTTTCAGTAGAATCTTCTAGGTTATATGTTGTACTTATTTGATAATTAGTAATATTAAATTTTTTTAATTGAGTATTAAAATCAGCCGAAACTTGAGAGACTAGACTTAAAGTAGGAACAATATAAACTATATTTCCTTGAGATTTTAGTATAATATCTATAGTTTTTAGCAATATAATAAATGATTTTCCTGCTGAAGTAGGTGCTGAGATTCCTAATATTTTTATAGTTCCTAATTTATTCCATATTTTTTTTTGAAATTCTGTAACTAAAAACTTTTTATCTTTAACAAAAATTTCACTATTTAGTTGATGCAAAGTAATTGCAAATTGATTAAAAATACTATCAACACTACTAAAAGTATCGTTTTTATGATCATAATCATCATCAATCATCATTGAGGAAGGAGAAAAACCAACTCTACTTAATGCCAAGATTAGAAAATCTCTTAATCCATTCCATTTTGAATTTTTATAACTCCAAAGTATTGCAGATGCGATAACTACTGCTCTTTTATCTCTATCTTCTTTCGAGCGAGACAATTCATCAATTAGTGCGATTGAATCATACAATAATTTTTCATTAAATTCAATGACAGAGTCGCCTATAAATTTTAATTTATTAGCAAAAGTATTATGCTCTATTAACAAAAGTTGCTTTATCGTATCATTATATTTTTCTATTTTGTTCATATATTCCCACACGTTTTTGGAATTCCTCCAACAAGGAATCTAGTTGCTTAATTGGAAAAATAATATAGTTGAGCCTATTGACAATTTTTGTATCAATTGAATTATAGTTATTTATATTGAAATTTGCACATCTATCTTGTATTACTGTTTTTATTGATTGTTTTATTTCTTCCTCATTATTACCAACAAAATTTTTATTCTCGTTATAAGCAATTAAACAGACAAGTTCAAGATGTACATTTTTCAATGTTCCATTTTTTAGTTGTTTTGCAATACTTTCTAATTCTGGTTCTAAGAAATCATCGTATACATATAGATCTAATTCCTTATCAAATTTTTCAAATGTTTTTACAATACTATCTAGTGATTCTTTAAACGCAGAATTAAATTGGTAATTACTCATATAACATTTTGATTCTCCTAAAATAAAATGATCAGCGTTATCAACATTTTTATAATGAATTGCATCTGCTCCAAATCGTTCAAATTCGTGCGAAGTTGATATTTTCTGTTTTCTTAGTAAAGGGACAGCTTCAAAAAAGTATTGAATAAAGTTAAAAAGCAATAGTTCTCCGAACTGCCCCTGTGGATGTCCTGATCTAAATTTAGAAAACGCTTGTGTTGTTAAAAATGACGAAGCATTTTGCATACTATTTGTATAAGCAAGCCTTTCATCGATAATTTGTTTCGCTTTTGTTTTATTGTATACCCATTCAGAGATAGTATCAACTAATTCTTTCAAAAACTCGTGTTCTCTACTTATTATATCATTCCAATTAATAGCAGTACCGACATGTTCTTTTTTAGGAGGAATATTAAAATCTTGCTTGAACCAATATATATGATTCATTAGCGACTCTGTGTGAGTAAATAAATTTCCTATGTTTTTCATTTTATTTCCTATGAAAAAAATTACTTATATTTTATAATATAAAAATTTTTCAACCATCTATCTTCCTCTTTATCTCCTGAATCTCCTTTCTCATCAATCCACACAAATCATAAATCAATACTTCAATCTCTCTTTCTAATGCTGTTATGTATATATTCATACTATAAATATAGAAAATATCACAATTTACATAGTTAAATTATTGGCGAATTATCAAATCCCCGAATACTTCTCAAAAAACGCACGAAGTTTATCCAATACAATGGCTTTCTTTTGTGCACGTGCGTTTCCAAAACCGAGTTTTTGCGGTAGAATTCCTGCGAATGCAATCCCTGTGGATTTTAGCTCTCCATCGCGGAAAGCATCATTGATAAATTTGTATGTCTGCTCTGGTTTTAATCCTTCTTCTTCTATGATTTTATCCAAATCTTGTTTGCGATTTTTATCTGCAAAGATTTTCCAATCATTATCCTTATCCAATTCGGTAAATGTATTTAATGTATCTATAAATTTTTCGATTAACTCTTTTTTACTGCGTAGTTCAAGACTGGAATTTATTGCTTTATCAATCTCAATAAGATGCTCCTTGTCGTGCATTTTAGAATTATAATATTCTTCAACTAAAGATAAAATATAATCAATATTTATGGTAACTTGCTTTACTAGCTCTATTTCAAAAATTAAATCATCATTTATATTTTCCTTGTCCCCATTTTTATTTTTACGCAGTTTATCGTATAGGTCAAGATATACACTTTGATAATCTTGAAAATCTCGTACTGTTAAAACTTCGTTTCCTTCAAAATCGTCAAAACAGGATAATATGTTTTTCATACGCAAAATCGCACTATAGAGTTTAATAAAGTCTTTTTCTGTTAGCTCTCCAACTATATCAACTGATAAAGGGAATTTTTCGCTTAATTCATCTATAAGTTTAACATAGTTCTCATAATAGTAATTATAAGATTTTAATAAAACTATTCCGCCAGCCTCTTTGTTTCCAAAAATGCTGATAGCTTCATTTGTGGCTTCTTCCAAGTCTCGGAAACATATTATATTGCCAAAGGTTTTTACCGAGTTCAAAATTCGGTTTGTACGTGAAAATGCCTGCAAAAGTCCGTGGTAGCGTAAATTCTTATCCACCCAAAGCGTATTTAACGTTGTAGCATCAAAGCCAGTAAGGAACATATTTACAACAATAAGTAAATCAATATCACGATTTTTGACTCTTTCCGAAATATCTTTGTAGTAGTTTTCAAATTTGTTCGAACTAGTATCGTAATTCATTGAAAAAATTTTATTATAGTCTTTTATTGCATTATCCAAAAAGTCACGCGAAAGCTTATCCAATGTACTTGTATCAAAATCTTCATCTGGCAGAATTCCGTCAGCTTCTTCTGCTTCATTGGCGGCGAAGCTGTAAATCAAAGCTATTTTTAATCGCTTGGCTTCGGGCAATTCTTTTTGCTGTTTTGCAAATTCCGCATAGTATAGCTTGGCAACTTTTATGGAGCTAACCGTAAATATGGAATTGAATCCTGATAGTCTTCGATTTTTAAGAGTATAATGTTCGTTTCTCTTAGTTTTTTGGTTAAAATGTTCTAGTATATAAGCGGTAATTTGTTTTATACGTTCTGGTGAGTTCTCGGCTTTCTCAATATCAATTGCACGAACCTGCTTGTCTTTTATATTGTCCTTTGGCTTCAATGTGTTTAGATAATCTACTCGGAAAGGCAAAACATTTTCGTCACTGATAGCATCTACAATAGTATAGGCGTGGAGCCTTTGCCCAAAAGCCTGTTCTGTTGTATTTAACTGCGGATTGCCACCACTTGCTTTATTTTCTGGAAGAATAGGCGTACCAGTAAAACCGAAAATATAATATTTCTTAAAATTTTTGATTATTCTAGTGTGCATATCTCCAAATTGCGAGCGATGACATTCATCAAAAATTAAAACTATATGTTTACTGAAAATTTCATCGTCTTTGTATTTTGATATAAATTTGTCTAGTTTTTGAATGGTTGTAACTATAATATTTGCATCTGAGTCGGCAAGTTGTTTTCTCAAAATCTTTGTGCTGGTGTTAGAGTTTGCCGCACCTTTTTCAAATTTATCGTATTCCTTCATTGTTTGATAGTCTAAGTCTTTGCGGTCAACAACGAAAAGCACTTTGTCTATATAAGGAAGTTTGCTTGCCAGTTGTGCTGTTTTGAAACTGGTCAATGTTTTGCCAGAGCCAGTAGTATGCCAAATATAACCGCCTGCATCAGTTGTGCCAATTTGGTGGTAATTTGTCGCTATTGCAATTTTATTTAGGATTTTTTCGCTTGCGGCGATTTGATAGGGTCGCATAACCAGCAATAATTTATCGCTTGTGAATACACAGTATTTTGTTATAACGGAAAGCAAAGTGTGTTTTGAAAAAAATGTTTTGGCAAAATCCACAAGGTCTGGAATGCGCTTATTTTTACCGTCTGTCCACCAAGAGGTAAATTCAAATGAATTGCTGGTTTTCTTTCCAATTTTTTTGCCGTTCATTTCATTGATGTGACTATTGCGAGTTGTGTTGGAATAATATTTTGTATGAGTTCCATTGGAAATTATAAAAAGCTGTACGAATTCAAAAAGCCCACTATCTGCCCAAAAACTATCACGTTGATAACGGTTGATTTGATTGAATGCTTCGCGTATTTCCACACCGCGCCGTTTGAGTTCTATATGGACTAATGGCAAACCATTGACTAGAATAGAAACATCGTAGCGGTTAGGGCGTGTTCCGCTGTCGGTTTCGTATTGGTTTATAACCTGCAAATGATTGTTGTGTATATCGTCTTTGTCTAATATACGGATATTCTTGGTGTTACCGCTATCTGTGCACAAATTGTAAATATAATTTTCTTGAACTTTTTCAGTCTTGTTAACAATAGTATCATTCCTGTTAATTAAATATTCGTTAAGCAAGCATTTCCATTCTGTGTCCGACATACGATAGTCATTCAATCGTTCAATTTGTGTGCGTAAATTTACGATTAAATCATTGTTGGTCTTGATAGTAAGATATTCATAACCATTATTTTTAAGTATGTGAATAAATTCCTTTTCAAGTTCTGCTTCTGACTGATATTTTGATACACCATTGGTAGTTGGAGTATATTCTGTAACTACCGTGCTTTCTGGGTTCTGAACTACAATTTTATTTTCCGTCATTTGGCTGCCTCTTTGAATGTGAGTAATTTGTTTCGATAGTATTCATATTGCTGACGGCGAGCTTTTATTTCGGCTGGCAAACCAACGGAAATGTCATTGACAAGTGTGTCAAATTTGTCAAGGATAGAAACGATACGGATTTGTACTTCTAAAGAGGGAATAGAAATTTTTATTTTTTTTACATCATCAGCATTCATATTAGGAACACTGCTTTTTTTACTGCTGATTTCTATAGAAGATAGATAATGAAAAATATATCTTGATAATAAATCGTCTTTTTTAGGAACTAAAACTTTAAGCCTTATAATCGGTGTAAAGTATGCTTTTCTATAATAAATCGCTCCTGTATTGGCACCAATTGAAGATATTGTAGTAGCATCTTTTTTAATTTGATAATCATCTGTATAACCATATACTTCAGCTCCATTAGCAAAAATAGGATATTTATATTTTTCGTCTGGTTCAGTACCTTTTATACAATTTTTAGGAGCTTCTCCGCCAGTAAAAACATCACAAACCTCCCCTAACGTTTTGTAACTTACTGTATTCATATGGGAGGGGGTAAATGTTAATAGTTGATTACGATAGTACTCATATTGTTTCTCTCTCGCTTCCAGCTCCGCTTCCAGCTCCGCTTCCAGCTCCGTGAAATTGTCCAATACTTGGACAATTTCACGTTGTATAACAAGAGGTGGAACTGGAATTTGCATATCCAAAACTTGTGCCATATTTGGGTGTTGAATTCCAGATCCACGATAAAATGATTGAATTAAATCTGTACTGTTTAACATGAAGTAAAAAAGAAATTTATTATCTAAAACGTTAGTATCCAACGAAGTTGCTAATCGATTATCCGCTGTCACGAATTTTCCCCTATAATATTGAACATTCGCTGTTCCGCCCCATGGGATAGTAACTACTTCGCCATCACATAAATATTCTCCAGCTTTTTTTTCGGTTGTCCATCCCTCATAGTTCCCAGTTGATAGCAAATAAACATCGCCGTCTAGTGTTTCCATGTCTTTTAAAACATTTGCAAGAGCGTAAGGATACTTTATAATCTTAGTCTGTTTGCTGTTGTCAACCGCATTAAAACGTTTGTCCCAAGCAGTTAATTCCCAAAGATATTTATATTCCACTCCATTAGGACAAAGCTCAGTTATCATTTGTTCAATTTTGCTCATTTTTTATCTCCATTGTTCCAGCCAAGTGCCTCAACAACTTCGTTATATTCATGTTTATTTCTTATGTTTTCTATAATACCAACAATAAGTCGCCTAAGATATTCGTATTTTTCTAATCCTAATTTTTCATCATAATCTCCATGTAGAACATTGCTTAACTCGCAAAAAAGCTCATATCCATTTGAAGAAAACTCATCAGGAATAATTTTACACGCTCCATCAACTTCTTTAAGTAAATCCTGAAATTTTTTACGTCCACCTGTTGGTGTTTTCCGGTTTATTTTTGCGTTGTCAGCAGCTGCACATGTAATCTGTTCAAACGTTTTTCGTAAATATACCATTGCGGCCGCTCCCAAACCTTCCCTATAAGCTATATTCGCTTTTTCAAGAAGATGTGTATAATCTCCAAAAGTATCAGACTTAAAATACATAGCTGTATCAGATAAATTTTCGCGGCGTTTTAATATCCGGCAATTAACCGATCTTGAAATCATATTATCTTCACTTTCAATTATAAACCATGTTGGAATAGAAGAGTTGCAACGTGGACATTTCAAAGAACAATCTATACTAACTAATTTGTTATTTATTATAATGCAGTATAAAGCTGGCTCGTTATCGCGACCAGCGTAAAATGTTGTCATCTCTTCACATTTCTTGCAAAAAAATGATAAAGCTATGACACCAACATCAATTTTTTTATGTGTACCATTTTTTATATTTTTTTCACCCAAAAATCCTTCGACCTCTTTAAACCTACTAGAAGGTGGTTTTGAAAGGATACTTGACAATCGCATTGTTATACCCTCTCTATATCCGCAATAATCGTTTCAATTTCCTTACGGAGTTTATCCTCACGGGCAACTATTTCAGCAATTCTCGCATTCAATTCCGTTATATCCACTACTTCACGATTATCAGCCTGTGCCACATAGGTTCCAACACTCATATTATACTCATGCTCTGCAATTTCCGCATTATCCACAAGACGGGAAAAATGCTCTTGCGTAACACGACTTGTAAAACAATTTAGGATTTTATTTATATTAGCCTCAGTTAGCTTATTCTTTGCGCTACCACGTTGAAACTCCGCACTTGCATCAATAAACAATGTTTTATTATTTTGTTTATTTTTCTTCATCACCAAAATACAAGTCGCTATTGTTGTCCCAAAGAATAAATCTGGCGGAAGCTGTATCACGCAATCAACAAAATTATTATCCACTAAATACTTGCGAATTTTCTGCTCGGCACCACCGCGATACATAATGCCGGGAAAGCAAACAATTGCTGCCGTACCATTTGTTGCCAGCCACGAAAGGCAGTGCATAACAAATGCCAAATCTGCTTTAGATTTAGGTGCAAGAATTCCAGCTGGTGTAAATCTTTCGTCATTAATAAGCAAAGAATTTTCATTGCCATCCCACTTTATTGAGTACGGCGGATTAGAAACAATCGCCTCAAATGGCTCATCATCCCAATGTTTAGGGTCAGTCAAAGTATTGCCGTGTGCAATGTCAAACTTTTCATAATTTATATCATGCAGAAACATATTTATACGGCAAAGATTATAAGTCGTGATATTAATTTCCTGCCCAAAAAATCCGTTGTGAACATTATCCTTTCCCAAAATTTTTGCAAATTTCAAAAGAAGCGAACCTGAACCACAAGCAGGGTCATAAACTTTATTGACTTCAATTTTACCAACTATCGCAATGCGAGTAAGAAGTTCGGAAACCTCTTGCGGTGTAAAAAATTCACCGCCACTTTTGCCAGCATTAGCGGCATACATCGTCATCAAAAATTCGTAAGCATCGCCAAATACATCAATCGTATTGTCGCCATAGTTGCCAAGTTGCAACTCGCCAATAACGTCCATAAGTTTCACCAGTAATTCATTGCGTTTCGGCACAGTTGCACCCAGCTTATTTGAATTTACATCTATGTCGTCAAATAATCCTGCCATATTACTTTCACTATCCGTTCCATTGGCAGAATTTTCGATATTATGAAATACTTTTTCCAAAGTTTCATTCAGATTTGCATCAGTTGCAGCAGATTTACGGACATTCTCAAACAGTTCAGAGGGATATATAAAAAATCCTTTTTCGCTCAAAATATCTTCTTTCCAGTCTTTTACATCATCGTTAGATTTTTTCGCATAATCGAAATCTGTACCTTCAACCTCACGTTGCTCACTGTTGATATATGTTATGAGATTTTCGGAAATGAAGCGATAAAATAACATGCCTAGCACATATTGCTTAAAGTCCCACCCGTCCACTGACCCACGCAAACCATTGGCTATCTGCCAAATTGTGCGGTGAAGTTCTGCACGCTCTTGTTCTTTACGATTATTTGCCACGATTTTCCTTTGTTATATTCACACCCTATCTTCCTCTTCCCGCTCTACATAAGTATTTATCCCAGGAAATGCACCGAACATAGATTTAGGAGCCTCTACCACATACTCTTTTGGCAGAGATTCGTTTTCTTTCGTCAATATTGTAGCTTCGGTCATTTTTACTCCTTATATCCGTATAAGATAGAAATTTTTGCCATAACCAACTCTGCTAAATTAAGAATTGAACTTCCCAGTTATATTCTGCTTATTTGTGCAATGTTTTTTAGTATTGTAATTTGTACAACCATATAAATAGCTATTGTCATTTGAATTATGCTTAACTATCATATAACCATCGGAACATTGTGGGCATTTATAAATATCTGCAAGTACATTTTTTTTATTAGTCATAAAATCACAAACTTCAGGATCATTTGTACACATATAAAGTGGCAATCCATAATTTTTGTTATTCCCATATTTTAATCTTGCTCCGCAAATTGGGCATCGCAAAGTATTTATCTCTGTAATAGTATTAGCTATAGTTTCATCATGTAGTATATTATAATCTTTTATAAGTTCCAAAATAAACCTTGAAGGACGTTTATTAGGCGTAACCATATAAACTCTATTTCTTGTACGTGTCATTGCTACATAGAATAATCGCCGTTCTTCCGCAAAAGGCAGGGAGAAATCCGAAACCCTAACAAGTTTCATTATAGGGTCATCTTCAATCTGGCTTGGGAAGCCAAATTTATCATCTTTCATATTAACAAGAATTACATTATCAAAGCTTAACCCTTTTGAACTATGTGCGGTTAAAAAAGTAATTTTTGTATTTGGGTATTTTTTACTTATTATTTTTTCTTCACTTTTTTCACCTATAGTTTCAAATGGTCCTCCATATTTTGTCAAATGCTTATAGTCAAAATTATATCTACCTATCATCAATATAGTTGTTTTTTCCCCAAACTCCGATACAATTTCTTCTACCGCACGTTCTACTGCCATACGCCAATTATTGTTTATTTCTCCTTTAGTATCTTCGTATCCAATTGCTTTTATAGGATTTGGCAATGATTTTGGCGAAATAAGACGTTTCTTTATCTGCGTTGGATTCTTTTGTACAAAATGTCCCGCTATATCTATGAGTTCTTGTGAATTACGATATGTATGAGTTATTTGCATTTCTTTGCCATCGCCCATCAATTCTAGGAATCTCATAAATAAAGTAATATCTGAACCTGCAAAAGCATATATAGATTGCCAATCATCACCTACAGCCACAACTTTTGCACCAGTTACATCTACTAGAGCTTTTGTAAGATTAAATCTTTGTTTAGCTATATCTTGAAATTCATCAATAATTATATATTTGTATGATGGCTTATAATTACTTTCTGCAATTTCGAAAAGCATTTTCTCAGCATCATTTATCATATCTGCGAAATCTATTTGGTTATTTTTTTTCAGGACAGAACTGTAATATTCATAAACTGTCTCTGCTATTTCTAGAAACATATTTGTTCTAACATTATCTTGCTTTGCTCGCAGTACCTTAAAACCATTTTCATCATAACCAATTGTCTTATATTTCTTTATAAAATCCATCATAAAATTTATTAATTTAAACGTATATTTATCTTTCGCTGTATCGGTCAATTTTTTATAAATTTCTTCATCGGAACGACGGTTTAATATAAAATTATGCTTTGTCAATTCTTCTTCCAAGTGTTCTATCAATTCACGTCCATCATTGTATTTAGAATAAGTTTCAATAAGATTTGTTTCATTTTGTTTGTGGAATCTGCGTTTGTCTATAATTGCATGAGTATAGCGATCCAATTGTTCACGCGAATATAGTGTACTCTGATATTGCTGCGTAACGCCAAAATGTTCTATCCAGCATTCATTTTCGCCTTGTTTAACATAAAAATCTGGTGTATATATTTTTTTTGCATTAGGCATAGGATACGGATATGGTTTTTCGTAATCATAATTCAATTCGTGCATATATAGGAAATTTGCAATTTGAACTTCTTGTTGTGAATTCAAAAATTCACCTTGTATAGTCTTTAGTTTTTGGCTAAAATTGTCAATCATTGTTTTATTGTAATCACCTACACGGCTTTTTAAAGATTCAAAATCTTGCGTAGCACGATAGTCGCAATAATCATTCAAACTATTAAAAGCAAATGCTTCCTCTGGCATATCGAAATAATAACCTAAAAACAACACTAGTTTACGTAACAAATTATTATCAGTATAAACATATTTTTCAATGCAATCAGAAATAATTTTATAGGGCAAGTGATTAACCGTTGGTGGAGTCTCATTTGTTTTCCTTAATATTTCATACCCGAAAGAATGAAATGTGCAAACATTTATACCAGAAAGATTTAATTTTTTTTGAATACGGTCTTTAAGTTCATCTATCGCTTTATTTGTATAGGAAATCACTATTATATCAGATTGAGCCACACCTTGTTTTTCTACAAGATATTTTACCTTTGCTGCCATTGTAGTTGTTTTACCTGAGCCTGCACCAGCAACTAATAAACAATAGTCATCGTCTGTAACCACAGCGTGGCGTTGTTCATCGTCAAGCTGAACATTTGAATCGACAGCTTTAAGTATATTATCAAAATATTCTTTTTCTCGTATTAGCATGGTTTGAACATATTTCTCATTATGTTCCTCAATTTTAGGGTATAATTTATCTATACGATCAAGAACTTTCTGTACCAGAATGTAATTGAAACCTATATTTTTGTGATTGTTTTTAATATAGCTTTGTACTAGCGTATTGCGTAATATAATAGCGTATTTTGAATATGTATTGAAAAATTTATCAGCAGCAGATTTAGCAATATATCGCATTGCAGAAAACAAACTATGCCAATCGGAATCAAACATAATTAGCATATTCTTTATTTCTTTATAGTCAAAGGTAGTATTTTTTTCATCAGCCGTTGCATTTTCATTCATTGGTACAATAAAATATTGTTTAGGACAACCACAATGCGGACAGGCTTCCGCTTTATCAGAAATTTGCTTTTCGCATTCAGGGCATTTTATAAGTGCCATTCCAATTTTCCTTATTTAATTTAAGCTTTAATATACAAAACTATTTACGAAACTATTTACGAAACAACAAACCCCAAAGCCTTATACCCCTTCAACCGCTTCCCATACATCCTGAGTAACGCAGGCACTTTCTCATCAACATAATCATAAACACGTATCTCCTTTTTTCCGTGAGAAGCACGATTCAAGCGACCTGTGTATTGGATTAGCATACCTCTCCACGAAAAAGGAAAAACCAAAAACAAAGTGTCAAGGCTTGGCAAATCAAAACCTTCTCCGAGATATTTTCCTGTGGCTAGGATAACCCTATGCTCATTCGGTTGTTTATTTTCAATTTCTTCCATAGTTGCTTTCAATTGCTTTTTTCCAAGCCCGCCTTTTAACACAAAAAGAGAGGGGATATGCTTTTCCAAAGCATCCTTCAACAGAGCCAAATGCTCAACACGCTCGCTCAACACAAGGCATTCCCGCCCTTCACGATATGCTTCGAGAATATCCTTAATAATCATTTCGTTCCGTTCCTTGTTTAGATAAAGGTCGTGAAATATATCCTGAATTGCGGAGTCTTCATTGTCCATGCGGAAATTGGTATGACGGGGAAATATTTTTTGCACGAAAAAGAATTCGGCATTTGTGCTGGTATTGGAATAGCGGACTTCTCCTAAATTCATCAAAACAATGGGGTGCTGACCGTCTTTGCGAATAACAGTTGCCGAAAGACCCAAGCGGTAATATGCTTTGCAATTTCTTACTATCCGCTCAAACGAACTAGCTGAAATATGGTGACATTCATCAACAATAATCTGGCCATAATCGGATATCCAGTCTTCCACTTTGTTTCTCTTGACTACGCTTTGCATAACCGCAATGTCAATTATGCCTGTGAGTTTTTTCTTTGTACCGCTGTAATAGCCGATGTCTTTTTTGGGAATTCCTAAAAAATTATGTATTCGCTCTACCCATTGGTCTGCGAGCAGTTTGCGATGAACCAGAATGATAGTGTTCACTTTTCTCTCCGCTATCAGCCGAAGTGCAACAACTGTTTTGCCAAATGCGGTGGAAGCGGAAAGTATTCCCGTTTGATTTTCCATTAGTTTTTGAAACGCTTCTTTTTGCTTTTCTCTTAGCTCTCCAAAAAATTGAACGTCAATATGCTTCCCACGATTTTGTTCATTTGATAGAATTGGCTTGATATGATAATGTTCGAGGATTGCCATAAGACCATCCAAGCATCCTACGGGCAAGCCGATATATTTTGTGGAGAAGTCATAGCAATAGAGAATATGCGGTTTGTTCCAGGTTGGTAGTCTCATTCGCTGTGCTTGATAGAATTCGGGGTTTGCGAAAGAGGCGAGCCGTAAAATGCGGTTGCGCAATATTGGGGGCAGACCGGTGTGGTTTATATATAGCTGGTCAACTAGCTTAATTTCCACTTCTTGTGGAATAGGTTCGGTTATGGCTGGCAAAACGGTGGATTTTTTCTGCCAAGGTTTGGTTTCGTCTTCTATTTCGGTGGAATCGTAATTCACAGGCAAAAGCTCATTCCGCTGAGTTGCGTTTTGAATGAGCGTGTTCAATTTATTTTCACTCAGCCGATTTATGGAAGCGAGAAAAGCCCATTGGTCTGCATAAGGAGACATATTTTCGTCTAGAAAAAGGCTGTGATTTTTTGCCCTTGCTTCTTTTTGAAGGGGAAGAGCGATTAAATTGCCAAAGCCGCCTTTTGGCATTGTATCCTGATTGGGGAAAAAGCGGTCAAAGGAATCAAGCCCGATTTCAGGCCGTCTGTCCAAAGTGCGGGTCATAAGAAAAGTGCCGAGTTTTCTGGCTTTTGCCGCCGGAACGGGATTGTCAAAGAAAATCCATACATGAGCGCCATTTCCTGAGCGGGAACGTTCAAGGGCGGCGGTTATCCCTTCCAGTTTGCAAGTTTCAGCAAAGGCTTTGGCATCTTCTTTCCAAGCCTCCTTGTCGAAATCCACCGCGAGAAAATGGCAGGTTTCGTTTTGCAATAAGGGATAGACTCCCATAACGATGGTGCCGGAAAGGTGGTTTCTTATCACCCCATCGGTTACCGATTCAAATGAACGTCCGCTGCAATTGCCGCAGCTTGCCTTTGGCTTTTTGCATACTCCTTTTGCCCATTCATTTCGGCACACAGGCTGGTAGCCGGATTTTCCGGTTTTCTTGCTTTCAAAGCGTTTGGCATATACGTCTTCTCTGCCTTTGAACATTGAGCGAAATAGGGTGATTTTGGTTTCTGGGGTGGAATGGTTGTTTATCTGTTCCTGTGTTGCTGCGGATATTTTTGTTTCTTCAAGCTGGCGTTTCTTGTCGGCTAGTAATTGCTCTAATTCTGCAATTTCTTTTTCTTTTTCCAATATTGAGGGGGATGTTGCCATATTGTTTGTAAGTTAGAAAAATGTTTCAAATTTTTCTACATTACCCCTAATGGGGGTCAAAATGCTTAGAATTCTCATACTAGCCTTGGCTGCAAATATTTTCGCCCAAGGATACGATACCGCTTATGTTCCGGTTAAGGTGAACGCGGCGGCAACTCTCACAATTGAACTTCCAGATACGGCACCGCCCGAAGCCAAGCTCGTTGAACCGCGCAACGGTACGGTTACGGTACAGGCAAACACTCCAACTACTCTGACACTCATACTGGGAAATTCGGGAAGCACACCGATAAGGCATAGTTTGCAAACACAGGGCAATGCGACAATCTCCATTTATTCAATAAACGGAGAGCGAATTTTCAACGACCAAAATGTTGCTTCTGGCACTTATCTGCTTTTTGTTAAGGATGCAAACGGAAAATCGTTCACGCACAAGATAACGCATAGAGGTGGCAGGTTGAAGTTTGACGAATATAATGCCACGGTGCTTGCGAAAGAGGCTGCGGCAGCCAATGGCTGGAAGATAACGGCTGTGCCAAAAGGGTTTATGTACCAATCGGCAGAACATATTTTCAATCCGGTTAAGGGGCAAAATTCCGAGGTGCTTATAACTTTGCCACCTACAGCTTATTCGGCAGACTGGACACCAACGGTTGCAGTTTTTGCCGTAGTTGAAAAGCCAAGCACAAGCATTGCCAATTCCGATGTGCAAAATGTGAATGCAAAGAATGTCGCTTTGTCTTGGAGCTTGCGTCCAAACGTCACGAAGTATGAAGTGTATAGGGATGGTGAACTTTTAGGTGAAACATCTGGCAATTTAATGGAAGACTATGATTTAACAATAGGTCAAACCTACGAATACATTGTTGCAGGATACGCCGGCACTAACAAAATTCTTTCTACGCCGGTTCAAGCAACTCCCTTTGCCGCCGCTGCCGCTCCTGGAACGTGGCGGTATATGAATCGGAATTCCGAAGGCGGTTCCTCGGAAGCCACAGTCACTGCCGCTACGGGTGGGGGAGGTCTCGGTGGGGTGGCGGGTGCTGATAATAAGAGATATGAATTTCAGGTAACAGGAGACGGCACACTCAAAACTTTTCAATATCGTACATCAACAAACGGAACGTCTTGGAGCAATTGGACAAATCTCCCTTCGTCTCCGGGCGGCAGCAGTGCTTTGACCGTGGGTTCGTGGTCTGGCAACCTGAACGGAACGAAAACCACCATCAACACTGCCGCCTTTGTTTCCAGCAGTACTACTTGGAACGGAGCTTCTGGGCAAACCGGAATAAAATTGGAAGGTGTACACTGGTACAGAGTACAAGACAAAGGGCTTCGCATAGGTGAGTTTCAAGAAGGAAAGTACGTGCTTGGCTGTCACCGCGAACCGAGTGACAATTATAACCTAGCCCACATTATGCTGGTGAGCTGTTATCCAAACAATGGCAAACCTTATGGCGAAATAACCTATTCCGGTCGTCCCTTTGGATTCGAATCGCGAGACCAGCGGATTTTTGTTGACAACGATGGCACTCCGTACGCTATGTGCTCGGCTCTGGGCGACAGTCATTTCTTCAAGTTGGATCCAAATTGGAAGGAACCCATAGAGCATACCAACCACGTCTTTAAGGGAGCGTACAAAGAAACACCGGATATTTTGCGTTACGGTGACTGGTACTTTTATTTCGGTTCAAGGCAGAACGGATGGTATCCGAGCCAAGTGCAATATGCGATGAGCAAGAATATCGGCGGCACGTGGAGCGAGCTTAAAGATTTTGGCAATGTAGTGACTTTCGGTGCGCAGTTCAACGGCATTAGAACGGATTCTTACGGAGACGGAAAAACAGCCTACGGTTTTTATTCCTATCGGTGGTCTAACCAATGGGACGGCATTTCAAAGGAGTCCAACGGCAACCCACGCCGTTTTTCTATTCTCAACATTCACGGCGATTATGTAAGCTCCTACTGGTTCAACAATATCGTATATTATCCTGCGCACGGATATGTGGGCATTAGACCCGGTCGCAACCTTTCGCTAGGCAAAAAAGTAACCGCGCCATCTAGCCAAAAGCAGGCAAATTTGCAGGCGGTAACAGATGGCATGGAAACATCCGCTGCCCCGCGTTACGAAAACAATTCCACTCCTTATGAATTGGTTATAGACCTTGAAAAAGCATCGGTGATAAGAGAGATAACCGTGACAACCAGAATAGTAGGCGGCTCGGAAAGCCCTGCTCAATATACCCTGAGCGGCAGCGCAAACGGCAGCAGCTATACTCAATTGGCAAACGCCTCATCCAACGGTCAGCCGGGCTTTGTGGTTCACGTCATCGACAATGCAACCGCATATCGCTATGTAAAACTATCGGTATCAAAATTTAACGATATTCGCCACAACAACAATAACACAGTAAGCTGGGCAGACGGCGTATATGAAGTGGCAGTGTATGGAACTTGGAGGTGAAATTTATGAATAGCAGCAACTCGTGGATTTTATTTGCGTTCTTATCGGCGTTTTTCGCAGCCTTGACTTCTATTTTGGTGAAAATCGGTATTCAGAACGTAAATTCAAATTTAGCAACGGCGATTAGAACCGTTGTTGTTTTGGTTATGGCTTGGGCTATAGTTTTTATCACCGGAAAACACAATGAGATTGCAAATATTGAACATAAAAATTTACTTTTTTTAGTTTTATCGGGAATTGCAACTGGCTTGTCGTGGTTGTGCTATTACAGAGCCTTGCAACTCGGCGAAGCATCAAAAGTAATACCCATTGATAAATTCAGTTTGGTAATTGGAATGGCAATGGCATTTATAATCTTAAAAGAAGCGATAACAATAAAAACGATTATCGGCGGCGTGCTTATCACAATAGGAACCTTTGTTTTGATACTTTAGGGACATAGTTTTCTATATTAATACTTGGAAAAACTTATTCTGGAGAATAAAATGAGTGAAGAAACTAATCTAAAAGAAGCTCTCAAAGAGCTTGATAAGGTAGAGATTGACAATTCACTTATAAGTGAAATTGAGAATCTTTACGAAGTCGAATTGCCCGATGAACTCAAAAAAATTATTTCTTTAAATAAAGAAGGAGTTCTTTATAATGATATGGAGTATCTTCAGGGATTATCATCTGAGGATATACTAGATGAGTCCGATGATTTTGCTTCTGAATGTACTGAATTAGATTTATTGCCGTTATTTGATATTGGCGAGAACATTTATATCGTTTATAATCTGCAAAAAAATTGCTGGTCTAAATTCAACTCCAGCGAAGAAGATCTATTTGAAGAAACCCAGAATTTGTTGGATTATCTAAAATAAAGGATATTCATGTGAAGACAATATACAATATGATACAAAAATTTACCAATGGTAAAAAACACATAAAATTTACAATTGGTTTTGTTTCTAATGGCAAGACGAATATTCAAGTATTTGGAGAACAAGGAGAAATAAAGGATTCTCCAACACTTTATTATGAAATAGGCTCCATTACAAAAACATTTACAGGTTCATTATTGGCTAAATATATTTACGAAAAGAAAATGAC
>Ga0268262_10002692_pt1 | contig 20178 bp, 15 predicted proteins | sample TergutNc150P3_FD_190354 | JGI IMG/M metagenome (GOLD analysis project Ga0268262, IMG submission 190354) | Nasutitermes corniger P3 segment gut microbial community from laboratory colony in Florida, USA - Nc150 P3 (SPAdes) (version 2) | ecosystem: Host-associated > Arthropoda: Insects >... | reverse complement strand
CATAACGCGAAAGGTTTGATGACGCTTCGGCGCATGCGATAATGTAGTAGGTTGGAATCACATAATCTAAAAACGGCATTTCAAATTCTTCTATGATTGCGCCCGATGACTGAAACTCCTTAACCGTAGCAAGAACGGCGGTCTTTACTTCATCGTCAATTCCGCCCGCGAAATAATTACGAGGTAGCCCTATCTTCACGCCTTCCAAGTTTGATTTTGCCTCTCCGAATTCAAACGGCTTTTCTATGACGCAAGTACTGTCCCGCCTGTCGGGTCCTGAAATGATCGACAGTAAGGCGGCGCAGTCGTTAATGTTTTTCCCGATGGGACCGATTTGATCGAGAGATGACGCATAAGCGACAAGCCCGTACCGCGACACTGAACCGTAAGTCGGCTTGATACCGGTAACGCCGCAGAAGGCGCATGGCTGGCGTATACTGCCGCCCGTATCTGAACCGAGAGCGATAGGAGTTTCCCCCACAGCTACGGCGGTGGCGCTCCCCCCCGACGAGCCTCCCGCGACACGGGAGACATCCCACGGATTATGTACCGCGCCAAAAGCCCCTGTTTCGCTTGAGCCGCCCATAGCGTACTCATCCATGTTGAGTTTGCCGATTACCACCATTCCGCTATTTTCCAGCTTCTCAATTACCGTCGCATTGAACACGGGCGTGTAGTTACCCAGCATTTTAGACGCGCAAGTTGTTTTTATTCCCTCTGTGGAAATATTATCTTTAATGGCGATTGGCACGCCCGCAAGCGGTGAGAGCAACATCCTTGAGTCAATCCGGGACTGAATTTCTTTTGCGCGCGCCAAGGCTTTCTCTTTTGATACCGTAAGAAAAGCGTTATATTCTCTGTCGTTTTTTTCGATTGATTCAATGTACGCGCCCACCGCTTCAACTACGCTAATTTTTTTCGCTTTGATGATGGCGGATAATTCCAAAGCATTGCTTTGCAATGCAGCGCTTAATTCAAACATGTTATCAACCTTTTTACTCAACCGTTTTTGGCGCGATAATCGCTTCGTTATTTTTGACAGGCGCGTTTTGCAATATCAACGCGCGATCAAACGATGGCCCTATCTCGTCATCGCGGAAAACATTCACGTTATCAAAAGGATGACTGCGCTCAACCACTCCGTTAGTATCAATTTCGCCAAGCCGCGCCATGTAGTCAAGAATCTCCTGCAGATCGCCAGTCAATCTGGTTTTTTCACTTTCTGAAAGCGTCAGGCATGATAAATCTTCCAGATACGCGAGCAGTTTATCGTCTATTTGCATGAAATATCTCCGACCTTACATTATAATAACGCGATTCCGGCGGACTTACAGCCTGATACTGTTTTATCGTCCCACACTGAAACCTGCACTTCTCCGACATGCGCTTTTTGAAGCATAAGCATACACAGCCTTGACTGCCCAATGCCGCCACCCATTGTTAAGGGGAGTTTGCCTTCGAGCAACATTTTGTGGAATGGCAAATCCCTGCGGTGATCGCACTTTGCTTTTGTAAGTTGGGTATCCAGTGAACGTTCATCGACGCGAATTCCCATTGATGAAATTTCAAATGCGCATCCCAACACATCATTCCAAAAAACAATATCGCCGTTTAATGTCCAGTCGTCATAGTCCGGTGCGCGTCCGTCATGCTTGATGCCCGATTTTAACGTATCGCCTATCTGCATAATAAAGGCGGTTTTGTTTTCTTTTAAACACGCGTTCTCGCGCTCTTTCACGGACAGTTTCGGATATGCGTCTTCAAGTTCCTGCGTAGTAACAAATTTTACATCACGCGAAATGTTGACGCTTAAAGCCGGATACTTCTCTTTGATTTTATCCTCCGTATCGCAGATGGCGCTTATAATGGCGGTTACGGTCTTTTTCAACATTTCCTCATTGCGCGAAGCCCTGTCTATGACCACTTCCCAATCCCATTGGTCAACGTAAATGGAATGAAGGTTGTCCATCTCTTCATCGCGCCGCACCGCGTTCATATCCGTATACAACCCTTCGCCCACGGAGAAACCATATTGGTACAACGCCATACGTTTCCATTTGGCGAGCGAATGTACAATTTGCGCGGTCCCATTGGTTTCCTTTATTGCAAACTCGACAGGACGCTCAACGCCGTTGAGATTATCGTTCAAGCCCGTTTGCGGTTCGACAAAAAGCGGCGCGGAGACGCGCTTCAAGTTAAGAGCGCTTGATAAATTATCTTCGAACGACCGCTTTATCATACCAATGGCAGTTTGTGTCTCATATACCGGCAGAATTGACCGATAACCATCAGGTACAATCAATTTACTCATTTCTCCTCTCCATAGTAAAAAAAATAGACGCGGCAGACTCCAAGTCCACAGCGCCTTTGCTGTTTATTATGTTATTATAATAATATGAAATGGCTTTTATTGTCAAGTATAAATAGCGATACAATTAACCGGGAACTTTGGCGATGACTTCAACTTCAACAAGAACTCCACGCGGCAGGGCGGATACGGCTACGCAGGAACGCGCCGGTTTTCCGGTAAAGTACTGAGCGTAAATTTCATTGAACGCGGTAAAATGCTCCATGCTTGTAAGGAAGCAAGTTGTCTTTACAACTTTTGTAAAATCGCTATCCGCCGCCGCAAGTACCGCCGCGATATTTTGCATAACTTGCGTTGTCTGCTCTTTTATTCCGCCTGATACAACTTCTCCCATTTCGGGAGACAATGGAATTTGACCAGAGGCGAAGAGAAGACCGTCAACTACGATGGCTTGTGAATATGGACCGATTGCCGCGGGCGCTAAATTTGTAGAAATTGTTTTCATGGGAATATTATACATTTTAAAAAATTATAGACAACTCCCCTGTTGGAGAATTATGAAGAATAAATATAGTTAATTAAGTGTGATTGTTTTTATACCAAAAACATGATAAAATAAATTATTATAAATACTGAATAGGTTAACACTTGCTATGAAAAACATATTAGGAGCATAAATATGGAAGAAAAAGTAAAAGATAGAATAAAAAAGCTGCTTGAACAGTTAAACACGGGAATCTACGAAAAAGAAGAAGTTATGGCTCTTGCTCTGCTTTCTTCCATCGCCGGGGAAAATATCTTCCTGCTTGGGCCTCCTGGAGTTGCAAAAAGTCTTATTGCCCGGCGGCTTAAATATGCCTACAAGGACGCAAAAGTTTTTGAGTACCTTATGAGCCGTTTTAGTACGCCGGATGAAATCTTTGGTCCTGTTGCCATTTTAAAACTCAAAGAAGAAAATAAATATGAACGAATAACAGATAATTATCTACCCAAAGCAGAAGTGGTTTTTCTTGATGAAATCTGGAAAGCGGGACCTTCTATTCAAAATGCCCTGTTAACCATTCTGAATGAAAAAAAATTCCGTAATGGTGATAAGGAAGAAGATGTTCCCATAAAAGCCCTTATTTCCGCTTCAAATGAACTCCCCGAAAAAAATCAAGGGCTTGAAGCTTTATGGGATAGGTTTTTGGTACGGTTTGTGGTTGAAGGTATAGAAGACCAGGAAAATTTTGAAAATATGATAACTATGCCTTCCGTTTCCGCTAAGGAAGAAGATGCAAAATTAAGAGAGATAATTGAACCCATCAGTGATGATAAAGAGAGGAATCAAAAAATAAATGAAATAAAAGTACCAGAAAATGTGCGCAATGTCATTCAAGTTATCAAGAAAGAAATAGCTAACCATAATAATAAAGATGATAATAAAGAAAAGCCCGAAAAACAAATTTATGTCTCAGATCGCCGATGGCGTAAAATTATTCGACTAATGCGTACTTCGGCGTTTTTAAATGACCGGGAAGAAATTGATCTGATGGATTGCTTTTTGATCAAGCATTGTATTTGGAATGAGGATAGGCAAATACAAACAGTTACCATTATTGTCAATGACGCAATTATAGAACATGGTCCTGAACTGGATATGGGTTTGAATGCGGAACGGGAAGAGTTTAGAAATTTGACAATAGAAATAGAAAAAAATACAAGCAAGGAAATTGGAAGAATACCTGTTGTATATAAAAAAGATAGTATCGAATATTACAAGCTTACTGACAGTTTAAATGATAAGCATTATTTGATTACTCGTAAAAAAGTGGATAATATTTCATGTGACACTGAAGAAGATGTTGAATATTTTTCAGATAATTTTAATATAATTGGTCGTTGTTTCATACAAAAAACAAAAAAAACAATGGAACATAATTTAGAATTAAGCACAGATAATTATTATTCTAGAGATTGGCATACATATAGACTTAAAACCAAACCAATATACGAACCATACAAGAAAAGTCCCTCACGTGGTGATTACGAGTTATGGAATAATGATACGAATAAACTTTTATCTGTTCTAGAAAATAAGAAAGTAAAAGCGGATCAGTATTGGGAAACATTCTCTGAAAGTTTTTATAATAATTCTTTTGTTAATAAGAATGAAGCCAATGAGCATATAAAAACAAAGATTAATGATGTCATAAAAGATATTGATAAATTTATGATGGATATTAATGAAATTCGTAAAAAATATCAAAGTATATATAAAGCCAATGAATAATATGTTTAATCACTTTGTCACTTTCGGTTCTGTCGCCGATAAGGACAAAAGAACCGAAATTGCCTCTTTTATTTATGAACAGTTACAAAAGAAGCAAAATATTTCTACTGTTCTCTCCAATGAAAATACCGATAACTTTACCTCAGCTATAGAAAATATTCTTTCCAATGAAACCATGCGGGAACTCTGCGTCAAAGACTCTGGTCTTGCGGAGCGTATTACTACAGACATTCTTAATTTTACCAATGACACAAAACGGCAAATTTTAAAAAACGAGAAGTACTTTGAATTTGAGAATGAACAAAAGCTATTGGACACTTTTGGACAAACAGATAAGGACTCCTTTGAAAAATCATGGGAAACAACAGCTCCTTTTATTCAGGAAACTTATGAGAGGCAAATTCTTGATACTGAATTTTATTATAAAGAATTTCAAGAAAGTTTATTAATTAACGAAAACGACAAGAAAGACAGAAAAAAAATTAGTTTTCAAAGTATTAAAGAACATTTTACCGACAAATGGGGCGGTTTGCTTTTTCAAAAAAAAATAAAATGGGAACTTGATATTATTGAGGAACAACGTAAAGAATTCTGCAAAGAACTTTATGCACAAATAGAGCAGCTTAAAAAACTTCAAGAATTACTTGATCCTTTTATAGGTGAACTAGGGCGGCTTTGGGACATGAGCAAGGGACATTGGCAGAAGATCAATTTTGATATTCTGAATAAATATGCGGAACTTTTACAAAAAGATGCATCTTTACAGAAGCTTGCTGAAATGTTGGGACGAATGCGGCAGGCTGAGCGTGAATACGAAGAAGAAATTTTTACCGAAATAGTCATTAAACCGGCATGGAAAGCCGAACACGCCGCCAAGTCGGAACTTGTCGGCATACATGAAAGTGATGACATCAGCAGTATGCTTCCTGCCGAAGCCGCTTTGCTTGCCGATGAGACAACAGAATTGCTGTTCTATAAAAAATTTGCCGAGAAAAAACTGCAAACTTTTGAGTATCAGGCAAAAGTTCTTTCTTATGAGGAAGAAGAAATCAAGAACAAACGGCAGAAGGAAAAAGAAGAAACAAAAGGACCCTTTATCATTTGTGTTGATGCCAGTGGTTCCATGCACGGTACGCCTGAAACTGTCGCAAAAACACTCTGCTTTGCCCTTCTTAAAATGGCGGTAAAAGATAACCGAAAATGCTATTTAATTTCGTTTTCAACAGCTATCGAAACACTTAATTTAACGGATTTGAAAAATAACCTTGATAAACTTATAGAATTCCTTTCCATGAGTTTTCGCGGTGGAACTGATGCCACCCCTGCCATGTTGGAATCCCTCAGAATGTTGGAAACGGAAGATTACAAAAAAGCAGATGTCATAATGGTTTCTGATTTTGTAATGCCTGGTTTTGATGAGCAAACTAGAAATCAAATTAACGTTGCCAAGGGAAACAAAACAAAATTTCATAGTCTAGTGATTGGTGATAGCGGAAACAAAAATACAATAGAAGAATTTGATAGTAATTGGATGTATAATACAAACAGTGATAATGTCCTACAGTTGGTTAGAGATATTAATAATGAGATTTACTATAAAAACCTTGTAAAACCTAACGCCAAGTATTAAAACTCCTGATAACTCCCCAAATAATCAAACATATCCGTCTCCTGTTCAAGCTCAGCCAACACCTGCTTCAGTTCGTCTGAAATGACGGGCGTGTCAATGTCAAAATAAAAAAGAAACTCAAAGGTCTGCCCGGAGATGGGGCGGCTTTCCAATTTGTTCATGTTGATCCCATGCGCGTAAAACTTTGCAAGAACATGGTAGAGTGAGCCGGGCTTGTGTTTCAACGCCAGCATAAGGCTTGTTTTGTGCGCGCCCGGATAGATTTCCGGTTTTTTGGAAATGCAGATAAAGCGCGTGTAGTTGTTGTCGGTGTTTTGGATATTGAATGACAGCGCCTGTAAGCCGTACAACTCGGCGCAATCACGCGATGAAATTACAGCCGCGTCAGTCCTCCCGGAATTTGCCGCCAGCATTGCCGCCATTGCCGTATTCGCGCACTCGGTCACCTTTACATTTTTCCATGATTTTAAAAAACGGCTGCATTGGCGAATCGCCTGCTCGTGCGAAAACACTTCTTTAATATCGTCCATCTTCGCCCCGGGAGCCGCCAGTAACGTGTGCGTTATCGGCAGTTTAATGCTTCGCACAATGTAGAAACGGTAACGGTTCATAAGATCATACACTTCGTTGACTGAACCTGCGGAACTGTTTTCAAGCGGCACTACGCCGTAACGGCACAAGCCGCCGTCCACCGCCTGAAACACTCCTTCAAAATTGTTAAAGTATGTGATGTCCGCGGGAGAGAACAATTTGTCGCAGGCGGCTTGTGAAAACGCGCCTTCCACGCCCTGACACGCTACAACTGCCCGTGACGGAAAACTGTCGCTCTGGTGTTGTACTGCGTCTTCAATCAATTTTTTAATAGCCGAATCATAATGAATTTGCGCCTTCTGATGACTATGGCATATCTCAAAAATGGAAGAAAACAAAACCTTGACATAGCCGGAGAATTCAGGCCGCGCCTTCTCGCAAAGCCGATATAAAATTTTCCTCTCATGCTCCGTATCAATAACAGGTTGCGCATTCTCTTTTTTCTCCTTCTCCATCTCCAGCGCAAGCCCCATCCTCTCTTCAAACAAGCCCAACAGTTTGTCATCAACCTTATCAATCTCTTGATTCAACTCATCAATCCCCATAATCTTCCCTCTTTTTTCTTTTTTATTTCTTATTTATTATTTTTAAAATCTTCTGAACATCACGCGCTAAAACAGCAAAAGCGTCCGGCGTAATTGACTGAGGTCCGTCACACAGGGCATGGGCAGGATCGTTGTGTACCTCAATGATCAATCCGTCTGCGCCTGCGGCGGCTGATGCCATTGACAGAGGGTACACTAAACCCGCGTCGCCTGCGGCATGGCTTGGGTCTATGATGACCGGCAGATGTGTCAGCCGCTTTAACATCGGCACGGCTGAAATATCGAGCGTATTACGGGTGGAAGTTTCAAAGGTGCGGATGCCGCGCTCGCATAGAATAATATTTCCGTTACCGCCTGACATGATGTACTCCGCGCTCATTAAAAGTTCTTCGAGGGTATTGGCAAGCCCGCGTTTTAACAGGATTGGCTTTTCCTGTCTGCCAAGCTCTTTCAGCAGTTCAAAGTTCTGCATATTGCGCGCGCCGACCTGAATAACGTCAACCTGTTCAAACATCGGCAGATGGTTGGTATTCATTATCTCACTGACAACAGGCATTCCGTTAAGTTCCTTAGCTTTTAACAAAAACTCTATTCCTTCATCACGAAGCCCCTGAAACGAATAGGGGGAAGTCCGTGGCTTGAACGCGCCGCCGCGTAAAAGATTCGCTCCCGCCTCTTTGACATGCCACGCAATACCGCAGATCTGTTCTTCCGATTCCACGGAACAGGGACCGGCGATAAATTGAAAATGACCGCCGCCGATTTTATATCCGCCCATGTCAACCACGGTATCGTCCGCGTGAAACTTGCGGTTGGCGTTTTTGTACGGTTCGCTGATTCGTTGAACGCGCTCCACAATGTCCATACCGCTGACAAGCTCCGCGTTTAGGCTGTGCGTGTCTCCTATCAGTCCCAGCACGGTTTGATAAACGCCCCTGTTTACATTTACGCGCAGTCCCTGATTCTCAAGCCAAGAGATTAGATTTTCAAGGCTCTTTTCATTTGCGTCTTTTTTGATAACAACAATCATAATTTACCTTTAATAAATAATTTTATTCCCATTCAACCGTCGCCGGTGGTTTTGAAGTAATATCGTAAACAACCCGGCTCACTGACGGTATCTCCGCCGTTATCCGCGATGAAATACGGTCCAATAATTTGTGGTGCAGGGGGGCGTATTCACAAGTCATAAAATCATCAGTCTTTACCGCCCTCACCGCGATTACATAATCATAAGTCCTATCGTCCCCCTTAACGCCAACTGAGCGCGTATTGGTAAGGACGCAAAAATATTGATCGGGTCTGTCTTTAATTCCGTCAAGTTCTTGGCGGAGAATCGCGTCCGCCTTTCGTAGAAGATCTAGCTTTTCTTCCGTAAGCTCGCCAATGACGCGGATTGCAAGCCCGGGTCCGGGAAACGGTTGGCGGTTTACGATTGATGAAGGCAAGCCCAACTTTTTCCCCATTACGCGCACTTCGTCTTTGAAAAGCCGCGACAAAGGTTCCACAACACCTGTAAAGTCGAGTCCTTCGGGAAGCCCGCCTACATTGTGATGGCTCTTGATAACCGCCCCATGCTTACCACCCGATTCAACAACATCGGGGTAGATTGTTCCCTGTGCAAGATACGGAATGTTCCCTAGTTTTTTCGCTTCGTCTTCAAATACGCGGATAAATTCTTCGCCGATGATCTTGCGTTTTGTCTCTGGGTCTGACACGCCTTTTAATTTTGCAAGGAAGCGGTCTTTTGCGTTGACTCGGATAAACTTAAGTTTTTCTTTCGAGAACACGCGCTCTATCTCATCGCCTTCATTTAACCTCATTAAACCGTGATCGACAAAGATACAAGTAAGCTGTCCCGGTATGGCTTTGGATAAAAGAGCCGCACATACGGACGAATCTACTCCGCCCGATAGGGCGAGCAGAACATTTTCGCCCCCTACTTTTTTTTGGATTTGTTTTATCTGCGTTTTGATATAATCGTCGATTTTATAATTTCCCTTCGCTCCGCATATATCGTATAAAAATCGGCGGATAATTTTTTCCCCGCCTTTAGTGTGCTTTGTCTCAGGGTGAAATTGCACTGCGTAAAGTTTTTTCGCCTTGTTTTCGCAGGCGGCGACACAGACCGATGTTTTTGCCGTTTCGCGGAAACCTTTAGGCATGCGCTTTACACAATCCCCGTGGCTCATCAGGGCGGTAAACCTCTCTTTCTTGCTACCAAATAATTTTGACGCGTTCTTAGTCGGCGTTACGGTTACGCGCCCATATTCGCCCTTGTCGCCTGATGCCACTTTGCCTCCAAGCGTATGGCACATAAGATGCATTCCATAACAAATACCCAAGATAGGGATACCCAACGAGAAAATTTCAGGGTCACATTTGGGTGAATCGGGCAGGTATACGCTGTTCGGACCGCCTGTCAGAATAATGCCGATGGGTTTCATTTTTAAAATTTCACCAACCGTCATACTGCCCGGCTTTATTTCTGAATAAACAGACAGTCCCCTTACAGTCCCTGCAATGAGTTCTTTATACTGCCCGCCAAAATCCAATACCAATACCAACTCGCTCATGGATAAACTCCTGATATTTATGCAGCTTTTTGCTGTATTTTTATTTGTTCGTATAAGTATTCGGGAGCAAAGTCAACTCCATTATCCCAGCATATTGTATCCAAGCCGGTTTTTACTGTTTTAAATTTTTCCAAATCCAACAGTTCCCTGATAATTTGACGGTGGTCATTTTGTAATTTATCGTAAAAATCTATTATGCCTGATGTACCATCATTAAATTCAATAAATACTTTATAACCTTCTTTTAACTCAGATTTTACAACCCAAACCATATAACCTCCTTACACCAATGGCTCAATCTTGAAATATTTTCCTGTGGTTTTTACCAAATCCCAATTCTGTATAAGTTTTTCTTTGTGCAATTCAGCCCACTCTATAACAAGTCCTAATATTCTGGCTGGTAAATGTCCTTCCAATAATTTTAATTCGCTAATCGATATTATCGCTCTATCATCATTATATCGCACATGAAAATGAGGCGGATTATGATCATCGAAGTACATTAATATTGATATGCCCAAAAAACGGCTCAATTCTGGCATATTTTTACAATAAGTTATTCAATCATTATTGTCAATCCAACAAAAAAAGGACGGTCACCACTGCCCGTCCTGTTAATTAGCGCAGCTTTTTAATAGCTGCTGTTTTTTGCATTACCTGACACTGTTGCGCTACCCTGTTGTCGTTACTCATCAAGATAATCAATGTCTTTCCATGATATTGTGGCACTGCCTCTAGAAAATCTAACCTCCATAGTAGCACCAGTTACTTCATCATAACTAATATCATAATTAGAATTAAATATACCAAACGTAATCACATATGTACCACTACCGGAAAATCTTACAAATTGGGTTCGGGTGGCGTTAGGTGTCCACAGAGGTATACTTGCCTTTCCACTTGAAATTTTAGGATATGATCCGGTTTTCCAATCTTGGAAGCCTATAGCACCATCACTCGAATTTACATTCGTACTTGCAACAAGGCAAACCACATACTTTCCATTGTACTGCGATGGAATATCCGTTATGGTTAGTGTCCCGCTACCGCCGCCGCTAGAACCGCCGCCACCGCTTCCACCACCGCTTCCACCACCGCTTCCACCACCGAATCCGCCGCCGCCGCCATAACCGCCGCCGGTGTTAATGCCACCACCGCCGAATCCGCCGCCACTGCCGAATCCGCCGTCACCGCCACCGTATCCGCCATATCCGCCACCGTATCCGCCGCCGGTGCTAATGCCACCAAAACCGAGACCGCCTTCACCACCGCCGCTACACGCGGTACAAATCAATAAAATTACCGTGGCTAATGCTAATATAAAAAACAATTTTCCCTTATTCATATTTTCTCCTTAATGTCACGTGAACATAAGATTAGAAAAAAAACCCAAGGCGCATTCCGGCGTTCCACATTGTCCCTAAGCCCTCTGAAGTGACATAGGACAGAGCCGGCTCCAAATACATACCGGAGAGTACCAGTTTATAACCTACCTTGAGTGAAACGAGCAGTCCCTGAAAACCGGCTTTAGTTGATCCGTCAATTGATAACATGGTAAAGCCCACTGTCGTGCCGAGGAAAAACTTGTCAAGGCCTGTTGACATGGTATAATAACGTCCCTCAGCAGCAATAGCTAAATAGAAACTGTCTACTTTGCCCGTTTTCATAAAATGAGCATCGGCATCAGCGCCAATACTAAAGTGAGGAGCGATAAGCCCCTCATAACCTACATGAACCCTGAAGTCAGTATAATCCATATCGCTGTCAGAGCCGATTAATCCTTCTAACAGGTCGAATACATCCAGCCCAATGGCGTTTTTCTTACCCGCTGCGGCAGAAGCCGCCGTTTTTTGTTGGGCAAAAGCCGCGCCAAACACTAAACAAACCAATACCATAATGCACAAAATCCTTTTCATTTTCATCCTCCTTAAAGATGTTTAACATTTATCATTATATGGTAATATTTTTATGTTTTTGAGTAAATCTGTCAAGAGAAATAGCGCATATTTCTTAAAAATCAGTAAAATTTAGCAAAAGCTAGCTATATTTCAACCGTTCCTTCAAAGACTTTTACACAATCGCCGATCATGTAAACAACTTCATCGGTGTAGCGGATGATTAAATTTCCGCCGGGAAGACGTACTTTAATGTCGGTGTCCTTGTCGCAGTATCCGTTCAGTATCGCGGCTACCGCGGAAGCGCAGGCGCTTGTTCCGCTCGCCTGAGTTTCGCCGCTGCCGCGTTCCCATAAACGTATCTTTAAGTGATTTCTGCCCACTACGTTGACAAATTCCGCGTTTACCCTGTCCGGGAACAGCGGATCATTTTCAAATAGCGGACCTATTTCGCTTAAATCAAGCTCGTCAAGATTATTGCAGAACACTACGGCGTGGGGGTTTCCTATGGAGACGCAGGTAATTTCGTACTCAACGCCGCCAATGGTTACTTTTTTCGCTATTGCGTTATCGCCTTTTAAGTTGACGGGTATTTTTTCCGGGCGCAATTCGGCGCGTCCCATGTTCACTTTTACGGATGACACAAGACCGTTGCGCGTTGAAAGGTTGAGTTCTTTCACGCCGCTTTTTGTTTCAATCTTCATATCGCGCTTTTTTACAAGTCCGCTGTCGTACAAGTATTTCGCCACGCAACGGATCGCGTTTCCGCTCATGCCGCCCTCACTGCCGTCAAGATTGAACATCCTCATTCTGGCGTCGGAGGTATCGGAAACCGGCGGCAATATCAGCACAACGCCGTCACCGCCTACGCCCTTGTGCCTGTCCGACAAAAACACCGACAGCGATTCGGGGGAATTAATTTTTTCAGTTTTAAAACAGTCAAAGTAAACAAAGTCATTGCCGCAGCTTTGCATTTTTGTAAACGGCAATTTCATGCGCTCGGTGCGCAGACTGTTAATGTCAACCAGTTCGGTATTAATTTCACTGTACCCTGAAAGCAAGCCGTCCGCGAGCGCGTTTGCCGTATCGACTGATGTGAGGCATGGAACGCCAAGGGAGCAAGCCTTTCTGCGGAGTTTTACGTCATCTAACGCCGGGTCCCTGCCTTTTTTGGAAGTGCAAATTACATAGCTTACCTTTCCATCCGCCAAAAGAGTTTCCGTGTTGACTTCCTGATTATCGCATATTTTGTCTATCGGTTGAACTTCAAAACCTTTTTCTTTTAGATAACGAGTTGTTCCCCGCGTCGCGTAAAGTGAAAATCCGGCGCGGATAAATTTTTCCGCAACATCGCGTATCTCCGCCTTGTCGCTGTTCCGCACCGTTATAAGCACGCCGCCTCTTTTTTTCATTTTGTATCCAGCCGCGATAAGACCCTTGTAAAGCGCCTCCTCAAGATTTTTGCCTATGCCTAAAACTTCCCCGGTGGATTTCATTTCAGGACCCAAATGCGTATCAACGCCTGCAAGTTTTTCAAAGGAGAAGACGGGAACCTTGACCGCTACATACGGCGGAATCTTGCCTATGCCGGAAGAAACGCCAAGGGCGGAAAATTTTTGACCTACGCTCATTTTTGTTGCAAGCTCGCACATTGGAATACCCGTAACCTTACTGAGGTATGGAACGGTACGGGATGCCCTGGGATTGACTTCTATGACGTAAATGTCGTTCTCATACAAAACATACTGAATATTGACAAGCCCCTTTACGTCCAAAGCCATACACAGTCTTTTTGTAACGTCAAAAATTCTTTCAGCTAAAGCGTCGTCAATGTTAATGGCGGGATATACCGCTATGCTGTCCCCCGAATGAATGCCGGTGCGCTCGATATGTTCCATTATACCGGGAATTAATACGTCCTTACCGTCGCATAAAGCGTCAACTTCTATCTCAGGACCTTCAAGGTATTTGTCTATCAAAACCGGGTTTTCCTGTTTTGAACGTAAAATAATTTCCATATATTCGCGTATGTCGTCCTGAGAAAACGCGATGATCATGTTCTGTCCGCCAAGAACGTAGGAGGGGCGCATCAGTACCGGGAAGCCTAATTTTTCTGCGGCGGTCAACGCCTCCGCCTCCGTTAAAACGCCGTACCCCTTTGGGCGTTTGATTTGCAATTTTTCAAGCAGTACGTCAAAACGTTGCCTGTCCTCGCAAATATCTATGCTGTCCGCCGAAGTGCCGATGATGTTCACGCCGCGCTCGTGGAGTTTTTTTGTAAGTTTTATCGCGGTGCCTCCGCCAAAGGCTACGATAACGCCGATTGGTTTTTCAATTTCGATAATGCCCATCACGTCGTCAATGCAAAGCGGTTCAAAGTAAAGTCTGTCCGCGGTGTCAAAGTCGGTGGAGACGGTTTCGGGATTGTTGTTGATTACGATGACTTCGTACCCTAAACTTTTCAGCGTCCACACGCAATGAACGCATGCGTAGTCAAACTCAATCCCCTGCCCTATGCGGATTGGTCCGGAGCCAAGAACCACAACCCGCTGTTTGCCGCTCTTTTGAATAAACGGCAATGCTTCATTCTCCGTCCCATTCTGAATTGAATAAAAGTACGGCGTTTTAGCTTCAAATTCGCCGCCGCAGGTATCTACCATTTTATATATTAGCTTTTGATTTACAGACATAGCTATTTATACCATATTATGGGTGTTTGTTCCAGAAGACTTCACACAAAGAACACAAAGGTTAGAAGAGCACAAAGGAGGGAAGAGGGGTTTCTTGCCCGTTACGGTAATGGCGGCGGCGTTTCAAATATACTGAACGCTATTTTGAAAGTGCCGCTGTTGGATGTTGACAATATTTTTATATAGTACGGTTGTCCGGGATATACCGGCAAAGGTATTGTATAGCTCTTAATGCCCCGCAACTGTGTCGATTCTGAAAGTATATATCCGTTACCGTCAAGCAGTTGGACATACACGCCGTCAGAATTCAATGTGTCAAAATTTATATGGATGAATTGTTCGTATGCGTATGCCGCGACAAAATTGAACCACTGTGCGTTACCTGCCGTTAGAGAAGTATTATACCAACTATACCAGTTATTATTAAACCAGTAATAAATAGGAAGAAGCATGGTCGCATTAGGCGGCAGTGTTACGGGGGGCAATGTCTTTGACGTATTGAACGTTATTTTGTATGTGCCTAAATGTAAATAAGTATATAAATAAACTTTTATAAAGTATGTTTTACCGACTTCCAATGTCCGATTGGTGTATTTGCCATTAGGATCGAATGGGTCCTCCCTCAATTTTCCCTCTTCTCCGACCATTTTGCCGTCACCATCATACAGTTGAATAAGCACGCCTGACCAATCATTCATAGTGTCAAAACTTGCATGTATGTATTGTGTGGCGGCAGTCGCGGTAAACTTGTACCAGTGTACCTCGTCTGTTTTTGTAAAATCGCCGTCAGCCCAATTATTGGCGGTAAGCGGTTTAATATCAAAAACAGGCGATATAAACAAAGTACTGAACGCTATTTGGTATGTGCCTTTGTTGTGGTAATAATAGTGGTGCGGCGTTACTTTTATGTAGTACTCTTCACCGGCATTTAATTCCCGGCTAGTGTATTTGGGTCTATAGATGGCATTAGAAAATTCCGTCTCCTCTCCTGCCGGAACGCCGTAAATTTTATCGATGACTTTATACAGTTGGACATGCACGTCACTCAGCGTACCAAAATTGACATGTATGTACTGCTTATCTGCGTTTGCCGTGAACTTGAACCACTGCTCTTCGTATGATTCGGTAATATCGCCATCCGCAAAAGTATCGACATTAAGCTGAATTGCGTCGGAAGGTAATTTTACAATTACAGGAGCCGCAGGGGACGTATTGAACGCTATCTTGTATGTGCCGCCGTCAGAGGAAAAGGATGGTGTCGCTTTTATATAGTACTTCTGCCCGACGGTAAAATAAGAATAGGATGCCGGTTTGATACCCCATAATTCCGCCTTGTTTCCAATCATATTGCCGTCGCTGTCATACAACTGGACATACAGACTATTCAGTGTGCCGAAATTGAAATGTATGTAACTAAGGGCGGCGCTTGCCGTGAATTTGAACCACTGTTCTTTTTCTAATGTGGCAATAAAGCCGTCAGCCCAAATACTTTCGGTAAGGGTAATTGCCGAGGGGGAAAATTGATTTTCTTTGTTTTCATCAGGAGTGATTAATAAACACCCGGTAAATAGTACCAGTGTGGCGAGTAAAACGATTAAGCTCTTATTTTTTATCATTTTCCTCAACATGGTTAATAATATAACCTATTTTCTGGAAAATATCAATATATTTTATTGTCTAAGAATTAGTCATATTCAACGTAAGGATTGCGAAGCGGTGATATTAACCAGTCCATGCAAAAACCAACGGTCTACTTTGGTGATCGCGTAAAGTTCATCAACGCTAATGCCGCGCTTGATTGCCTCGTACAGCACAAACAACCGCTCGTCTGTTACCGTGTTTAAAAGGGCGCGGATTTCTTCGGCTGATTTTGCGGCAAGGCGCGGCATTTCAAGAGTGTTAAGCCCTATCTCCGCGCCACGGACGGCTTTTACAAGGGCTTCTTCAAAAGTGTCGGCAATAGCCATGACTTCGCCGGTGGCTTTCATCTGAGTACCGAGTTCTTTTTGCGCGTACACAAATTTGTCAAACGGCCATTTGGGGAATTTTACCGCAACATAGTCAAGAGTCGGCTCAAACGCGGCAAATGTATTTCCAGTAACGGCGTTTATAATCTCGTCGAGGGTATAGCCAATGGCGATTTTTGTCGCGACTTTTGCGATTGGGTATCCTGTCGCCTTGCTTGCAAGCGCGGAGGAGCGCGACACGCGCGGATTTACTTCGATGACCGCGTACTCAAAACTGTCGGTATGCAAAGCGAACTGTACGTTACAGCCGCCTTCAACGCCGAGGGCGCATATGATATTCAACGCGGCAGAACGAAGCATTTGGTACTCTTTATCGGCAAGAGTGACGGCTGGAGCGATAACAATGCTGTCGCCAGTGTGTATGCCGACAGGATCGAAGTTTTCCATTGAACAGACTGTGATTACATTTCCTGCGCGGTCGCGCATTACTTCAAACTCGATCTCTTTCCAGCCGGCAATGCATTCTTCAACGAGTATCTGACCAATCGGAGAAAGAGAAAGACCGTTTGACGCGATTTCCCTAAGCTGTTTTTCGTTGTCTGCGATGCCGCCACCACTGCCGCCCAAGGTAAATGCGGGACGCACGACGACCGGATACCCACTGGTTTCCTCCTTCGGCAAGTTAGAAAACCTTTCTTGCTTTAGTTTACGGAGCGACTCAATAAAGGCAACCGCCGTATCAACATCATTTGCGATTGCCGAAGGAATTACGGGCTGTCCTATGCTTTGCATTGTCTCCTTGAACAATTTTCTGTCTTCAGCTTTGTCGATTGTTTCAGGCGAGGAGCCTAGCAGGCGCACGTTCATTTTGTCAAGAAAGCCGTCACGCGCAAGCTGCATGCAAAGAGTGAGTCCCGTCTGCCCTCCGAGGCCGGATAATATGCTGTCTGGGCGTTCTTTTTCTATAATACGCTTGACGGTCGTAAGGGTTAAAGGCTCAATGTAAATTTTGTCGGCTATGTTGTTATCTGTCATTATGGTGGCTGGGTTGGAGTTGACAAGGACAATCTCAATCCCATCCTGCCTCAGTACCCTGCAAGCCTGCGTTCCCGCATAATCAAACTCCGCCGCCTGCCCAATGACAATCGGACCTGATCCAATGACCATTGTTTTTTTTATGTTTTTATCAAGCGGCATAGGATTTCATCCTTATAGATTGCATCCTTATAGATTTCATCCTTACAACATCCCTCATACGGCATCCTGTTCCCAATAGATAAGCAGTTTCTGATTTGTAATGTCGGAGTGTAAAATTAAGCCGGGTGTTTGCGCGATATGTATCACGGACTCCCATTTTTTTTCTTCGGGGAAAAATTCCGCGAACAGGTTTTCCCGCGATAAAATTTGATCGGGACAGAATACTATGCCCGGTTCTCCGTCAAAAACGGCCGCATAGAAAATATCAGACTCCACAATGTCCTGAAAAAAGTGACTGCCAAAAGACAACTCAGGCACTATGCCCGCTTTCAGATAAGATACTTCGCATAAGGCCGCCATGTTGCATAACTCGCTGAAATGAACGGGAACTCCAAGTGAGGTTGTAGTGGTTCCCCACCTTCCCGGCCCCATCAATAAAACCGTCTTGTCTTTTAACTTCTGATTGACAAGGCCGACAGTACGCGCCGCCTGATATTTATCCTGCTCCGGAAGATCAAGGTATTCCGTTATCTTGACAAAAACTACATAATCAAAATGCAGTCTGACATTACCACCCATAAAATCGCCCGCGGATGAGAAAAATATCTGCTCATTCTTAGGCTGCGGCGCTTCCATAACCCTGCCAAGACCCTTTGTTTGCAGTGGTCGGCATTGCAGAAGATTGAATCTAAATTCGCCGTTTGGATCAAAGTTAGCTGTAAATTCAATATCCACGGGATAGTTGTAAGCGGCGCTTAATGTTGAAAGTACCGTGCGGACAAAATCGGGGAATCCTGTTTCAGTCAGCAACTTTTTAAAATCCGGTATTCTAGGGGTATAGGTATAGTTGACTCTAAGCTCTTTCATGCGGTTAATCGCCGGATAATCCGTAGTAAAGAAAATATCTTTGTCGGTTTTTAAATCGCCGTCCGCAAGTTTTTCAAGAGGCACTTCTTCCAATTTGTTATTATGAAGGTCAAGAACGTCGGCTTTATGCTGGGAAAACTTTTTTTCATCGCCGTAACTGACGGGCGGTCCCTTATTCGGGCAGTCCAAAGGAATTATTTTCGCGTAATCGCCTGAAACACGGTCTACGGCGCGTGTTCCAAGACCGAATACTACGCGTAACATACCCGCCTCAGGATTCATTGATTTGTCCCACACGTATAAATTGATGGAATTGCCAACGCCCGCAATGTGCGGAAAAAACAACTCATCGTAATGGTTGCCCGATACGCGCTGAACAAGAATAGCCATCTGCTCATCCTGATTGGTAAGTCCGCGCCGCTGACGGTAAGAAAGGGCGTCATCGTTCATGGTGCTGGCGTAGACCGTGCGAACCGCCTGTTCAAATGCGGCATAACGCTCCTCAGGAGTGCCCTGGTTGGCGCAGAAGACGCTTTCATATTTGCCGGCAAACGCGTTGCCAAAATTATCCTCGCGCAGTGAGCTTGATCGGACTATAATGGGAGATTGCCCGAAATGTTCCAACATCTGTATGAACTGTTCCCTGATTATGTCCGGGAATTTTCCCTGCCTCATCTTCTCCTGCAGTTCTTTTGCTACCGTAAAATACCCTTCCGCAGTTTTTTGCTTTATCCGCAAATCCCACAGCCCATTATGTACAATGTAAGTGTAGAAAATATCCGAACCCAGATAATATGAGTCGTGCGGCTCCCAATGATTTCGCATAATGTCACCGGCTTCTCTCTCAAGAATCTTTCTTGCAAGAAGCATTCCAACGCTTTTTCCGCCGATAAAACCCGTTCCTATCTCCCTCTCCGCTATGTCAAGAATATCACTAAGCGTAAAATATTTACTAATAAGGTTTGTTATGCGCAATTCCTTACCGATAATCCAGCCCATAAGCATTTTTTTCATATCTTCCTGGGAATCTTCACCCCTGCTAAGGGATGAACGCGCGATATCAAGTTTAATCTGCCAGTAATCCCTCGGCTGTCCGCCCTTGCTGACCCGCGAAAACAAAGTCGCCGCGTCCGCGCTTGACGTGATAGTGACCGCCTCATCGCCGTCAATCAAATGGGGAAAGAACATCGTAGGCGAATATCTTTCCCATACTTTAAGCGGATGAATATAGAATTTATTGTCAACATTATAAACGTCCATTAAAAGCTGGGTGGTTTCCCGAATGCGGGCAATCGTGTCGTGGGTTAGTGAGCCTCGGATAATGGCAAAATAAGCTAGGGTGTCAAGGATAAAAAGGAAGGGGCATGTTATACGGAAAAAATTGCCCACCATCATGTCGGAACTCCAACTGTCAAGAAAGTCGCTCAGACAGTCAAACACATAAAAAGCCTTTAATCCTTCGCGGTCGATAATATCATGGACTTTAAGGGCGAATAATTCAAAACCTTCGTAAATGTCCAATTTATAAATAACGGAAGGTTCGTCATCCGCCATTAACTGCGCATGGTTTCCAAACCGGAAATAGACAAGCCTGCGCTTGTCCTGCTTAGCCTGGCGTATATACGGACGCAAAACATGAA